>ENA-ORXI01002481-ORXI01002481.1-sediment-metagenome-genome-assembly--contig:-NODE-2481-length-13228-cov-2.705041_pt1 | contig 13228 bp, 5 predicted proteins | sample MGYA00237861_ERZ511468 | MGnify/ENA primary metagenome ERZ511468 (study PRJEB26299, sample SAMN06266213) | sediment metagenome | isolation source: Hudson Canyon methane seep mesocosm | place: USA:Hudson... | reverse complement strand
TAATTTTAGTAGCCGCTTGATTTTCTTATAGAAGGTCAGGTGGATTATTGAAATCCTTTAATATCAAAAAGTTACAATCAAAAAAGTGGTACGCGGTTCGGTACATGGCCTCTCATTTTAGCATCTTCAATTTAGTCATCATTTTCAACCTCAACTTTTCAAAACATCATGTCCCAAATTAACTGCGGATTTGATTTAGGCTGAACGTCTTGCCTGATAAACTTTTCTCTCACATTTCAATATTTCAAATAGAGCATCGTCAATATTAATTAAAATTGTGGTACACACTTTGGTACACGTTTGTTAAATATTGGTCAGCTTGAGTGAGTAACTTGCAGGCTGTTTCTGGTTTTAAGTATTTGTATCGCCGTAAGTCGACATACTATTTAAGGATAAAAGTACCTAAGCGCCTTGGCACTAGGGAAGTAAGGCTTTGTTTTTGGACTAATAAACTAAGTGGTGTCGTGGTTGTATTAGAACGCCTTTTACCGTTAATTTCATCGTTAAAACAACTTGTTATTAGCTCAAGAATATTAGAGACTAAGCTCAGTCTATTTGTAGTTTTAATAAATCTAGAATGCCATGTTATAGCTGTTAGAAATATTTTATATTGACACCATGATAACTAGGCTTGAGCAAGTTTATTCTGAATTTTAAATCACACAATAAATTGCTGAAAAGTTATGAAGATTACTCGTTGTTTGGTTGGTTATAGCAAAAGGTAAAACTACTAACACCTTATACAATACAAAAAGTAGGTCGATTTATTTACGTCTATGGTTGTTCTCACTTAAATACAGTTTATATTAATTATGTTTCACTATTTTGGTTTCGGTTCTAACATGAGCATGGCTTCACTGCGAGCCAAAGGTGTAGTGCCTCTAAGGTCACAGATAGCAGTTTTACATGGTTGGCGTTTACGTTTTAACGTACAACACTTTTTCCGTAATGAAGGAGGTGTTGGCAATATAGAACATACAGGTGAGCCTAATGATCGGGTGTTGGGTGTATTACATGAGTGTTTAGATGAGGCTCTCGCCCCTTTAGATGCTACCGAAGCCTATGGTTATGGTTACGATCGAGTTACTATTCATGTAGAAGTGAATGGTAATACAGCAAAACAACCGCAAGTTATTTCTGCGTTGACTTATATAGGTATGCCTGAGTTTATCGACAACGGCTGTTTACCAAGTCGCCGTTATCTCAATATTATACTTGATGGAGCGGTTCAAGCCGGTTTAGATAATTACTATATTGACAGGTTGAAGGCTCAACCGGTTCACGCACCAAAAGATTACCCCTTATTTACCCCTCCTCAAGGTGAATACCCCAGTTTTGATGTCGATTCGTTAACAAAACATCCCCTGTACACCGCCTTGCTGGGGGCTGTTTTTGATATGTCTGAAGCACGTCCCCATCACGAGTATTTGAAAGATTATTTTGGCGGACAAGACATGACTTTGTTCCATCTAAAACGCTTAGACAGCAGTAACAATCAAGAAACAATTGCTGATATCAAACAGAATCATCTTAATTGTGCTCAAAGGAAATATCTCAATAGTTTTTTAAATGAATATAACGTAGAGTATCGATACGTTGGTCACTTTAATTATCACCATGAATGAGGAGTTTACACTCATGGAACAGCTATCACCCCATCAATTTCCCCAAGCTCTCGCTCATGGACCCATCAATGAAATATTTAACGATGTGTTTTTTGTAAGTGGCGCAATGGAAACCGTTTTAATGGACATGGACTGGCAATTTAGCCGAAATATGACCGTAGTCCGTGATGGCAAGCGCCTTATTATTATTAACAGCATACGACTGAACGATCAAGCTCTGGCTGAGCTCGACAAACTCGGTCAAGTAACAGATGTTATTCGTTTGGGGGCTTTGCATGGACGTGATGATGCATTTTATGTTGAACGTTATCATGCTCAGTACTGGGCGATGCCAGGTTTTGACAATGAAGCCGGTCTTAAGGTTAATGAACTGTCACCTGAGGCCAAATTACCAATTAACGGTGTTAGTCTGTTTCAGTTTAATACCAGCAAAATTCCAGAGGCGATCCTGTTCTTACCGCGCGAAGGTGGTATTGCCATTGCTTGTGATGCATTACAAAACTGGTTAACTCCAGATGAACATTTTTGTGACAATTCTACAGAAAGAATGCAGCAAATGGGCTTTTTTACTTCGGCGAATGTAGGACCTGTATGGCTACAGGCTGCGGAACCAGCGGCAGAAGATTTTGTTCGTTTAAAGACGTTACCATTTAAGCATGCACTGTGTGGTCATGGTGAGCCGTTGCTCAACACTGCCAAAGAAGACTATCTTGCTACGTTTTCTCGATTGTTCAATATATAAAAAGTAATAGTGAAGAGATCTGGTGAATAGCAGTTTACATCTACTTGACTATAATGTTGGCCCCATGCTTTGGCGAGCCGCAGGGCGGGTAGTTTATCGAGCTCACCGTCTTAGCGATGGTGTTGAGGTTGCATTAGAAACTATCGATGCTCAATATCCTGACCGCAATCTGGTGGCAAATCTTCGTCGTGAGTCATCGATAACCCAACGGCTTAACGAAATAGACGGAGTACGCAAAATTCACAGCGTACTCCCCCACGGCAGTGGCAATCTTGTTTTGGTTGGTGATTTGTATGATTGCACACTTGAACAATTACTGGCTCAGTCAGCTGGGCAAGGGTTACCATTAGCACAGGTATTAGATATTGGCTTGAGCCTAATCGATACATTGGGACGTATTCATCATCGAAATATAGTGCACAAAGCATTGGCTTCGCAGCATGTGCTGATCAATACGTCTAAAGGCGATATTGCGCTTGCAGGCTTAGCTATTGCGTCTGAACTGGATCAAGAATTACAATCTGCGAAACTACCGAAACAATTAGCAGGATCATTGCCATACATGTCGCCGGAGCAGACCGGACGCATGAACCGCGACCTAGATTATCGTTCTGACTATTATTCTCTTGGCATACTGTTGTTTGAACTATTAACGGGTCAACGTCCTTTTGAGGCTAAAGATGCACTAGAGTGGGTTTATAGTCATATCTGTCGTTTACCACCATCACCAAACCTTCTAATACCCCAGCTTCCCGACGTTATTTCAGAAATTGTACTTAAGCTATTGGCCAAATGCCCAGAAGCGCGTTATCAAAGTTTTAAAGGCTTAAAACATGATTTAAAACGCTGTGCCGACATGCTAGCTAATGGCAAGCCCATTGAATCCTTTGTATTGGGCGAAAAGGATGTTGTGCAAAAATTTTTGGTACCACAAAGCCTTTACGGTCGTGAGCATGAACTACAACAACTAATTGATTTGTTCGAGCAAGCCGTTAATGGACAAACTCGATTCTGCCTAGTTTCAGGTTATTCTGGTGTTGGCAAGTCAGTGTTAGTAAATGAGATTGATCGCTTTCAAATACGTGAGCGTGGTTTTTTGGTGCAAAGTAAATTCGATCAATTTCAGCAAGGGGAAGCCTATTCTGCCCTCGCTGTCACTTACCGTGCATTAGTACAACAGGTATTACAGTTACCACTAAAACAACTTGCCCAATGGCGTCAGCGCTTGCAATCTGCACTTTCACCTAATGCAAGCTTGGTATTGGAGCTGGTGCCTGAACTCGAGTTAGTTATAGGTAAACAACCGCCGGTGGCTGAATTGCCACCAGCAGAAGCGCATAACCGTCAGCATCTAGTGCTGGCGGCATTTTTGCAAACATTCGCTGGTGAAGGGCACCCGGTGGTGCTATTTCTTGATGATCTGCACTGGGGGGATTCGCCAACGTTGGAATTATTGCGGCGTATTGTTACTTCCAGAGAACAAAGCCACCTGTTATTGATTGCTGCTTACCGTAGTAATGAGGTAGCAGCAGGGCATCCGTTGCGCACATTGTTAGATGAATTAAAAGCACACAACAATATTCACCATTTGCCGCTAGAGCCATTGAAAAAGGAAGCGGTGGCGCAGCTGGTAGCTGATAGTTTGTGCCGTGAGCTAGATGAGCCTAAAGATCTGATTGAGCTATTGTATAGCAAGGCTAAGGGTAATCCTTTTTTTACTAATGAACTATTACGACAACTTTATAAGCAGGGAGCTATAAGCTCAAACCCAACCACTGGGCACTGGCATTGGGATATTGACACCGTTAATTGGACAGAGGTTAGCGACGATGTAGTCAGTTTTATGCTGGATAATTTGCGACAACTGCCAACAGATACCCAGCAGGTATTGCAATTAGCCGCTTGTATAGGTGCTTGTTTTGATTTGCAGGTTCTGTCGGCTATTTATCAGCGTTCACTCGCTGATACCGCGGCGGCGCTATTACCGGCTTTAAAGCAATATACGGTACAACCGTTACACAGCGATTATCGTTTGGTGAGTGATTACAGTGAAACGGTAGATTTTAAACTGAGTTACCGCTTTCAGCATGATAGAGTGCAACAGGCAGCATATGAGTTAATTGATGCTCAGGAGCTAGCACAAGTACATTTGTCGATTGGTCGGCTAATGCTACAGCACATAGGTGACACAGTGCCAAATGAACGTTTAAGTGAAATCGTTGGCCACTTTAATCAAGCGCTTGCTTTAATTGAATCATCTGATGAACGTTTGCGTTTGGCTAAACTTAATTTAAGGGCAGGGCAACGAGCCAAGAATGCCACCGCTTATAAAGCAGCACTTGATTATTTGTTAATAGCTAAGCAGTTACTGCCGGCTAAAGCTTGGCATGAAACAGCAGCCTTGATGCAGATATTGGCAAGTGAGATCCAACAATGTTACTACCTTACCGGTGCAACAGAACAAGCTGACAAGTGGATTGAAGTCATGCTAGAGCATGCCGAATCAAATTTACAGCGTAGTGATATTCTTGCTACTCGCACCCGTCAATACGCTACGTTGGGACGTATGAGTGAATCAATTGTTGCCGCCATTCAAGGCTTGGCACTGCTAAATATAGAGTTTACTGATCGACCGACCCTTGTTGATATCGATGCAGAGCGTAAGCTAGTGGCAGAAAATCTTATCGGCCGAAATATTGCTGATCTGGTTGATGCAGCAATTGTGCAAGATCCTGCCACTTTGATTGCGATGCGCTTACTGATGGAAATATTCCCAGCAGCTTTTCTCTCAGGCAGTGGCAGCCTGTTTCCTTACCTAGTGTTAAAATCGGTGAACCTGTCACTGCGTCATGGTAACTGTCCTGAATCTGCCTTTAATTACGCCGCTTACGGTATGTTACTCTGTGGTGAGCTAGATGAACCAGCGTTGGGTTATGAATATGGCAAGGTTGGTTTAGCTATCAATGAGCGGCTTGATGATTTAACTCTACGCTCAAGGGTTATCTATGTTTACGCAATGTTTATCCATCACTGGAGTAATCACTGGTCGACGCTTACCCCTCTATTCCGCAAGGGCATTGAAGCCGGCTACCAGTCTGGTGATCTGCTTTATTTAGCCTATAGCGCCCAAGATTGTGTGATTTGGGATCCTACGCTAGATATAGAGAACGCAGAGCGATTACATGCTGAAAATCTTGAAATTGTCCGTGAATGTGCATATCAAGACTCGTTAGATTCAGGCTCTCTTTTTTTACAGCTTCAACGTAATTTACTTGGTAAAACTAGCTCTCCATTTAGTTTGAGTGATGGAGAATTTGATCAGCAGGAATGTTTTGCGGGCATGCAACAACGACAGTTTATGACCGGTATCGCTAATCATAATATTTATAATGCTGAAATTTGTTTTTTATATGGTGACTACGATAGTGCTTTGCAGTTTGTAAAAGCGCAAGATTTGCTAATGAAATCCGCCATGTCTTTGCCCCAATTAGTACGTTTTTACCTAGTTGCTAACCTAACATTGACAACGCACTATCCTAAAATGGCTGCGGATGAACAGCTAGTTGCACTGGAACGTTTGCGTAATGATTTGGCTCGCATGACCCGTTGGGCAGATAACTGTGAAGATAATTTCCGTCATCTGCAATACTTAATGACAGCGGAATTGGAGCGTATTCAAGGTCAGTTTAAACTTGCATTGCAACATTACGACGCAGCCATTGATGCAGCTAGAAAGAGTGGTTTTTTGCGTGACGAGGCTGCGGCCTGCGAACGCGCTGCATGTCATTTGTTGGCTCAGGGTCAACAAAAGTCGGCTGAAGGATATTTGCGCGCCGCTCATCGTATTTACGATCGCTGGGGAGCAAAATGTAAAGTTGACTGGTTACTTAAAGAATATCCAGTATTACGTGAGTTAACTGGAACGGCGGAATACCTAGCTAATAAAGAAACCCAGATCGCTAATCTAGATCTTACTTCTGTAATGAAGGCCTCTCGAGAAATCTCGGGCGAAATGGTCCTTGATCGTCTGCTTAAACGAAGTATGTCTATTTTGCTCGAAAATGCCGGAGCACAGTGGGGTTGTTTGGTGGTGCGTCATGAAGATAGTTTTATTGTCGAGGCCGCTAAGTTACCAGAAGCTGGCCTACCAATAATTGATGTACCTGATCATATGCGTTTGTCAACTCACGACGGCGATAGCTTAGCTTTGCCAATGACGCTGATAAATAAAGTTTTTAATTATGATGAAGCCTTGGTACTACATGAAGCCGCTGATGAAGGACAATTCACGCGTGATCCTTATATTATTGCGCATAAACCGCGATCGGTACTTTGTGTGCCGATTAAGCGTGAGCGATTTGAAGGTGTATTATATTTAGAAAATAATCTAGCGAGCGACGTTTTTACTGAGGATCGAGTTGAGATTATCCGCTTATTGGCAGCTCAAGCTTCAGTAGCGATAGAAAATGCTCGCCTCTACGAACAAGTGCAGGAATATTCACTCACACTAGAAGCTAAAGTTGCTGAACGTACTGTACGCTTGGAGGAGCTTAATAAAGAATTGCAAGACTTAGCTGATCTAGATGGCTTGACCAGTGTTGCCAATCGTCGCCGCGGTGACGCCTATTTGCAAGAAGTGTGGCTGCGTTTACGACGTGAAAAGCAACCTTTGTCAGTGCTGATGCTAGATGTGGATCATTTTAAAGCTTATAACGATAATTATGGCCACCAAGCGGGTGATGCCTGCTTAATACAAGTTGCCGAAGCGTTACAAGGAAGTTTGCATCGAGTTAATGATTTAGTTAGTCGTTATGGTGGCGAAGAATTCATGCTTATTTTACCAAATACAGATCAAAACGGTGCGGTATGTTTAGGTGAAAAAGTATGTGCTGCGGTGGAATCTCAAGCCATTGAGCATGAATGCTCATCGGCGTCAGATTTTGTCACCGTAAGTGCTGGCTGTGCTACGGTTATTCCGAACCAAGCTAATTCTTTTAGTATTGAACAATTGGTACATAAAGCAGATATGGCTTTATATAAGGCAAAACAACTAGGGCGGAATCAAGTACTAGCGGAATCTGATCTTTGATTTATGCCCTTGTTGCTAATTTATTTGTGTTTTAAGTTATTTTTCCACTAATTCGTTCAATTTCATTTAAACTTTGCCATAGAATAGGTTCATGAAAACAAATAGCACCACCGCCTCTTTTCTCTTGTGAGGTCATGCGATTCATATCAGCAATGCACACCCAACTGATATGGGTCGGTATTGCATTTTCATTTTCTGTATCTCCCCGTTCGTCAGGCGCTTCAGATATCGCCCATTTGGCATGATCCTTTGTATAAGACCAGTGGTAATCGGTTAATTTATTGCCTTGATTATCGGTTAGCATTTGTAAATCAATATGGGTTACTTCATCAATAATTTGTTTATTGCCAAGATCAATAAATTCATGATGGTAAAATCTTTCTTTATAAGTGGTAATAAAGTCTTGTTTACCATAATCATCTGCGTCGTCTTTATCATCTTTCGTTGGTAATACAGCTGTTTTTGTTAACCTCCGCCAAGTTTCAATACGTAAATCTACTTCAAGGGTAGGCCCAACTAAATCAATCCAAAAATCATCAAACCAAGCGCCGCTTTTAGCCAATAGTCGAAAGGACTTACCTGATTTAGATTGAAAAGTAAGATCGCTGGGTTCTTTTTTACCGTGTTTCTCAACATATTTTTCGCTGTAGCTTGGTGGTAATGACCCTTGTGCTAACTGCCATAATTCAGCATATTTTGAATGCTCTGTTACGGCATTGGGTAATTTACAACCAAACACTTGGGGTTGATGTTGAGTGGTTAATACCTTCGCTATTTGTTGTGCCGTGGCGACATCAGCCAAGCTAACACAAATGAAGGTTTGTGCGTATTGAACTGCGTATTTAGGATAAAAGAATTCGTCTTCATTCTCTAAATGTAAAGCTGGGATTCTTGGGGTTGAATGCGATAACCAAAAAGCACTATTGGTATCTAAATCAAATGCTAACGTGCCCTTGCAGTGACCATTATTATCATGATTAACGGGTTTACCGCGAACACTTGCACTAGCATTTTGACTATGAAATTTTGCTGGTATATTTGCAGGAAAATCAGTTGCTTTGATAGAAGCAGGATATTCATCGTTATAATGAATCCAGCCGATATTGGGGCTTTGGCTGCCAAATAGCTGTTGAAGGGTATTATATAGTGCACCATTAGGCTCCTCACCTAATGTATTTGTTGATAAGCTAAGTGGTGATTTCTGCCCAGCTTGAAAATACAAATACTCTTTACCTGTGGTTGGATTTTGTTGTTTCCCACACCCTTTGGGTAGCTTATAGATAAACCACCAATCAACATTGTTACTACCTAAATCACTCTGAGCACTTAACATATATTCTCCTACAACCACTCATTTACTTTATGAGTGGTAGGTAAATTCAATAAGTTTGTAAGTAAATGAGGGCTCGGTGAAAAACCCTCATTTCAATCGCGTAACAAAGAACTAACCTTCCTTGGGGAAGTCCTTGTCATAGGGAACAGAGAGTTTTGGCGCACTACTTCGTGCTTGACTCTCGTTTAATATCCCTTCTATTGTTGGCGCTTTAGCCATGCGATCGCCTAACCCCCATGTACCACGGTCAATGCTGTACCAATCTAACAATGTGGCGGCAAAAGAAGTTGAGTCAAAACCTTGGCCTTTGTTCGATCGCATTACCGTTTTGGGTTTGATCCATGGGGAAGCAAATACCGCTGGAACGCGTGGACCCAGTAAATCGAACTCAAAACCATCGGCAACATCGTTCGGCCAAGGTTTGCTGGCATATGGCGGCGAAACATGATCATACAAACCGCCGTTTTTATCGAAGGTAACCACTAATAGGGTTTTCTCCCACACTTTAGGATCACTGCTTAATGCTTGATAAATATCATTAAGAGCGCGCTCACCGGGTACCAATGACGCAGAGCCGGGATGATAAGAAGTACAGTCATCACCCACCCAAGCTGGCTCTATATAACTAAAACGCGGTAACTTATCGTATTTAATGTCGTCAAAGAACTGCTTCATTGGCGATAGCCATTGTGAGTTTGGTAGGCTATTCGTGCCTTCTGCTTGCAAAACTGCTTTGGCCCATGCCGCATCTACTTCAGGTATCTGACCTTTGAGGTAGAGTTGATAAGTAAAAACAGCTTTGTCCCAGAGAATATTATAATAAACCTTCCAGTCCTTATGGCCATTACTCCAAAGCGTTTTCCATAGTGATTGGCGATGGGCTACATTAGGCCAATCTTCATAAGGTTTTCCGCCTTCCCAAGTGCCTAAACGATCATATGCGGAGCCACTCACTGAAAAACCTCTATTGACATCGGTACCACCGGGGAGTGAACTGAACCAGTCATCACTAAGGCCAAAATTTTCTGCAAGGCCATTTAATATCGATAATTGCTCAGGGGTAAAAGATGAAAGCACGGCTGCGCTGTTTTGATTCCAAGCAAAACCATCCATTGTTGCTTTACTGCGCTTGGCGTAACCTTCATAACCATGAAACATTTGCATTAATACATCACTATTGTCATGCCATGGGTCTTGTGTTGGTCCACCTAGAACAAAATCGTTACTGAGTTTGCCACCTTGATATTGACTGACAAAAGCTTGCTCACCATTAGGTAGGGTATTGCTCATTGATTTATCTAAGCCACGGAAACCTTCATCATTACTACCGACCCAATTTAACCCGTCTTTTTGTCCTTTTTCATATAGCCAACCAAGCACGTTATCAAATGAGCGGCTCTCTACCATGTAGTAAACTACGTGTTCGATTTTGCTGCGCATAAACTCAATGGTGCCAGGCGTTTTTTGTGCTGATTTGTCGCTAGGCTGCGCAGGAATAGCACCGAATAGTGAAGAGTTTTGGTCAAAACTATCGGGCAACGCGCCCGTGTTAATGGGGCTATCGCCCAGAGGGTTAGCTTGATTAGCATCAAATTTCCATATTCGACAGCCTGCTGAACGATCATCTGGTTTCCAAGTGACAAGGTAATCGCCTAGTACTGCCATTGAATCCGTGTCATCAATGTTAGTCCAATTGCCCTCCTGTACAGTGGGAAGCGCTAAAGGTGGCGTTGATTGCGGATCGAAACTCCAAACGCGATAATTTTCACCTTTACGGTCTAACACATAATTACCAATGGAATATAACTCTCGGTCGGCAGTAATATCTCTAAAACCACCAGAGGTGAATTCACCAACAGACAAACAGTCGTCTTGTGCTAGAGGGTCGAAATTCCATAACTGGTAACTACGTCTACCGGCGGCTGGGATAATACTTAGTACGTAACCGGGCAAGCCGATGAATTCTATTTGTTCAAAGCTAGCGCCAAAATTGGGGCGATAGTCACCAAAGAATTTTTCTTTTTTCCACTTGCCATAAGCCAATGTTTTCTCAGCCAACGGATTACTGCTATTTCGGTTGTATTTCACTACGCGGTATTCGATGACCTCATCATCTGAACTTGCTGGTTGCCAGTCAATAAGGTAACCACCTGCTTGCATCAAGCGGTGACTTTTATCAAAGCTAGCATATTTATCCATGACTACAGCAGAGAAAATGTCTTTGGCTGTAGGTCTTATTGCATAAGTTGAATATTCGTCTGATTCGCTGCTGCGCTGTATAGCAAATGTTTTAGCGGTAGTTTGTGCTTTACTAGGAATGAAACTGTCGTTATCTAGGTTAAACTCTGCATTTTGTTCCTTCATAACGGCAAGTATGGCATCGACTTTGCCAGGCTTGACCTTTTTGGTCTCACTATCCCAGCCCCAACGGTCTTGCATGTCGGTCAGTGTTTTGTGTGGATCATCGCCTGGATGTTCAGACATATGAGCCTGCCAACCTGCTGCTACAAGATCCTGACACATAACTTCTATCGGTGCAGGGTAATTACCATTAGACTTAAAAGCGTCTTTTAACGGCAAGTTAGTATCATACAAATATTCACTTGGGTGATTAGCACATAATACCCAAGTAAATGGGGCTGAATGCTCATCATTGTCCTTTAAAATTTTTAGTTCGACTATTTCTAGTGTCTTAGGAGCAGAGGATAAACCAAAGGCTTCTTTTAGCCATTCGTGAACAGGGCCTCCATAGGCAACAATTGGTTGGGTTAATTCATAACTGGTTTCTTTAAGAGGGCGTAAAAAATTATTTAATTGCGCTTTTACGTAGGGGATAAAATCTTGATTAAAGCTAGTGAGTTCTTTGCCTGCACCACCAGGAGCAGCAATAGGAGCTACATCAATAATACGTTCGAGAGGAGTATTGTTTACTCCGTTAAAACCATTTTGAGCCAATAAACACTCCCATCGTCGGTTAGTGGGTGAATAAAGGTAATCTCTATAAGTAAATGTTTCTAGTGGCGGAAAATGTAATAATTGGATAGATTTTACGTTTGCCATCGACAGACCAAACGGTAGCAAAAATTCCCAGCCTTTACGCGCGAAATAGGGCACGTTTTCGTAATAACTTGCCATGGCTTGCTTACCGGCTTCTATATATTGCGGGATCAGATCTTCATAAGCTGAGACATCATCGCTAGGGCTAGTAATCTTGAGTCGATATTCGCCATTGCCATTTGGGTATGCTTGAGCCCAAGAGCCAAAAAACATATCCCGCTGCAGTGTTTGACTGAATACAAAAGTAATTGCGTCCACCAAACTTGGGCCGTCTTCACCAAATTGAAATAAACCGGCAATGTCATCATGATAACCTAGGCCGATATCTATAGTTTTGCGATTTGTGTCAACGTCTTTGTATTTCAATGTAACCTCCATTTTTTATTTAACAAATATACAATAAGTCAATAGGTTAAGTCGTTAGATCTAACTTACCTATTAGATTACTTTGAATTATTTCAATGTAAACAAAAAAGTGGAGGCTTATAACGCAAAAAAATGAGAGTTTGGCGAGGAGAGTGATTAATAAAATTTCTAATGTAATTGCCCTTAACCCATTTAAGCTCCCCAAAGTCTATTAATATCTACTTTAGGGAAGGGCTTTACAAGTAAGTTTTTAAAAATAATATTCGATAGCAAATTGAAGATGATCGTCATCTTTGACGCTGTATAACGGATCATATTCATCATTACTTTGCAGCAATCTAACGTCCAAACTGACTTTAAAGCTTTCCCCCAAGCGGCGGTTAGCTTCAATAAGAAAGCTATAGGCATTATGATCTAAGTCAGCACCAAAACCGATAAGCATTTCACTACTTTGCATGTCGTTTAAAGCAAGGCGGCTGCCAAAAAACACATCGTTTTGTACATTTGCACCTTGTGTCTGTTCATTACCTTCACCACGAGAATCCCACCCATACTCAATTAATAAACCTAAATCAGCTGAGCTATTAAATACACCAACATAGGTATATTCTAACCCTGCCTGCATAGCCCAAAAGTCTTCAATATCGGTGGTGCGATAAATGGTTTCATACTTCCATAGCCAATCATCTATTGTCGCTTGCACATCAAAACCAAATTGATCCATTTGATTATAGTATTGCCTAAGTTGTGTTTTATTGCCTTCAGTGATTGGTGTTAATATGGGATCTCGGTTGGTGCCATGAAACCAATAACTGCCAATATCAAAAACACCTAACGACTGGCTCCAACGAAGGGCTATATCAAGGTGCTTGTCCTCAGCTGATGATTGATAACTAATATTATCATTATCAACCAGAACCTCAGCACGTAATCGACTGTTTTTACCAACAAACGGCTTTGCTCTAAAGCCAGGTAATAAATACATATCAATAATACCCCAATCTCTAACTAGGGAT
>ENA-ORXI01002478-ORXI01002478.1-sediment-metagenome-genome-assembly--contig:-NODE-2478-length-13231-cov-7.206097_pt1 | contig 13231 bp, 12 predicted proteins | sample MGYA00237861_ERZ511468 | MGnify/ENA primary metagenome ERZ511468 (study PRJEB26299, sample SAMN06266213) | sediment metagenome | isolation source: Hudson Canyon methane seep mesocosm | place... | reverse complement strand
CTTGCGCTCTCGACCAAAAAATATCGGTAGATCTTTCACTTCTTCGGGACCACGAATAACCGGCAAGCCTAGCTCTTGGCTTAAGGCTTCCATATCTCCGCGACACCGTCCCGGCACAATAACTTGTTGGCAATCGCCGATATGCTCTTTTGTTAAACGACGAGCAATCATCTTATCGGTCATTAAAGCTGCAACTGACACACCTAGTTGATGAATGTCATAGTCAAAATCAAGGTCACCCATTTTCTTCAGCACTTGGCGTAAACTCGGTTCAGCCAGCTTGCCAGTCAAAAACAATAGCTTTTCAGCCATTTTTAATTCGTTTCATCCAGACGAACTTTTAATGCTGCTAGCAGTTTTTCTGGCGTTTCAACCACGGTAGTTGCTTCAAAGGCACGTAACTTGTGGGTATGTTCTAGATCGACTTCCCGAGGCCAAACTTTAACGATGCGATCTGGGGCAGGGGTATCCATTTCAGGTTCGGTATCACAGGCTAATACGATACTTGGGATGCGACATTTTCCCGCTTGTGCATAAATATTTGTCACCAGAGTATCAGACAAGCCTAATACCATTTTTGCGACCGTATTTGACGTTGCAGGGGCGACAATCAAGGTATGATAATCACCACGATAAAACAAACCTACTGGTGGCGAACTGGCGGCGCGATCACGATAAACGCGACCTTTTGTGATCGCCTTTGGGTCATGGCCATACATGCGAACAACTTCTTCTCCTGCTTGACTATAAAACAGATCAACATCGTCTAGATCTCTTACGATTTCTAAACATTCTTCTAGGTAGTGACCTGAACCAGTTACTGCCCACGCAATTCTTGGTTTTTCGGGCCGTGCTTGCATTAAAAATAACCTTATTAACAATATATAAATGAAATTTTGACAGAGTCTGCCGCCATAGTAAAAATTAGATAAGATTAACCCTGTTTTTTACGATAGAATTAGTGACAGAATTCACGCTAAGTTGGAGCAAATCAATAATGGCAACACCTTCAAATCAAATACCTAAAATAGTTGTCGTCGGTGGCGGCGCAGGCGGCTTAGAACTCGTTACTAAACTTGGTCGCAAATTAGGTCGCAAAGGCAAAGCAGATGTTACCCTTGTTGATAGCACTCATACTCATATCTGGAAGCCCTTGTTACATGAAGTTGCTGCAGGCACCATCGACTCTCATGAAGATGAAATTGAATATCTCAGCCAAGCAAAATGCAGTGGATTTCGCTTTCGCTTAGGCCGCATGGAAAGTTTAGATCGTAGCAAGAAACAAATTACGGTTGCGCCAACCGTTAGCGATGACGGAGTTGAAATCATTCCGCGCCGTAATTTTGATTATGACTATTTAATTATCTCGGTGGGCAGCGTTAGCCATGACTTTAATATCAAAGGTGTGAGTGAGCACTGCTTATTCCTTGATACTACAAAACAAGCAGAAATTTTCCAAAAGAAACTGCTGCAATCCTATTTACGTGCTCATACGCAAGGCAAGCCGCTTGATGAAGGCCAATTGGATATTGCAATTGTGGGTGCCGGCGCAACCGGTATCGAGTTAAGCGCTCAGTTACATGAAGTTTCCCATCTATTATCGGCTTATGGCTTAGATGAAGTACAACCTGCAGACGTTAACATCAGCATTATTGAAGCAGCAGATCGTATCTTACCTGGCTTGCCTGAAAATATATCTCAGTCCACCGAAAATGAGCTATCCAAACTAGGCGTTAACTTATTAAAAAATGAGCGCGTAGTCGAAGTCACCGACACAGACATAAAAATGGAAAGTGGCAAGGTCATTCCTGCGGCGATCAAAGTCTGGGCAGCGGGCATCAAAGCCCCTGATTTTCTTAAAGATATTGATGGTTTAGAAACTAACTGGATGAATCAATTGGTGGTCAAACAAACCTTACAAACCACCTTGGATGATGATATTTATGCCATCGGAGATTGCTGTGCTTGCAAATGGGTTGGTTATGATGAAAATGTACCGCCTCGCGCCCAAGCAGCCCATCAGATGGCTTCATTGGTATTCAAATCGTTAAAGAACCGTATGGCCGACAAAGACGTGCCTGAATATCACTATCATGATTACGGCTCTTTGGTTTCCCTCGGTAGATATAGCACTGTTGGTAATATGATGGGCAGCCTCAGTAAAGGCAGCCTGAAAATTGAAGGTTTCATGGCGAGAATCATGTATTTATCTTTATATAAAATGCATCAAGTAGCCTTGTTTGGACCCTTCCGTGTTGCTATGTTGACCTTGTCACATATCTTCCGTCGTAGTGTGCATCCTAAGATCAAACTTCACTAAGTTTGTTCGTCTCTATAATGACGATATAAAAAAGGCCCTTAACGGGCCTTTTTTATTATCTCTAACTCGCTTAAAACTAATCTTGTTTTAACGACATACGATCTGTAATTTTAGTACCTTCTAGACGATGTTTTACTACAGCCACCAGGTGGAGAACAATTAAAGCAATCAAGCTAAAAGCTAATATCTCATGCAGCTCTGAGAACTTCTCACGCATAACATTATCAGCTTCAGCGAAGCGAGGTAAAACCATGCCCCAAAATTTAGTGTCATATTTGCTAAACATGGATTGCATATAGCCAGACATCGGCATGGCAACCATCAGCACATAAAATAGCCCATGAACCGCACTCGCAGCACGCTGCTGCCATTTACTAATGCTATCGGGTAGTGGAGGGGCCTTGTGTGTTAAACGCCAAATGACGCGCAATAATATAAACATCGCGGCAGTTATTCCCAAAGACTTATGTAATAAGAAATAAAAAGCACGAACACTTTCTTCGCCAGGCGGCAGTTCTGATTGTTTTGGCAGTTCAACCATAAACAGGCCTAGGCCAATCATGCATAAGATCATTACTGCAATTATCCAGTGCAACATCACTTGCACTCGATCATAGCGAGCCGTTGTTATCATTTAATTCTCCATCAAGCTTAGTTTCAAAAAAAAGGTCACAATAGACTGGCTATTATGACCTTGATTTTATTATAAAATTCCTACTTAAATATCTAAATTAGATGCCTGCAATGCATGTGTTTCAATAAAGGCACGACGAGGCTCAACAAAGTCACCCATAAGGGTACTGAATGTTTCATCCGCAGCAATGGCATCTTCAATCTTAACTTGCAATAATCGACGTCTGGTTTTATCCATTGTTGTGTCCCACAATTGCTCAGGGTTCATTTCGCCCAAACCTTTGTAACGCTGAACATTTTGTCCTCGACGAGCTTCAACTAACAACCACGCTACAGCCTGTGCAAAATCGATGATAGGTTCTGAGCGATCACCACGCTGTACGTAGGCACCTTCAGAAAACAAGTCATGTATTTTATCGGCAAAAGCCAGAATGCGTTGATATTCGGTACTGGCAAAAAATTCACCCGGCACATGATAGTCAGTGCTAATGCCATGACGTGAGAAACTAATATTAATTAACGGCGCCGGATCATCCTCATGAGAGATTGCCGATAGTTTATAACTTGTGCCTGTTGGTAAATCACGATTAAGTCGCTGCTCAATTGCTTCTAACCAAGGTTGCGCTGCTTTTTTATCCGTTAAATCAGGGATAGCTGTTTGATAAATTAACTGATCAAGAAACGCTGGGTAATAATGGCTAGAAAGTCTTGTGATGATGGCCGTCACCGTTTGGAATTCTTCAACCAATTGCGCCAAAGCATTGCCTTCTAATGCAGCTGCCGATTCACTTGGATACATCGCGGCGTTATTAAGTGCAACCTCTGTTAAATACTGCTCCATTTCAGCATCATCTTTAACGTAACGTTCCTGTTTGCCTTTTTTAATTTTATACAATGGTGGTTGTGCAATATAAACATGGCCACGCTCAACCAGTTCCGGCATTTGGCGATAAAAGAAGGTTAACAATAATGTTCTGATGTGCGATCCATCCACATCCGCATCGGTCATGATAATAATATGGTGATAACGCAATTTACTTGGGTCATATTCATCTCGACCAATACCACAACCTAAAGCGGTAATTAATGTGCCCACTTCAGCAGAACTGATCATTTTGTCGAAACGTGCACGCTCAACATTTAAGATCTTTCCTTTCAATGGCAAAATCGCTTGAGTACGACGATCTCGGCCTTGTTTAGCACTGCCGCCCGCTGAGTCACCCTCCACTAAGAACAATTCTGATAGGGCAGGGTCACGTTCCTGGCAATCAGCTAACTTGCCAGGCAAACCAGCAATATCAAGCGCGCCTTTACGTCGAGTTAATTCACGTGCTTTTCGAGCAGCATCACGAGCTCGTGCAGCATCAACCATTTTATTGGCGATTAGTTTTGACTCTGCAGGGTTCTCAGCCAAGAAATTACTAAAGTGCTCATTCACTGATGATTCAACGATAGTTCTAACTTCAGAAGAAACCAATTTATCTTTGGTTTGCGATGAGAATTTCGGATCAGGTACTTTCACTGATAATACGGCAGTCAATCCCTCACGCGCATCATCTCCACTGGTGGTAACTTTAGACTTCTTAGCTAATCCTTCTGCTTCAATATATTGATTCAACGTACGCGTTAACGCAGCACGAAATCCTGCTAAATGTGTCCCGCCATCACGTTGTGGAATATTATTGGTAAAACAATAAATGTTCTCTTGGTAGGAATCATTCCATTGCATTGACAGGTCAACAACGACATCATCTCTCTCTCCGGAGATAGTAATGACATTTTCATGAATAGCCGTTTTATTCTTATTCAAATGCTCAACAAAGGCAGTAATACCACCCTCATAATGAAACACTTCCGTACGTTCATCACGCTCATCGGTTAAAACAATTCTCACGCCCGAATTCAAAAAGGCTAATTCCCTAATCCGTTTAGCTAAGATTGCATATTCATACGTTACATTTGTAAAGGTACCTTCACTCGGCCAAAACTGGATTTTTGTACCACTAGTCTCACTATCTTCACATTCTTCAATCGGTGAATCAGGAACGCCATGAGTGTAACTTTGACGATATACTTTATTGTTGCGTCGTATCTCCATCGTCAATTTTTTTGATAGCGCATTAACAACCGATACGCCTACACCGTGTAAACCACCAGAGACCTTATAAGAGTTATCATCAAACTTACCGCCGGCATGTAATACCGTCATAATAACTTCTGCGGCAGAAATACCTTCTTCTTCGTGAACATCGACCGGAATTCCACGGCCATTATCTGCAACGGAGACTGAATCATCTGGATGAATACGAACATTAATTTCACTACAATGCCCAGCTAACGACTCATCGATTGAGTTGTCTAAAACCTCAAAGACCATGTGGTGCAAGCCAGTGCCATCATCAGTATCACCGATATACATACCTGGCCGTTTTCTTACCGCATCAAGCCCTTTTAGGACTTTTATATTCGACGAATCGTAACTGTTTTCTTCTTCGTTTGTCATAATGTATCCATATCACTGTTCGGATTGTAATACTAATCCTCTATTCTACTATTTATATGGCGGCGTTGATAGTTAGGACTCTATTCCATCCATTGTTCCATGTTTCACGTGAAACACCATGTCCTTGTCTCGCTGAATCATATCCTTCAGCGTGCTGTCAGCACTAGTAATAAAACTCTGTACAGGTAACTTTTCAAGCTCAACTAAAACCGTTTCTTGGTGGCTAATATCTAACTCTGAACTTAAATCATCAATCAACAATATCGTTCTATCTCTCTTACTATTAATAGATAATGAGCCTTGCGCCATACTTAATGCTAAATAAAATAATTTTTGTTGTCCACGTGACAACATCTCTGCAGGATCAGCATCATTAATTCTAAATGACCAGTCCGCAGCGTGGCTACCAGACTTTGTATAACCTAATGAGCGATCACGCTCAAAGCCTTTTTCTAATGCATGCCTTAAATCGTGATCTTTTGACCAGCCACTTTTATGTCTTAATGAAAATTCAGCTAGCTCAAAATCTATGCAAAGTCGCTTAAATATCACACTAAAATCTTGCATTAGATCCTGTAGATAGCTTTGTCTAAGAGCGTTTATTTTTTCTCCATGCTGTATCAGGTGTTCATCCCACAGTTGAATTTCGTCTATATTTTTACGTTTTTTTAGTGCTGAGTTTCGCTGCAACAATATTTTTTTATAAGACTGCCAATGAAAGTTGAATGTTGGTTCCACGTGAAACACTCCCCAATCTACCAGTTGTCTTCTAAATCGAGGACCCAGTTCAAAAAACTGGTGGCAATTAGCAGAAATATATTGCAACGGTACTTGGGAGGCTAGTTCTGACAGGCGTTTTAACGGAGCGCTATTTAGTCTAATTTGCACACCAGCAGTAGTGTCAAACTGCAAGCCAACCGGTGTTTTGTTTTCTGTTCGCGCTGTTATTTGAAATTGCTTTTCTCCAAATTGCAGAGCATTTTTCAAAGAGCGTGTGCGGAAAGAGCGACCCAATGCCAGCAAATGGATCGCCTCTAAAATGCTCGTTTTACCAGAGCCATTTACACCTAATAACAGATTAATATCAGCACCCGGTTCAAACCGTAGTTCTGTAATATTACGTAAATGTGAAATAGACAGTTGGCTAAGCACTAGAAAATGGTTTCCTGAAGAAGGTCTTTAAAAAGACAACAACTAACTTAACACTGCCGGTAACTGTTTGCTTAATGTCTGTTTCTCGGTCACAGCATCGCCACTTAAAACAAAGCCAAGCAATAGATTATCCGGCGAAAAGAAAAGCCCTTTAATGCCGAAACCAGACTCTGGCTTTTCAAACGACCAAGATCCTTCTTGGCTATTTTCTGGAGGAGAAACAACCAAGGGATAACTTGGTGTTTTAATAGCAACGGGCATAGCAGGGTAAATCACTTTTGTTTTATCACCTGCTAAGGTTTTTGCCAAAGCTCTTGCCGCAGCTAATATTGGCGCGATAAAAAGTAAATTATGCCCACAAACTTCTGCACAGTCTCCTAATGCAAAAACATTTTCATTGCTTGTCTGCAAAAATTTGTCGGTGACAATGCCTCGATTAACCGCTAGCCCTATGGCTTCAGCAAGCTTAATGTTAGCTCTTAATCCTACTGCGGAAATAACAATATCTGCTGTGATTTTATCGCCACTGCTTAAATCTAACTCATAACCCTCGGCGCCTTTATTGATTGATTCTGCCACAGCATTTAGGTGCCAAGTCACACCTTTTGATGATAAATTTTCAGCTAGCTCTTTAGCTATAGGCTCTGGCAACAAGGCGCGCATCGGATACGGATCTGGGCCAATGACAGATACTTTAAAGCCAGTGTTAACCAGATCATTAGCAAACTCACAACCAATTAGTCCCGGGCCGATTAAAGCAACATGGTTAGCGCCTTCAAGTGCATCACGAAACCGCGTGTAATCTAACAAATCATTAACCGATAAAATATCATTTGCTGCATCGCCTTGAATAGGCAAACGAACAGGGCTAGCTCCAACAGCAAAAACTAACTGTTTATAAGATCGGTTTTCGCCCTGAACATGAATAGTTTGATGCTCAGTATCAACCTGTCCTATTAAACAGTGAGTGATGATTTCAGCATCAAGAGTCTTGGCCATTGCGGAGGCATTAAACATCGCAATCTGCTCTGGCGTTTTTCCTTTAGTCAGTGCGTTCGACAACATAGGCTTGGGATAGCTACGTCCATCGTCCGCCGTAACAATAAGCAGCGGGGTTTCTTTATCTAGTTTTCGAAACTCGCGAGCAAGTGTGTAACCCGCAATACCAGTACCGATTATAATTAATGGATCCATTGTTTTTTTGTTAACCGTTTTTACTGTTTATTTCCAAAAAAGAAGAGGGTGGGGTATTAGAGTTCGACCATTTCAAAATCTTCCTTCACTGCACCACAATCCGGACATACCCAATTATCTGAAATGTCGTTCCAGCTAGTCCCTGGAGCAATTCCCGATTCGGGTAATCCTGCTGCCTCATCATAAATAAAACCACAAATAATACATTGCCACTTTTTCATCATATTTCTCCTCCGTCAGGCCAGAAAACAATATCATCGTCTTGAAAGTGATGCATCGAACTTTTGTGCATATCAGAGTGATTATAGAAACATTACTGGCTGTTGTCAGTTTCTCCTATACAAGACTTAACAATCTTTAATATTTAATAATTTTTCCCTACATGTTAACTTAGTAAAAAGTTGTCATTTAATTGGTTTTGATTGGAAATTACGATTATGAGTTTACCTACACTAAGACAACTACAATATCTGGTTGCCGTTACTGAGCTTAAACATTTTGGTCAAGCGGCAGAACAGTGTTTTGTCACACAATCAACGTTAAGTGCAGGCATTCAAGATCTTGAAAACCTACTGGGAATCACTCTATTAGAGCGCACCAATAGGAAAGTTTTGCCCACGTCTATTGGCTTGGAAATCGCCAAACAAGCACAAAAAATCTTGTCACTCAGCTCAGATCTGATTGATATAGCCCAATCGGAAAAAACCCCTTTATCTGGTCGCATACGAATAGGTTTAATTCCAACTATAAGCCCATTCTTATTGCCGAAAGTTTTGCCAATAATACGCCAGCAACTACCAGAGCTTGAGTTGGTATTAGTTGAAGACCAGTCTGAGCATTTATTAGATCAACTAGAAGCAGGAAAAATTGATCTTGCAGTATTGGCGTTGCCATTTAATTTAAGGGGGTTTAATCATAAAGTTTTTGCCCAAGAGCAGTTTTGGCTCGCATTGCCCAAAGCGCACCCATTGAACAAACAAAAAACGATCTCTACTGAACAGCTACCAAGCGATGAACTCTTGTTATTGAAAGAAGGACATTGCTTGCGTGAACATGCGCTTAGTGCATGTAACTTACCGGAATCACGACAAAGAACTTCGGTACAAGGTACTAGTTTATATACCCTGATAGAGATGGTAGCCGGAGGTTCAGGCATTACCTTAGTACCAGAAATGGCGCTAAGCTCCGAAATGATTAGCCATGCCGATATCTGTATGCGGCCCTTAGCAAGCCCTAACAATAAACCTATGCGTGAATTAGGCTTAGTTTGGAGGAGCAGCTATCGACGTCATCAAACTGTAGCTTTGTTAGAAAAGATCTTGCGTGATACGTTTGCCTAAATATTATTCGGTACGAGCATAAAAGTAGCGCATATTTGAAACATCTTCCTGAATATTGATGCTAAAGGGAGGTTTGAATGTCGCATAAAGTCGACCTTTTGGATCGATCACAAAAAGATGGTGCTCCTGTTCAATCAAGTAATCACCATCCGACAAGCGTGTTTTTAAAAACAAGGCTTTAAATTCACGTGCAAGATCTTCTATTTTTGCTGAGCTAGCACTGGCCACTTCAAAATTAAATTGTTGATCAGCTAATAAACTCGTTAGCTTGCTTTGCGTTTCATTGTCGCCATCTAAATCGATCACCAGAAACTGGAAGTCATTATTAGTAAATGAAGACTTGATAAGCTGCATCGTTTCTAACGCTGGCCGACATAAGGGAAGGCAGTTTCCATGACTGAAATAAACAATACTCCATTTATTTTTTAACCAATTATTAGTAAGCACTTGCTTACTGTTTAGCATCAGAGATAAATCAGGAGCTTCTCGAGGTGGGGATTCCAAATACGCCAACAGCTCGAAGGGGATTTCTCTATTATCCTCATGCAACAATCGTATGTTAATTGCCCACAACATCAATAAAAGCCCGATAATAACGAGATATGTCAGTAAAAAACGCTTAGAATTAAGGTTTTTGGAAATATCGACCATTTTTCTCTTTCCATATGGATCTGAAATTGAAGCTAAATCCTATCATTAATCGTGAGTTTTCGAATGAGTGAAAAACTATTTCGGTCGACTGCCATTGTCAGCATGATGACCTTTTTATCACGCATTCTAGGATTTATTCGGGATATCGTCATAGCACGTTTGTTCGGTGCAGGGCTTGGCGCAGATGTCTTTTTTGTCGCCTTTAAAATACCTAATTTTTTACGTCGTTTGTTTGCTGAAGGTGCCTTTTCTCAGGCCTTTATTCCTGTCTTAGCCGAGTATCGCGAGAAAGGTGAGGGTGATCTTAAAGAATTGATTGCCAATACCAGCGGCACCTTAGCAGGCATATTGTTTATTATTACCGCCCTTGGTGTTATTGCCGCACCGATATTAGTTATGCTTTTTGCTCCCGGCTTTATCAATAATGAAGAAAAAATAAGTTTGGCCGGTGACCTATTAATGATCACCTTTCCATATCTGTTTTTTATTTCACTTACCGCTTTAGCTGGTTCGATCTTAAATAGTTTTGGCAAGTTTGCTGTGCCAGCCTTCACGCCTGTATTTTTGAATTTATCATTAATAGGCAGTGCTATTTGGTTATCTCCCCAACTCGAAGAGCCCGTAACAGCATTAGCTTGGGGCGTGTTTTTAGGCGGCGTGGTGCAGTTATTATTTCAAATTCCATTTTTAATTAATATAAAACAATTGCCAAGACCTCGCTGGGGCTGGAAAAATAGTGGCGTACAAAAAATTCTCAAACTGATGATACCCGCCATGTTTGGTGTGTCCGTGTCCCAAATTAATTTACTGCTTGATACCTTATTAGCCTCCTTCTTAGTCACTGGTAGTATCTCTTGGTTATATTACTCAGATCGTTTGGTAGAGTTTCCGTTAGGTATCGTTGGCATCGCTTTGGCCACCGTAATATTACCGAGCTTATCTCAAAAACACGCTACAGCATCTAAAGCTGAATTTTCACACACCATCGACTGGGCTTTACGTTGGGTTTTTATAATTGGCACCCCAGCGGCTATCGGTCTTATTTGGCTTGCAGAGCCTTTATTATTAACGCTCTTCCAATATGGTGAGTTTAGTCCTGAAGATGCTCACAAAGCCTCTCTGAGCTTAATGGCGTATGGTTTAGGTTTATTGCCTTTTATTTTTATTAAGGTACTCGCACCGGGTTATTTCGCCCGCCAAGATATCAAGACACCCGTTAAAATTGGCATCATCGCAATGGTCACGAATATGGTGTTAAACATTATTCTGATGTTACAGCTTGCTCATGTAGGCTTAGCATTAGCCACAGCATTGTCGGCGGCGTTAAATGCCTCCCTGCTCTATATCGGTTTACGTAAACTAGGTGTTTATCAACCAGATAAAGGCTGGGGGCCATTTATAATCAAGCTATTAGTGGCTAACTCAAGCTTGTTATTGCTTTTATTTTGGTTAACACCGGATAGTCAATCGTGGATTTCATGGGATGTCTGGCTACGAACAGGTAATTTATTAGCTTTGATTGTTGCAGCGATAGTTATTTATTTCTCTACTTTGGCTTTTGTTGGCATAAAGCTAAAAAGCTTATTAAAACTAAAAATAGAATAAGGCTTTATTATAAAAACCCTAGACAAAAAAAGACCCTCTAATGAGGGCCTTTTTAATACTAAGAAATAAGTGACTAAGCTTAGAAGCTACGACCGATACCTATACCAAATACAAAGGGATCAATGTCCGCATCAATTTCAGCGCGACCTACAGCAGTACCTTTAAACTTCGCGGTAGTATCAATATCAATGTATTTCAAATCCATGTTCACAAACCAAACGTCATTTAAAGCGATATCCACACCAATTTGAGCAGCTAGACCCCATGAGTCATCCAAATCAACTTTAGCACCAGGAATATCTAAGACATCTCCGGCTACTTCTTCATCAAAGAAATGAGTGTAGTTAATACCGGCACCGATATATGGGCGAATATTTGAGTTTGGAGAAAAATGATATTGCAAAGTTAACGTTGGCGGCAAAACTTTGGAATCAATTACATCACCAAGCACGCCCCAACTTTTTTCACCTTCAACAGTATGCTCAGAATAACCAAGGATCAACTCTACACCCCAGTTTGGGCTCAGCATATAGGTGAAATCTAATTCAGGAACAGTATCATCATCAACTTTTACACCTTTTAGGCCTGTATCGGCACCATTGATTGATAAGGTACCGCTATCATCATTAGGACTAACGTTGATAATACGACCACGAATTAACCAGTCGCCTGCTTCATAAGCCATAACGGGTGTTGCTACTGCTGAAATTCCTGTTGCAGCTAATAATGCTACGGCAAGTTTTGTTGCTTTCATTGATATTTCTCCTATTGGAAATACTTTATATCTAAAAGATAGCAAGATCATACGAGCCAAAATAGCGTAAGCCAAGGCCCGACTTGACTTTAATCAAGTAAACTAGCGTCTTCTTGATCTAGATCAAGTGAAAGTTACAACTAACGAGAATTATCCTTTTTAAATCCCTTTTTATTTACACAAATTTTCCATTTTTTCCATATCTTGAATAGAAATGGATTTTCCTGTGATGACAATCAAACCTTCTTCTTGGAATCGTGAAAATAAACGGCTGACCGTTTCAACCGCTAAGCCTAGGTGATTACCAATATCGCCTCGAGACATGCTGAGCTGGAAATCTGTCGCTGAAAATCCGCGTTCTTTAAAACGCTTGGATAGCGACAATAAGTAAGTTGCCAGTTTTTCTTCCGCTGATTTTTTACCTAACAACAACATCAGGCCTTTATCACCTGATAATTCTTTGCTGAGTCGTGATAACAACTGCAGCTGCAATTGTGGCATTTCTTGTCCTAATTCTTGTAAATTATCATACGGCAATTCACAAACTGTACTGCTTTCTAAAGCTTTTGCATTAGAGTTATATTCCTGCTCATGGATAGCATCCAAACCAATAAACTCGCCGGGAAAATAAAATCCTGTAACCTGTTCTCGGCCATCGCTTGCAGAAATGGTGGTTTTAAAAGAGCCTGAGCGCACAACATATAACGATTTAAATGCCGAATCAGTAGAAAATAGCGGCTGACCACGTTTATAGCTTTTACTTCGTTTGATGATTTTATCTAATCGCGCCAAATCATTGTTATGTAAACCTAAGGGCAAACATAAACGATATAACGAACAATCTTGGCAGACGACTCTGTGATCACTTTCTAGCTTTGCTAAATCGTGAAATAGCGGTGTTACATTCTCTGATGAAGACATTACAGGTCCATGGTTATCACTCTTGAAATATAATACCCCTTCAAACACGACTCCGAAACAGTTATTATTCTATTTTATATTCCGAACTCAGGACTAATCATGACGCCTCGTACCGCAACGGTTGCGCGTAATACGCTCGAAACTCAAATTGAGGTGAG
>ENA-ORXI01002477-ORXI01002477.1-sediment-metagenome-genome-assembly--contig:-NODE-2477-length-13232-cov-3.271684_pt1 | contig 13232 bp, 14 predicted proteins | sample MGYA00237861_ERZ511468 | MGnify/ENA primary metagenome ERZ511468 (study PRJEB26299, sample SAMN06266213) | sediment metagenome | isolation source: Hudson Canyon methane seep mesocosm | place... | reverse complement strand
AGGGCACTCACGACATCCACAACCTGATTCTCGGTCGCTACATTACCGGGATACAGGCATTCACAAGAGAGTCTTGAGGTCTGGATTGGTGTTTCCCACCTACGGTGGGACTGCCGAAAATTCATAGAGGGGGCTTTAGTCGCCGGAGCGCTGGTGATGACATGGGAATAGCCGTACTACTCAAGCAGGTTCCCGACACCACGGCTAAGATTAGTGTCTCAGGAGGGAGGGTTGACGAATCTGCGGTCAGCAAGTGGTCGATGAGCCCGTACGACGAGTATGCGCTCGAATCCGCCCTGCAACTCAAAGAGTCCGGAGGAGGTGATCTAGTTGCCATCACCTGCGGGCCGGCTAGGGCCGCCAAGATGTTGACTGATGCCGCGGCCGTCGGTGTCGACTCGCTGCTTCACATACTCGTGGAAGACCTAAACTCCCTCGACAGTACACAGGTGCAGATGATACTAGCTGCTGCCGTTGCCCGCTCCAGTTCCGACATCGTGTTCTGTGGTAAGCAGGCCGCTGACACAAACGCAGGCTCAACTGGCCCAGGAGTGGCGCATCTGATGGATGCGTCTTGCGTCACCATGGTTTCTGAGGTAGCTTCTGACGGCAGTTTACTTACGGCCATGAGAGCCAGTCCGAATGGCAACGAGAGAGTCGCTGTTTCGGCCCCGTGTGTCTTCGCCTTCGATAAGGGCATCACCGAACTGCGCCGACCTAACGTACGAGGCATCATGATGGCCAAGAAGAAGGTCGCAGAGACGCTAGGGCCTGCCGATCTCGGCGTAGACATCTCGGCCTCATCGGTTTCCATTGTGGGCCACACTCCTCCGCCGCAGAAGCCACCTGGACAGAAGTTTGAGGGTGCAGATTCTGTAGCAGCGGTGGTGGGCAAACTACGCGACGAGGCGAACGTCATCTGAGGTGAGAGAATGGATGTCACAGTGATAGCAGAAACCTCTGGAGACGGATTGCACCCGGTCACCGCCCAACTCGTAGGGGCTGCGGTTTCCATAGGCGGCACACCAACAGTGCTGTGCGCTGGAGGAACGGGAGCTGCCGAAGCAGCTTCCATCTCTGGGGTCGCCAAGGTAATCTCAGTAATCGGGGACTGCTTCGGTACCTTCGACGGTGCCGCATGGGCAGAGGCTCTGAACTCAGTTACAGGAGGTGACGTGATTATCGCCGCTGCATCCCCCTCGGGTCGTGAGATTGCTGCTACGATGGCTGCAATACGCGGCATCCCGATTGTTCAGGATGCAACCGACCTAGCCCCTGGGATATCTGTGACCCGCCCCATTTACTCCGGCAAGGCAATCGAGACCTCAACGGTAACTACTCCATGCGCCATCACCCTGCGAGCCAATGCCTTCGATGCCGCCGGAAAGGGTGGATCGGCGGAGGTCAGTACGGTGAATCAGAGTGCTGACGTAGCCGTTGCTGTGAGAGAGGCCATTGCCAAGGCTAGCGAGAGGCTGGACGTCGCAGAGGCGGACATCATCATCTCCGGCGGCAGAGGGATGGGGGGGCCCTCCAACTTCTCTCATCTAAACGAGATCGCGGACATGATAGGGGCCGCCGTCGGCGCCAGCAGGGCAGCAGTAGACACTTGGGAGGAGATACCTCACGGAATGCAGGTGGGGCAAACCGGGAAAACGGTAACACCGAGCCTGTACATCGCGGTCGGCATCAGTGGAGCAATACAGCATCTCGCAGGGATGAGGACGAGTAAGTACATCGTCGCCATCAACAAAGACCCTGATGCCCCCATATTCGGTGTGGCTGACTATGGGATAGTAGCTACTTGGGAGGCTGCGCTTCCCGCCCTCAAGGAAGAATTGAGCAAACTCTAATCATCGGACCTGGACGGTTATCGTAGACTTGCTAGAGGCGCCTCTGTCGTCGGTTACAGTCAGATGGAAAACGTGGACTCCGTCGGACAGCCTGACACGGACCTGTGGAGTGTCCCCTATGACATTCCCTCTACCATCCTCCCAAGCCCATCTCTCGATACTGCCGTCCGGGTCGTAAGAGCGTCCTCCGTCCAGCAGCACTGTTGCCTTACCCTCCTCATCGGCGTCAACGGTCCTGTCTTCTCCGGCATCTGCAACCGGTGGCAGGTTAATCGCTCGCGCCGTCGCAGAGAGATCTTCAAGCAAGTCGCTCTCTATGGCCGGGGGGCCAACCTCAAGCTCCGTCTCCTCGTGCAGCGTGTCCAGAATACCTTCAGCCCCCTCAGGCATATTGGGCCTCATGTCGACCTGTCTCTGCTCCTCGTCGGATAGTGCTCCCGAGTACTCCTCAGAGGCCGAAGGATTTTCCTCCTCCGCAGGCATATCATCGTACCTAGGTGGTGAGTCAGGATCGATTATGACGAGGGGTGCTGGTGTCCTGCCCTTCCTGTCGTCACCCATAAGAGCGATTCTCTCTGTGAGAGGAAGGATATGCTCAACCACCCCGATGTGCTCAAAATGCCAGATCACCTCACCCACGGTAGTGATTCGGAATACGTCGAACCACGAGGCGACCAAGATGTCATCATCCCACTGGATGATTTGAGAGACCTGATAGTCCAATTTGGTGATTAGCCTAGGGTCCGGATCTCCTATATCGAGGGAAAGAAGACTGCCATCGAAGCAGCCCACTATTGTTCCGGACCCTGTAGGCAGCAACGCCGTGGCCCTAGAAGGGAGTTCCGAGGTGTTCAGCATCCCCTCCTCCGGATGCCAGCACTCGAGCCTGTTCTCAGGCCTGTCGTCGACGGTCATCCCGAGAGAGTTTCGTGCGACCATAAGGACACCATCATGACGGAATGCCATGCACGATATGGTCTCGACGTCGTCCTCGGCGGCGGGCGAATCGTACAACACCTCGAGTGCTGGCCCGAGGAGGAGCAACCTGCCGTCCTCAAGGGCAGCAGCGCATACTCCCTCAGCCGAACATGTGAGAGATGTGACGTGTCCAAACTCTGCTTGGGCGACTTCGCTTCCGTCATCTGTTAGGGAGATGAGTCGCCCAGTGCCATCAGCCACCACCACGCGGAACGATGACGCTGTCACCGCCTCGCACCCAGATTCCAGAGGATGGTCCCAAAGAGGCTCGTCGTGGAATGCTTGGACACCACCAGTACTGGTGCCAGCGACCAAAACACTGCGTAAGCTCGCGAGACCTACTACTCGGCTGTCGAGCGCAGCGGAGTCGATGACCACTCCGTCGGAGCCATAAATGTGGAGAGTTCCTGAGTCGAAGCCCGCTGCGAAGTTGCCTTCAGGGAGCGTACAGACGCAGCGGACCACCTCATCCATCTCGATGGTCGCCAGTGCGTCGATGACCCCTCTCATGGATTCCTGAACAATCGCTGCGACTTCATTCTGCCGCGTCGGCGTGCTCAGCCGAAGTTTCTCTCTTGGCAACATCACTGCGTGCGCCCTCTATCCTCGCTAGGTACTCCTCGGTAATTCCTCCGGTGACGTACACTCCGTTGAAGCAGGAGCAGTCGAAGTTTACCAGATTATGGTCTCCCGTCTTTAGGCAGGACTCAACGAGGTCTGGTAGCTCCTGATAGATTAACCAATCAGCGCCGATGGCCTCCCTGATCTCATCGATAGTCCTGTCATGGGCGACGTACTCATCGCGGGCCGGCATGTCGATGCCGTACACGTTCGGATGTACAATAGGAGGTGCCGAGGATGCAAAGTATACTTGTTTGGCACCGGCCTCCTTGGCCATTTCGACAATCCTTTGTGACGTGTTACCTCTGACTATGCTGTCGTCAACAATCATCACCGTCTTGCCGGAGAACTCCTCCTCTATCGTGTTGAGCTTTTTCTTAACCGAATCCTTACGGATAGCCTGACCTGGCATGATGAACGTCCTGCCTATGTAGCGGTTCTTGACAAAGCCCTCTCGAAACGGCACACCCATCTCAGAGGCCATCTCCATAGCGGCTATCCTGCCGCTGTCCGGCACAGGGATTACCGCATCGATGCCATGCACGGGGCGTTCTTTGAGGGCCCTCCTAGCCAAAGCCGCCCCCATCCTTAGCCTCGCGCCGTGTACCGATATGCCATCAATGGTAGAGTCCGGGCGAGCGAAGTAGACGTGCTCGAAAATGCAGGGGGTGTGAACCGGCTCGGCGTGGCAGACCTTGGATGAGAGTGAACCGTCCATCTTGGCTATCACCGCCTCGCCGGGGGCGACGTCTCGGACTGCTTCAAATCCTAAAGCAGAACAGGCCACACTCTCCGAGGCGAATAGTCGCTCAGTGAAGCCGTCGACCTCATTCTTGCCCATGAATAGGGGCCTTATCCCGTTGGGGTCGCGGAAGGCTACTATCCCCCAACCCGTAATCATGGTGACTACGCTATAACTGCCCTCGGCCCGGAGGTGTGTGCGCTCTACGGCGCGGAAGATATCGTCCTCGGTGAGTGCCTCCATGCCACCTGGCCGACCATTAACAGAGCGTTGAATCTCAGCGGAGAAGAGATTCAGTAGGGCCTCTGAATCAGAACTGGTGTTGATTCTCCTGTGATCATACTCGAGCAGGCTGTTGATGATGTCCGTGGTATTATTCAGATTGCCATTGTGGGCGAGGCTCACTCCGAACGGGGTGTTGGTGTAGAAAGGCTGAGCCTCGCTCGCTGAGCCTGAGCCTGCTGTGGGGTAGCGAACGTGCCCTATTCCCATCGACCCTATGAGCTTGGACATGTGCTTCGACCTGAAGACATCTCTGACTAGCCCATTGGCCCGGCGGTGCGAAATGTTGTCAGAATCGCTGGTCACTATTCCAGCGGCGTCCTGCCCACGGTGCTGCAGTACAATCATGCCGTCGTAGATGCAGCCTGCGACCTGAGAGTCCGGGTTCCCTAAGATCCCGATGATGCCGCACATCGGATACCATTGGGCCCTAGTGGTTCGGGACTTAGCCCTTTCCGGCTCACTTGCGCGCTCCCATTAATCGGGAGCGTTTGTTCCACCGGTACTTGCGTATCCTAGCGGTGGCGCCGTAGCCGCAGTGAGCGCAGACGCTCTTGGTCTTGTGATATGAGTGCCTGCCGCAGCGTCGACAACGGATGTGTGTCGACTTCTGCCGCTTGCCCATGCTTGGAGTTCCCTTCGACATCGCACCACCTAGGACAGCGCGGCCACCGAAGGGAGTGTTATGAGAGTTGCCCAAGCGAAACGAATCACTCGGAGCCGGGCTCAGACTCCAGCAGGGCCAGTAGAGGGTCTTCGGGGCGTTTGCGCAATGAGGCCTGGAGGAACATGAAGGTGCACACTAGGAAGACAAGCGGAAATATATCGAGCAAGGCCAACACGCCCTCGGACATTGTCAATCTGAGGGCGACGCTGTCAGCAGGTATGCTGCCGGTTTGAGCGAACAAGTAGGTGGAAGCAAGGATGACAGTTGAGGCGCCCAGCATCGGGATGGCAGGGCGGTGATAGGGATTCAGCGTGCCTATCAAGGCGAGTATTATGAACAGCGAGGTTAGTGCGGCCGAGCCCGCAAACGCTGAGATTACCGATTCGAGATTAGGGTTCATCCGCCACCTCCAGATGCCTCCTCAAGACGCTCTCAACGTACTTCCTCTCCTTCTCAGACAGGCCCTCTGTCTCGGGCTCCTGCGGGGTCATCCTCTCAGCCGTGCGGACGCATAGCGCAAACACTGTGAAAGCCAGAACCACTCCAAGCAGAGCGGTTACCCACCTAAGGGTGTCCGATAGGACCACACTCATGGTCGAATAGTACTGACACCATGCCACCACGATCAGAGCCCAGCCGGCCAGCAGCGGTAACAATCGCGTCCTCCAGTACAGCGGCGCTCCCATGAGTACGAGTGCCGAACCGATCAGAGCCGGCAGAAGCCACATGGCGGCGTCTATAGCAGCTGCCACCACTTCTGACTCGGGCTGCGGGGGCTCCTCGACTCGAAATAGCATCACCGCCAATCCAAGCAGAGCCACAGGGGCTCCGAAGGGGTGCCGCCTGAATGCGGGCCCCGTTCTGTGCATGCTGATACCAATGACAGCAATGGCCATGCCGAGCCACACCTGAGCAGCCCATAGCGACATGGTCCGCTGCGCGTTGACACATTACATCGTATTTGTGTAATCGGCCTACCGTGAGTATTCCTGCTACGCAGGAGTCTCGATAGAGTTCATAAACGGGTCATCGGTGGCCGCGACGTCGCAAGACGCTGAGGTGGAGACATGGTGAAGATGCCGCGGACGGTGAAGCGCTACAGCCCTACAGCTGGTAAGCACACCATACACACCGTCGAGCGTGTCAAGAAGCGCCGTGCTAGCGAACTGAAGTGGGGTCAGCGCCGCTTCCGTCGTGTTACTGCGGGATACCGCGGTTTCCCCCGGCCGAAGCCGTCCGGAGAGAAACCTACCAAGCGCGTGAACCTAATCTTCCGGTGCCAAGAGACCGGTAAGGCGCACTCCCCTGCTGGGAAGCGTGCTAAGAAGTTCGAACTAGTCGACAAGTGATTGAGGTGGGATGATGAGTGGAAGGTTCCTTCGTGTGAATTGCCGTGACTGTGGTCACGAGGCCATCATCTTTGAGAGGGCGTCAACCTCAATTGCCTGCTCCATCTGCGGTGCGACACTGGCTCGCCCCGCAGGAGGCAGGGCGGACTTGTCAGGCAGCACGATTGTAGACGTCCTCGAGTAAAGGGGGCGTTTAGGTGAGTTCTGCTGCTTGGCCCGAAGAGGGGGAACTGTTGATTTGCACAGTCAGAAGCGTCAAGGAAAACGGTGCCTACCTCAATCTTGAGGGATACGAGGGCAGAACCGGTTTCGTATTCATCGGAGAGGTCGCCTCTGGCTGGGTCAAGAACATCGGCAGCCACCTGAGAGAAGGTCAGCGTGTGGTCGCCAAGACGATTCAGGTGAAGCGCGCCAAGGAGCGCATCGAGCTCTCGATAAAATCCGTCTCCGACGAGCGTAGGAGAGACACTCTGCAGGCGTGGAAGAACCGTAAGCGGGCCAGCCAGATCATGCGAGTCGCGGCCGAGAGAGTCGGCTGGGACGAACAGAAGAAGGTCGAAGTCTGCGATGAGATGCGTGAGGTCTTCGGGACTCTGTATGGGGCTCTCGAGGAGTGCGCCATGAGTGAGAATGTTCTGAGTGAATCCGGATTCACCGGAGATTGGATGACCGTGGTCACCGAACTCGCAGTAGAGAACATCGTACCTCCATTCGTCGAGATTCGTGGCGAGTTCGACCTACAGGTTTGGGGGCCTGAAGGCGTCAGTGCGATTCGCGAGGCGTTGCAGGCCGCGGAATCCTGTGCCGTAGGCCTCGAGGAGGTCACGCTGACCTGTCACTACGACGGAGCCCCTCACTACAGAGTTGACATTCGAGCTCCGGACTATCGGGCGGCGGAGTCCGTGTGGGAAGCCGCACAGAATGCAGTCTCGGAGCGCATGTCCTCGGTCGAGGGCTCAATCTCCGTCGAACGCCTCTGAGAGGTACAAACGAGGCACAGACTTCATTGACTCTTCCTAACGGACGCTGATTGAGGATAGAATGGTTCGCACCAGATTGCAGCGCTGTAGTACCTGCGGCGAGTACGGCTTGGCTACGAGGTGCAAGAAGTGCGGGGCTGCTATGGTGGCCGTTTCACCGATGAAGTACTCGCCGGAGGACCCACAGGGGGCAAGGCGCAGGAAGAGGCTCGATGTCGGCAGCAAGGAGTGGCTCGCATCCCTCCCGACAACTAGGGCTGATGGGAGTGAAGAGGAATGAATCGTACGAGGATTCACTGGCTCGTAGGCGAAGGGATGCCTGAGCACGCAGCGATACTGGAGGCGGTGCCTGGTGTGGGCAACGTCGGCAAGATAGTAGTCGACTCCCTAGTGGATAAACATCCCTCGCGAACCATAGGATGGATTCTACATCCTGACTTTCCCCCTCATTCAACACTAGACGGCAATGGGTTCGTCTCACCTCCTCGCATCAACATCAATTCGATCTTACTCCCCGATGGCAGGACGGTAATCACGGTCGGTGGGCCGTTGCAGCCGATGACAGCTGCCGGCCAGCACGAGGTCTCCGAGGCAATCCTCGAGATGGCCTCGGAATCGGACACCCCTCAGCTGCTGGTGCTGGCCGGTCTCGCAGCAGGTACCGACGACAGGGAGATTCACGTAATCTGCGCCGATGCCGAAGTCAGGAAGAATCTCGAGGCCAATGACATCCCAGTTAGCAAGGAGCACCCTAAGGCAGGGATGATAGGGATAGCCGGGCTACTGATTTCCCTCTCACCTCTATATGGCGTTCCCGCAATCGGCCTTGTGGCAGAGACCATTGGAGCCAGTACCGATGTACTGGCAGCCGACCGTCTGGCTTCGTGGATAGAGGCAGGGTTGGACCTTCCTCTGGACCTAGATCTCGATTCAACTGAAGAGACGGCTAGGAAACTGATGGAAACTATGGAGGTCGGCAGCACGATAGAGGAGACACTCGGTGCATCGGAGTCTGAAGGTTCTAGCGACTTTTACGTCTGAGTTGAGAGAATCAGCGAGACGTCGTCAGCATAGGCATCGTTGTAGCCATACTCTAGGTACGCGTTCAACGTGACTCGGACCCAAGCAGAATCCGCTGGGACCTGTCCAATCACGCCGTTAAGGTGGATTCCGGTCGTGTAGTTGCGGTCGGCCGCGTAGACAGGCCCGATTCCCCCTGAGAGGAGGAGGTTGCCGGAAGAATCGAAGAATTCGACGAGTACCTCCATGCAGTCATTCTGACCCGAATAACCCCCGATGTATGCCGTGAGCGAGTAGGTCAGATTGCCCCAGCCGATTTCCTCTGCGATTCCGGTGAGGTCGATCTCCTGGTGCATCGTTGAGTCTTCAGATCCTCCGCCGAAGTAGTTCGACCCCCCATCGACAGGCCCCGGATCGGTCTTCTGCAGGTAATCCGGGACATCGTAGATCCAAGTCGTCATCGTTCCATTATCGATCCATCCCGGCACAGATGCGTCGAAGCCGGGGGTCATCCCGCGCTCGAGCTCGCCGTCGCCATTGAAGACCAGATTGACATCGAGCGCGGAGGCTGGAGGGGCAGTCGGCCCGATGCCGACGGCTCGTCCGTCCAAATCCCATTCGGGCCTCACCTCCACTCCCATGTGGTGCAGTGCCGTTGGCACGATGTCAACTGCGTCAGGGGCTGGCCAGATTGTGCCTGGAGACTCGGCGCCCCAGATAATCAACGGGACCTCTCTGTGCTCTGGGATGTTGTACCCGTGACCATATCCGGACCCAGCGTGGTCTGTGGAGATGATTACCATCCAGTCTTCCTCAGCGTAGTTGGTCCTAGCGAATATAGCATCCATCATCATACCAAGCCAGACATCACTCTGGTTCATGGCTGCAACATACTGAGGAATCGAAGGATGGAAGCCGTAGCCGTGTCCTGCTGCGTCCGGGGCGTCGATGACTATCGTCACCGCGTCCATCTGCTTGTTAGCAAGGTCAGTGGCAAGCTGTGTTGCGATTGAATTGTCGCTCCCCGTGACGTACATGTCCACACAGTAGCCACACACCGAGGAATCGAGAGCAGCGTCGGCCATCGGAAGCCAATTGTGGTACGCTGCCGTATGCATCTCCGGTCGTTCGTACTTCAGGAGGTTGAACCAGTATGGGTACTCTTGATAGTTCGCATCACCGAAACTGTTGCCATGCACGTTGTGCTTGTCCCTGTGGACACCGGTCAGGAAGCTGGAGTGCCCTGACCCGCTGATGGTCGTGTCCTCCACTCTTGCTTCCATCGAGTAGGCGCTGTCTTGCATCATCAGGTCAATGGTCGGAGTGTGTGCCGCAGCGATGACATCGGGCCTCCAACCATCTAGCAGCACCATCAGGACATGGGGCTGGATATACCTGCAGGAGCCGTCATCGGTATCGACTGTCGCATTGAAGTTCAGGGCAGAAGAATTCATGCAACCCAAGACTGGGTCGGGAGGATACTCACAGGAGCCGTCGTCGACTGTGGCGGCCTCATCGTAGTTGGTGGCCCCCTCGTACGTGCACCCGGAGGTCTCCTCGGGCGGTTCGGGGTACTCACAGGAACCGTCGTCAGTAATGGCTGACTCGTTGAAATTGAGCGCATCCGGATAGGTGCATCCGGATGTGGTTTCGGTGTCATCCGGGGGCGAGGTGCAACCGGCCAAAGAACCGGAGAGAAGGAGGAGTACGACGAGACAGCTCAGGCGACGCATGTTCGGCCGATAGGTTACGAACATAATATATGATTCAATAAGCGATTGACTCGAGTCAACCGCCAGATGAGACCACAATCAACTCCAGACTGATATCGGACTCAATTCGAGATGTGTGAGGCACGATTGTATCGCCGTGAACCGCGAGAACGGTAGACGATGGTATGCCTAGTTTCTCAAGTAACTCTGATATTGTGATAGGCCCCTCGGATTCGATCGGGAGTACTTCTCCATCGTGGCTGACTTCGATTCGCACAGCCCTTGCGTGTCGGGTCATGCTTATCTCTAATCCGTAGGTGGCCGGACCGCTGCCGAGATCGCATAGCCCGGTATTGCGGTGGATTCGAAATCCACTGTCCATTGGACGCGGGGGTTCAAATCCCTCTCTCGGCGCCACTAGAAATCTGGAACTTCGGAAGCTTTTCGGAGTATGACGAGCCGTCCACCGGGGCCAATCCTGACTTGCGGCTGTCCGTTGAACTCGCCAATCTCCCCATTCAACACCGCTATCTCATCGCCCCTCGACACTCCCGCTGCCGCTAGGGGGATGAACTGCCTGAACGCGACTACTCCGGCAGAGCCGGTCTGGTCGACCAAAGTCACCGACCACCTTGTCACTCCCTTTCCATCCGGGAAGGCGTTTACCGACCAAACCCTACCGATGGCGTTGATCTTGGTCTCTATGTCCACGATAGGGGCCGAGTCAGACTCATCTGCGATTGTAACCGATGACTTCTCGTCGAGATCGAGAACAACCTCTCCTTTCCACACAGATGCCATAGCGTTCTCGATGCGTACCCTGCTGTTGTTGGCAATAGAGCGGGTCACTTCCCTCGGGGTGCCATAGCGTGAGGGTTGAACCTTGGCGCGGTCGTAGCCCTCCTGCAACACAAATGAGAGTTCTACCGAACCGTCATCCGCTAGGTTAGGTCCGCGCAAACCTGAGACCTCTCCGACGACGTTGACACGGGTCACTATCTCTCCGAGCGGAGTTACGGGCCAGCGGTGACCGAAGCGCTCAATGCTGCGCTCGAGAGGGAGTTCAAGCTCGTGATTGCTGCCCTCACATACACCTCGCAACTGACAGCGTTTGCAACGCGCTTTCGGGTTGGAGTCGACTGGTGTTTTGGAAGGCACACCTCCCTTGTCGAAGTATCGTAGCGGTGCCGGGTTAGGCCGGCACTCGTCAATCGAAGGGTTGCGAGCGTGGATAGTCTGATACAGATCCTTGAGCTCCTCACTGAGAGTCTGCATCTCCTCCTGATTCGGCTTAGGCACATCCTTGATTGTGCCGGTTCCAAGGTACCAAATCTCCAGTGCCTCTACCTCATCTGCCCTGCCGTGCGTCTCCCACCACAGCCAGCAGTACAGGCGCAGTTGATCGATGTAGCCACCTGAGCGGTCACCCTTACCTATCGATGCCTTGAGGTCGATAATCCGGATGGCGCCTGTCCAATAATACACCATGTCGTACTCTCCCTGGAACCACTCTTCGGGGTGCGAAGTAGTCTGCTTCCACTGCCCTGCGTCGGGGTCTACGAACCATGGCCGCGCGACCTCCCATGCCTCACACCAAGTGATGTCGCCCGAATCAAGCGCGGCGGGGTGCCTCTCAATCCAAGTCCGTGGGAATCCATCAGGGGCAGGCCAATATTCCCTGATGCCACCTTCGCGCCACTGCGTGAACTTCGGCCCGCCTCCGGCCCTCAAGCAGGCTTCAACTTGATCGAGGTGCATCCTGATGCCGGCTCGTGTCATCTCGAGAGCTTCTTCTGGATCGGCATCAGCAACCGAGCCGGAGCGATTAGGAGATGATTCCCAATCTGCGACGGCCGCCTCCCAGCTGACATCGAAGTGGACCTCGACTCGGGCCAGTGCCCATGCCTCGAGGGATTGTCTGTCGGTGGGCCACTGCTCCTCAGGTAACTCGGACATGGCGGGGCCGGGCCATGCAGTCTGATTGTCGTAGTCGAGTGAACCGTCATCGAGCAAAGGAGATGTCATTTCATCAGTGGAATCGGCTGAAACTAGAACGGGGGAGTCCCTGAGAACGCGGCAGACGCATTCCTCTGCAGCGTTGCCTCGGATGATCTGAGGTGGTAGGGGACTCTTCAGTCGCTCTATGTAGGTGTAGTACCATAGCCTGTTACAGGACTTCCAAGTGATGACCTGTGATGCCGAAAGCCGGCGGAATGGATTGACTCCAACAACTTGAGGGTCCCCAATTCTGACTGGCATGATTGGTAACGAAAGTCGAGGCTCTATGAACCCAACGAGAAGGGGTCGCTCTATCTATTGTCATTGAGCCAGACCACCGTGACCTCCATCCTCTCAAAGGTCGGTGTGACTTCCACCATAGCGACTGAGGCATCGACATGCTCTGCTATCGACTCGGCCACGACGAGAGGGAGTTCGATGCGTTGGTTATCGGAGTCCCACAGCATGAATCTGCGCGGCAGATCAGTCTGCTCGGCTATCTCCTCTATCCACGATTCCTGCTCCTCCTCGGTAGCGTATACGGCACCGAACATCAGCGTCGAGTCCTCAGTCAACGTCTCGTGCGGTGCTATGGTCGCTTCGCCACGACGGTGGAATCTCCTTCGTAGCTGCCCTGCATCCTTGTAGACGGCGGTGCAGAATTTCAGATGGTAGCCATACGGATCTCGTGTCTCTGCGTCGATTGGATCGGGGAGACCACTCGCTGCTGCGTTTACACGATTACGCAATACATGCGCCAGTTCGGCAGAGCCTGCAGCGCCAGCGGTTATCTCAGTCGATAGGTTGAATCCACGTAACTCCATGTTGTCGATGTTGCCGACGGTGATTTCGAGCTCGTTGAGATTGAGGAAGTCGACATCGTAGCCCCGTAGGGCCTCCAACAACTCTAGCAGCTCGGATTCCTTGTCGGGCTCGCATGGTAGTTCGACGCCGGTGAAGATACTGGCAGCCGAGCACGCGGCGATGGTCTCGCGGTACTGCTCGGCTTCAAGGTCGAGGAAGTGGAAGC
>ENA-ORXI01002476-ORXI01002476.1-sediment-metagenome-genome-assembly--contig:-NODE-2476-length-13232-cov-10.020753_pt1 | contig 13232 bp, 10 predicted proteins | sample MGYA00237861_ERZ511468 | MGnify/ENA primary metagenome ERZ511468 (study PRJEB26299, sample SAMN06266213) | sediment metagenome | isolation source: Hudson Canyon methane seep mesocosm | place... | reverse complement strand
ACTAATTCACGTGTCTTTGTAATGGAGATGCATGACCAGCAGAACGTTGATGTTGATATTAAACTTAACAAAACTGCCTTTTTGTCTTTATTTAAAGGCGCTTCCTTTGAAGAGTTGATAGAAAGTGATGAAATTGACATCAATGGAAGTGTCAAAACTGCCCAACAATTAGCAGATTTGATAGCTCTGGCATCGATTGATGTTGAAGAGTTAGTCTCCCACTACACTGGTGATATTATTGCTCACCAGCTTGGAAAGTCTATAAAGCTTGTCAAGGGTAAAGCAAATAACGATAAAGTCAATATTATTGAGACACTCAAAAATGATTTGACGACTCTTCTAGTGGCGCCCAGTCGATCAAGATTTTTTAACAATAAGACACATTAAGATGAGAAGCTTTATTCGCTTTGTTAATATTTCTAGGATTCTTGTCCGCTATCGACTAGACAACCTAGTCTTGTCAACGCCTCTGTTAAAAAGCTTCAGGCCCCTGGTTTACCTAACTCCTTGGCACTATTTTCCTTCGAGTAAATTTTCAAGAGGAGAAAGAATTCGTTTGGCCCTAGAAGAGTTAGGCCCTATTTATATTAAATTTGGACAAACACTCTCTACAAGAAGAGACCTTTTGCCTGATGATATTGGTGATGAACTTGCTAAATTACAAGACAAGTGTCCGCCCTTTCCTGCCAAAGATTCCAAGTCGATTATTGAAAAAGGTCTTGGAGAAAGCGTTAAAAATCTTTTTTCTTCTTTTGATGATACACCTCTCGCTTCGGCTTCAATCGCTCAGATTCATAGCGCTGTCACTCTTAGTGGTGAAGAAATTATTATCAAGGTTGTTAGGCCCGATATCCGGAAAAAAATAAAGCGCGATTTACGCCTTCTTTATGCCTTTGCAGCGTTAGCTGAAAAGCACCCAGATGGCAAAAGACTTTGTCCGAGAGAGGCAGTCGCTGAATTTGAAAGAATTATTTATAATGAACTTAACATGATGGCAGAGGCCGCTAATGCCTCTTTGCTAAGAAAGAACTTTAAAGATTCAAATCTTTTATATGTGCCAAAAGTTCATTGGGATCTTTGTAGCCCAAATATACTAGTAACTGAGCGCATTTATGGCATCTCAATAAGCAACGTTGAGGCCTTGAATAAAAACAAAACCGACCTAAAAAATCTCGCTGAAAATGGTGTAGTAATATTCTTCACACAGGTTTTTGAGCATAACTTTTTTCATGCAGATATGCACCCAGGCAACATTTTTGTAGGCAAGGATGGACAATATGTTGGCGTTGATTTTGGCATTATGGGCACACTCAGTGACGCTGATCAGTATTATCTAGCACAGAATTTTTTAGCGTTTTTTAATCAGGACTATAAGCGCGTAGCTCAAGTTCACCTTGACTCGGGCTGGGTACCAGAAGGTACCAACGTCTTGGAATTTGAAAATGCTATTCGTAGTGTTTGTGAGCCTATTTTTCAAAAACCCTTGAGTGAAATTTCATTTGGACAGGTGCTACTGAGCCTATTCAAAGAGGCCAGACGTTTTAATATTTCAATCCAGCCTCAGTTACTGTTACTCGACAAAACACTTCTAAATATTGAAGGCTTGGGTCGCACTCTGTACCCAGATCTTGATCTTTGGGCAACAGCTAAACCATTCCTTGAGAGGCTTGTCAAAGATAAATATAGCCTTAAGGGATCAGTGAAAAAAATCTCTGATCAATTACCAGAACTTATTGCAGAAATACCGCAACTTCCAATGCTAGCGATTAATGCCTTGAAACAATTTGAGAGTGGCGCTCTTCAGCAAGACATTACAAAAAAACAAACAGATGCTATCATCAAGCAGTTGCGAGAAAATGCAGCAAAACAAAGCGCTATTATAATAGCTTCTGCATTGCTAATTCTTGCAGGCGTGTTGGCTACTCAATCACTTTGGCCTTTTGTAGCAATGAGTACAGCTCTTAGTATTCTGTTTTGGCTCAAGGCTCGCTAAAAGAAGTTTAGCTACAGGCAAAAAAAAATCGGGTAAAATTATCCCCCAGCTTATCTGGTCGCAAGATAGGCGATATTTGTTACATCACTTAATGTGGTGTTTTTTTATTTATTGGAGAACTCAAAATGAGTATAACTGTAAACGCTGTAGTGCGTGAAGATCAGGGGAAAGGTGCGAGCCGCCGCCTGAGAAAAGAAGAAAAAGTGCCAAGTATTGTCTATGGCGGAAGTAAAGCGCCGTTGATGATCTCACTAAATATTCATGAAATTACCCACCTATTAGAAGATGAAGATACATTCACTTCGGTTCTTGACTTAGTGGTAGACAAATCAAAAGAACCTGTTGTTATTAAAGACATTCAACGTCATCCTGCAAAAAATTCTATCTTTCATGTTGATTTTTTGCGTATTGATGAAAAGCATGCACTTATTACTACAACACCGCTCCACTTCATCGGCACAGAAGATAATGAAGCAATAAGAATTGGAAACATGTTGAATCAATTCGTTGTTTCCATTGAAATATCCTGTCTACCAAAAGATTTACCACACGGAATTGACGTTGATGTTAGTGGTCTTGAGCTTGGTGATCACCTAACACTGACTGACCTTGTGTTGCCAGAAGGGGTTATTATCACATCACTTCAACACGAGGATGTCGAGGCACATGATCAAACCATTTGTTCAGTAACTGAACCTAAACTTATAATCGAAGAAGAGGAGATTGAAGATGATATCGACTCTGAATTAGATGAAGAAGGAGATGCTGAAGGCGCTGAAGGCGCTGAAGGCTCGGAAGGCTCGGAAGGTCCTAAAGACCCACATGACGGTGACAAAAAAGAATAAACCGTGACTAGTCTTATTGACTCAAAAAGAAACACATCGAAGCGTTGTGATGATTAAACTAATAGCTGGTCTGGGAAATCCAGGAAAAGACTATCAAGCACATCGTCACAATGCTGGCTTTTGGTTTATTGATTCATTAGCAAACAATCTAGATTCAAAATTTAGTAGTCAATCAAAGTTTTTTGGTGAAACGGCAATCTGTCTTATTGGCAATAAAAAGCTACGCCTACTAAAACCAAAAACATTTATGAACAACTCAGGCCAGTCTGTAAAAGCCCTATCAAGTTATTATAATATTAAGGCAGAAGAAATCTTAGTCATTCATGATGATCTAGACCTAACACCTGGCTCTGTCAAAATAAAAAAGGGTGGAGGCCATGGTGGACATAATGGCCTAAAAGATACAATTAAGGCTCTTGACACAAATGACTTTTATCGCTTAAGGCTTGGTATTGGACATCCGGGTTCAAAAAATGAGGTCGTGGATTTTGTCCTACACCCACCAGGGAAAACTGACTTAAGGTTAATAGAGCAGGCAATAAAAGAAGCTATGGATGTCATAGAGCTCCTTGCAAGTGGGGATTTTGAGCAAGCCATGAAGCAGCTACATACAGACTAACGGAGCAATGGATGGGATTTAAATGTGGCATTGTAGGTCTACCCAATGTTGGCAAATCAACACTATTTAATGCGCTCACCAAAGCTGGGATAGATTCAGCGAATTACCCTTTTTGTACCATAGAACCAAATATTGGAATCGTGCCAGTAAACGATTCTCGCTTAGAAAGCCTGGCCAGTATTGTATCGCCCCAGAAAATATTGCCAACCACTATGGAATTTGTTGATATTGCAGGGCTTGTTAAGGGCGCCTCAAAGGGTGAAGGACTTGGCAATCAATTTCTATCTAATATTCGTGAAACTGATGCAATCCTCCATGTCGTACGCTGTTTTGAAAACGACGATATTGTTCATGTTTCAGGAAAAGTTAGTCCTCTCGATGATATTGATACGATTAATACAGAACTAGCGCTGGCAGACCTACTAACTGCTGAAAAGGTTTATCAAAAAGCGGTAAAAAACGCAAAGTCTGGGCAAAAAGAGGGGTTGCCTTTGAAAAACTTACTTGAAAAGATTCTTCCAGCACTAGAAGAAGGTCAACCGGTTAGATTACTAGAGTTTAATGAAGATGAGTTAAAGTTGCTCAGGAGCATGCAGCTGCTTACCTCAAAACCGGTTCTTTATGTGGCTAACGTCAATGAAAACGGCTTTTCTGAGAACCCTTATCTTACCCAATTAGAGGATTTTGCAAGCAAAGAAAACAGCCAGGTCGTTGCTGTTTGTGCAGAGATTGAGGCCGAAATTGCCGAGCTAGATGAAGAAGACAAGCAAGGCTTTCTAGCAGAAATGGGCCAAGTTGAATCCGGACTAGATCGCTTAATTATAGCTGGCTACTCATTACTAGGCCTGCAAACGTATTTTACTGCTGGGGAGAAAGAAGTTAGAGCATGGACAATTAACATTGGCGATACAGCGCCAGCTGCAGCAGGTAAAATTCATGGTGACTTTGAAAAAGGCTTCATCCGCGCAGAAACGGTTGCCTTTAATGACTTTCTTGAGTATGGAGGAGAGAAAGGGTCAAAGGACGCGGGGAAATTGCGCTCTGAAGGTAAAGAATACGTTGTTAAAGACGGTGATGTAATACACTTTTTATTTAATGTCTGATTGCTAAACTACCCAATGAAACAAACAAAACTACTTATAATTCTAGACGGCTGGGGACATTCAGATGCTACTCATAATAATGCCATAGCCATGGCTAACACGCCCAATTGGGATCATTTTTTAAACAACTATCCTCACACCCTAATAGGCACTTCAGGAAGCAGCGTTGGGCTTCCACTGGGGCAAATGGGAAACTCAGAAGTTGGACACCTGACAATAGGCTCTGGTCGTATCATTGAGCAAGACTTTACTCGCATTCAAAACGATATTGATAGTGGTGAATTCTCTAAAAACGCTTCGTTATGTGATGCATTAAATGAAACAATCAAAAACAATAAAGCTGTTCATATTATTGGTCTTTTGTCAGATGGGGGCGTTCACTCGCATCACAATCACATACACGCAATGCTAGAAATGGCGCACCAAAAAGGCTCTGAGAAAGTTTTTCTGCATGTTTTTACCGATGGAAGAGACACGCCTCCAAACAGCGCAGAAGACTTTATAACACCACTGGAAGAAAAATTAAATACACTAAAAACAGGCAGAATAGCGTCTGTCGTTGGACGCTTCTTCGCAATGGATAGAGACAATCGATGGGATCGTGTTTCAAAAGCCTACCACTTACTTTCGAGTGGTAAAAGTGAGCGCCAAGCTGACTCAGCTTTAAATGCAGTCAAAATGGCTTATGATAATGGAGAAAGTGACGAATTTATTGCACCTACAAGTGTTGGCGAGTCAGTTACAATTAACGAAGGTGATGCTGTTATTTTTATGAATTTTCGAGCTGATCGCGCAAGAGAGTTGACACAGGCACTTACTGCAGCTGACTTTGCAGGGTTTCCACGTGAATCATTCAACAACACTAATTTTGTCTGTCTCACTGAATTTAAAGAGGATTTTGGTCTTCCATGCGCTTACCCACCCATTTCAATTAACAACACTTTGGGTTCCTACTTATCGAGTCTAGAATTGACTCAACTTAGGATTGCTGAAACAGAGAAATATGCCCATGTGACCTTCTTTTTTAATGGCGGCGCTGAAGCTGAATTGCCTGGCGAAGACAGAAAACTTGTCCCGTCGCCCAGCGTTGATACTTATGACCTAAAGCCTGAAATGAGTGCATTCGAACTAACCGGCGCTCTGGTTTCAGCAATAAAATCAAAAAAGTACAACTTTATTGTTTGCAATTTTGCCAATACTGACATGGTAGGACATAGCGGAAACCTTGAGGCAACTATCAAAGCGGTTGAAGCGGTAGATACTTGTCTTGGAGACATTCATAAAGTATGCGAAGAGATTGGCGCTGAAATACTTATTACTGCAGACCATGGCAACGCTGAACAAATGGTAAACCCAAAAACTAACAAATCCCATACCGCTCATACAACTAACCCTGTTCCTCTAGTTTATTTGGGTCACAGAAAAGCCTCTATAGCAGGGCCACTTGTTGGCACACTTGCTGATCTGGCACCCACTATATTGACACTAATGGACATTGAACAACCTGAAGAAATGACAGGTCGATGCCTATTAACGATTAAATAATAAAGGAGATTATTATGAAACAACCTAACTTTATTGCCCCTTCAATCCTCTCTGCAGACTTTGCTAAACTTGGTGAAGAGGTCGACAATGTTCTTGCTTCTGGCGCTGACATTGTTCATTTTGATGTCATGGATAACCACTACGTACCAAACCTAACGATTGGGCCTCTAGTTTGTGATGCACTTAGAAGTCATGGCGTAACAGCTCCAATTGATGTCCACTTAATGGTTAAACCGGTTGATAGAATCATTCCTGACTTTGCCAAGGCTGGTGCTTCCTATATTACATTCCACCCAGAGGCTTCTGAACATATCGACCGCACTGTAGCCTTAATCAAAGAACAAGGCTGCAAGGCTGGACTTGTCTTTAATCCAGCCACACCTCTCCATTACCTTGAGCACGTAATTGATCAGCTTGACATGGTGTTGTTGATGTCTGTTAACCCAGGATTTGGTGGACAGTCATTTATACCTTCTTCCTTAGAAAAACTTAGAGTTGTTCGTAAAATGATTGACGACAAAAATCTTAGCACAAGATTAGAAATTGACGGTGGAGTTAAAACTGACAATATTAGAGACATTGCTTCAGCGGGCGCTGATACTTTTGTTGCCGGTTCTGCGATCTTTAATACTGACAATTATAAATCAACCATTGACTCTATGAGATCTGAGCTGGCCTTGGCCCAATAAGTGTTTTACAAGAAATTATAAAACACCATAATAGCCAATTATGAGACAATATCGCCATTAATTTAACCTGAGGGAATTATGGGCAAATCTTCTTTTTTTGGTCCTGAAACAATTGCGTTACATAGTGGACACCAGCCAGACTCAGATTATGGTAGTCGCGCTGTTCCCATTTATCAAACAACCTCATATGTATTTGAAAGCGTTGACGAGGCTGCCGCAATTTTCAACATTGAAAAAGGTGGCCATATTTATAGTCGAATAACCAATCCAACTGTTGCTGTTTTAGAACAAAGGATTGCAGCACTCGAGGGAGGCTCCGGCGCCATCTGCACGGCTTCTGGGATGAGCGCACTTTTTGTTACCTTCATGACCTTGTGTTCTGCAGGAGATCATATTGTAAGCGCTTCTCAAATCTATGGTTCCACGGGAACTCTCCTCAAGCACACACTAAAACGGTTTAATATAGATTGCACCTTTATATCCATTAATGATGAAAAAGCCTTAAAGGAAGCAATTCAAGACAACACCAAGCTAATTTTTTGCGAATCAATTGGAAACCCAGGGCTTGAGGTTTCAGACCTACCTAAAATATCTAAGATTGCTCATCATCATGGCATTCCCCTTGTGTTGGATGCAACTTTTGCTACGCCAGCGCTTTGTCGGCCGTTTGATCACGGGGTTGACGTTATTGTGCACTCTGTAACTAAATGGATTGGTGGGCACGGTGTCGCGGTAGGTGGTGCAATTGTCGACGGAGGAGCCTTCGACTGGGGGGCTAGCAAGCGATACCCGTCACTGACAGAGCCTTACGAGCCTTTTCATGGAATAAATTTTTGGGAAGAGTTTGGCCCCTCAGCCCTAGCAATGAGAATTCGAGCAGAGTCAATGCGTGACTTTGGTCCTGCAATGAGTCCTCATAGTGCTTTTTTGTTACTTCAAGGCGTTGAAACTCTTAGTTTACGCATGAAACAACATGTGAAAAACGCAATTAAGCTTGCTAAGTGGCTATTAGAACAATCTTCTGTTTCATGGGTTAACCATCCCGACTTGCCAGAGAATCCGACCCACCAAATTGCAAAAACTCTTTTTCCAGAAGGGGCTGGCTCAATACTATGCTTCGGTGTAAAAGGTGGCAGAGAAGGTGGAGCGGCATTTATTAATGCACTCAAGTTGTCATCAAATTTGGCGAATGTTGGAGACTCTAGAACCTTGGTCCTTCATCCTGCTAGCACAACCCATTCGCGCCTAGACGATGAAGCTATGAAAGCGTCTGGAAGTAGCCCGGACTTAATTCGTGTGTCAGTGGGCATCGAATCGATTGCTGACATTATTAACGACTTTAAGGCTGGCCTTAAAGCAGCAGAAAAGATAACAACAAAATGAATCTTGTTGTTAGCAGTCATGAGACTTATGTCGCAACCGGGGGCTGTGTGTTTGATCCAAAAAAGCCGACCGTGGTTTTCGTACATGGTAGTGGTCTAGATCATCGTTGTTGGGCTCTGCAATCTAGATGGTTCGCATATCACGGTTTCTCAGTTTTTGCTCCGGACTTTCCAGGTCATAGCTTATCAGCAGGCGAGCCTATTAAGTCTATTGAAGCGATGGGTAAATGGCTTGTTAAGGCTCTTAAGCTAGCAGGCTGTGATTCTATACATTTGGTTGGTCACTCTGCAGGCTTTCTTATAGCGCTTGAAGCAGCTAACGCGCTTGGTGATAAATTAAAAACATTGACAGCCGTGGCAAGTGCTGCGGCTATACCTGTCAACGAGCTTCTAATCGAAACAGCAAAAAATTCTAGCCAAGATGCTGCAGACATGATGCTGAAATGGGGCTTTGGGAACAAATCACAAAAAGGCACTAGTGCAGTACCTGGTATGCAGCCGATTGCTATTGGACGCCAGATAATGTCTAACAATCCCCTGGCAGTAGATTTAATCGCTTGCAGCAAGTATACCGACGGGCTCAACCGCGCCAAAGAGATTGTTGTGCCCTCCAATGTCGTACTTGCAACAGAAGATAAAATGACTCCACATAAGTTGGGTGTTGAGTTGGCTGAAGCGCTTAACGCTGAAGTAACTAGTATCAGAAACACTGGTCATATGTTGCCTATGGAGTCTCCGAAGGCTTCGCTTGACGCCATAAGGCCCTTTATTACAAAAATCCAATCATGATAAAACAGATAAAAAAGGTGGGCGTTATTGGCGCCGGCACCATGGGTGCTGGAATTGCAGGTCAAGTTGCGAATGCAGGAATAGAGGTTTGGCTTCTCGATCTTCCTAGCGACGGTGAAAACGTAAACAGCTTATCAGCTAAAGGGCTTGAAAGACTTAAAGATCCAGATATGCCGGGTCTGATGAGTGTAGAAGCCGAAAAACTTATACGACTTGGAAATACTCGTGATGATTTTCATCAACTAGAAGATTGTGACTGGGTTGCAGAAGCGGTAGTTGAAAGACTTGATATTAAGCAAGCATTGTATCGTCAGCTAAATGATGTTTGCAAGGGTACAACAATCATCACCTCTAACACCTCGACAATTCCAATTAGTCTTTTAACAAAAGGAATGCCTAAAAAGTTTTGTGAACGTTTTGCAATAACTCATTTTTTCAACCCTGTTCGATTTATGAGGCTTCTTGAATTGGTAAGGGGCGAATTTACTAGAGATGATGTTATTAATACACTTGATATGTTTAGTGAAACAATGCTTGGAAAAGGTGTCGTTTCATGCTCTGATACTCCAGGCTTTCTTGCCAATAGAGTGGGTGTTTTTGCTATCCAATGCGCGCTTTATAAGGCCTTTAAATATAAACTGTCGCCTACAGAAGCAGATGCTTTTTTTGGCAGGCCGCTAGGCCTCCCAAAGACTGGTGTTTTTGGTCTCTATGATTTAATCGGCATTGATCTTATGGCTGACGTAGTCAAAAGCCTTGTAAGCATCCTTCCAGAAAATGACGCTTTTCATAAATACTCGTCACCAATTGAGTTTATGACTGCCATGATTGCGAATGGTCAAACTGGAAATAAAAATGAAAAAGGTTTTTATAAACAGGCTGGCGATGAAAGACAGGTAATCGATTTATCCAATGGAAATTACGGCACTCATGAACGCCTAAAAACACCTCTTCTCGAAGAGGCAGAAAAAATTGGTATTTCTGTAATTCTTAACGATAAAAGCCCATATGGTCTTTATATTTGGGAGGTGGTTTCAGAAACACTTTGCTATGCTGCATCTCTCGTGCCAGAAGTAACTGAGGATTTAACGAAAATAGACGACGCGATGAAGCTTGGCTATAACTGGATCAAGGGGCCTTTTGAGCTTTTAGATGAAATTGGAATTGAGTACTTTGTCAAAAGACTTAAAAATGACGGCAGGGATGTGCCAGAGTTTCTCCTAAAAGGCCTTAATAATAAATTTTATAATAATTCTAAATCAGGATTAAGTTCATTGTCCCTTGATGGAAGTCTAAAGCCAATTATTAGGTCGAATGGCGTCCTTAGATTTTCTGAAGTGCGACAAACACTTAAAGCAAAAAATTCTAACGAATCTGCCAGCTGGTTTGAGTATGAAGATGCCGCAATTGTTGAGTTTCACTCGAAAGCTAACGCACTGGATAGTGAGTCTTTGGACATGATTTCTGATGCAATATCTGAATCGGAAAAAATGGGCTTACGAGGTGTTGTAATCCACAACGACTTCCAACATTTCTCGTGCGGTGTAAGTCTTTGGAGTGTTAGAAATTGCTTTGAAAAAAATGACTTCGACTCACTTGATGCATTTCTTATTTACTTTCAAAATACAATGCTACAAATGAGAAACTCAAAACTGCCTGTAATTGCTGCACCAGTAGGCATGTCAATTGGTGGTGGCTTTGAGGTTGTTTTACATGCTGATCATGTTGTGTCTCATGCTAACTCGGTGATGGGTCTTGTTGAGTCTTTTGTAGGAGTTGTTCCAGCGGGAGGTGGTTGCAAAGAAACACTTTATAGATGGGCTGAAAACCTAGGAGACAATCATAACGCTGCTTGGAAATCATTTATGAATATTGGACTTGGAAGGCGAGCCAACTCCCCTCAAGAAGCTGATGCTCTATCTATGAGAAGATCCAATGATGTTTTTCATATGAATCGAGATCGCATACTTAATAATGCGCTTTCATCAATTAATAAAACTTCAAAAGCAAAAGCTAGAAAACCTCTAGCACTCTCAGGAGCCGAACACTTTCAAGAAATGCTCGAATGGCTTTCAACAAACCATCAAAAAGGCATGCTTACTCCACATGATGTCACTGTTGGAACTGAAATTGGACGAATTATGACCGGCGGAAATTGTCCTTCTGGAACTATTTTTACCGAACAAGATATTTTAGATGCTGAGCGCTCTTCATTTATCACGCTTGCTCAAACTCAAGAAACACAAGCAAGGATTGTATCCATGTTAGATAATGGAATTACGCTTAGAAATTAACAGTTAAAGCTATGAACAAAAACCCTGCAAATTTTGTACCACTTACGCCCATTTCATTCTTACACAGGACTGCAGATGTATATGGACAAAATACTTCTGTAATCTATGAAAATAGAATATACACTTGGAGCGAATCAAGAGAGAGATGTGTTCGTATCGCTTCAAGTTTAAATAGCCATGGTGTTATGCCAGGAGATACAGTATCGATCCTTGCATTTAATACTCCAGAAATGTTTGAATCTCACTTTTCAATTCCAATGGCTGGTGCCGTTCTAAATTCGATAAATGTACGACTTGATGCTGGAACAATTGCTCATATCCTTAACGATAGTAATGCAAAAATACTACTTGTTGATCGGGAGCTTTTTGAGGTGGCATCTGATGCGCTCTCTATTTCTTCATCAAATCCAAAAGTAGTTTTAATAAATGATGCATTTGCTGAATCAAAACCAAATGTAACTGAAAATACCATTGAATACGAATCTCTCGTTGAGAATGGCGACCCATCATTTAAATGGCAAAAGCCAGATGACGAGTGGCAACCCTTGTCTCTTAACTATACTTCAGGGACAACTGGACAGCCCAAGGGTGTTGTATATCATCACCGCGGCTCTTATTTAATGAGCATGGGCACTGTTATTGGCTGGGAACTACCAAATCACCCAGTATATCTATACTCGGTTCCAATGTTTCACTGTAATGGCTGGGGACATGCCTGGACTATGGCTGCAGTTGCAGGAACGGTTATATGTCTTAGAGCCTTTTCACCCGAAAAAGTGTTTGACTTACTAGATAAACATAATGTAACTCATTTTGGTGGAGCGCCAATAATGCTGAACATGCTAGCCAATGCACCAAAGAAAATACAAAAAACTTTCGATCGTGAAATTAAAGTTATGACTGCTGGTGCTCCGCCGCCAGCAAAAGTTCTCGAAAGCATGATGTCCCTAGGCTTCAATGTTATGCATGTTTATGGCCTTACTGAAACATACGGTCATATTCTTCAAGCGGCTCCGCAAACTTCGTGGCTTAGTGAGACTCCAGCAGGTCTTGCCAAACTAAGCTCGCGTCAAGGTGTCCGCTTTCCGATGACTGAAGATGTAAGCGTACTTGACCAAGAGACTGGCGAACATGTGCCGCCAGACGGTGAGACTATTGGCGAGATAGTAATTCGTTGTAACACATGTATGATGGGCTATTTAAACAACCCACAAGCCACAAAAGAAGTGTTTGCTGACGACTGGTTTCATAGTGGCGACTTAGCTGTAATCCATAATGATGGCTACATTCAAATCAAAGATAGGTCGAAAGATATCATAATCTCTGGAGGAGAAAATATCTCCTCTGTAGAGGTTGAAAACGTACTTTATCAGCACCCTTCAGTTGGAGAGGCAGCAGTAGTAGCAATGCCGGATGAGACTTGGGGAGAGGTGCCTTGTGCATTTGTAGAACTAAAATCAGATCAATTGGTCTCAGAAAACGAGCTTATTGATTTTTGTAAGCAAAACATGGCTAAATTTAAAAGACCAAAAAAAGTTGTCTTTGGGCCACTACCAAAAACCGCAACTGGGAAAATTCAAAAGCATGAGCTTAGAGCTTCAGTTAAGAGCCCTGGAGGAGTCTAATGTCAAACTATACTGCCCCAGTTGAAGACATGGGATTTGTTTTAAGAGAGGTTGTGGAACTAGAAAAACTTTGCAGCGAAACTGGTCTCGACACCTCTACAATTGACATTATTGATACCGTTCTTGATGCTGCAGGAAAGCTAGCAAAAGAAGAAATAGAGCCTATTAACAAACCTGGAGACCTGGAAGGTTTAAAAATTAATAGCGCTGGTGAAGTAACTACAGCAACTGGCTTTAAAGAGGCTTACCGTCACTACGTTGAGGGTGGATGGGGCTCGCTGCAATTTGACACCAAATATGGCGGCCAGGGCGTGCCTTTTGTTGTTGCCGCGAGTGTTCAAGAAATGT
>ENA-ORXI01002472-ORXI01002472.1-sediment-metagenome-genome-assembly--contig:-NODE-2472-length-13239-cov-3.217216_pt1 | contig 13239 bp, 10 predicted proteins | sample MGYA00237861_ERZ511468 | MGnify/ENA primary metagenome ERZ511468 (study PRJEB26299, sample SAMN06266213) | sediment metagenome | isolation source: Hudson Canyon methane seep mesocosm | place... | reverse complement strand
TTTGTTATCTGAAAGACCTGTATGAGCTGCATTTTGAATTGATGGCGTTATATTTTCACTCAGTGCTGTGTTTAATGGTGGAGGTAAGTGATGGACCATTACTTGAATGTCTTCATGCAAAACGACTATATTTCTAATCACGTTTTGCAGCTGTCGAACATTTCCCGGCCAAGCATACTGCATCAATATCACTTCCACATCTGGTGAAAAACTTTGAAAACTTTTATTTTCTTCTTTGGCATAAGTGATTAGAAAACTGTTGGCAATTGCGAGAATATCATCACCACGTTCATGTAAGGTAGGGAGATGTAGAGGAACAACATGAAGTCGATAATAAAGATCCTCTCTAAAAGTTCCAGATGACACTGCTTCTTGAGGATCTTTGTTAGTTGCACAGATAAATCGAATATCAACAGATTCTTCTTTGCTACTGCCCACTTTTTGAAATGTACCAGTTTGTACAAACCGTAATAATTTGGTTTGTAAATCCAAATCCATTTCACCAATTTCATCTAAAAATAGAGTTCCACCATCGGCTAAAGATGCTGCTCCTTGTCGATCTGCTGCAGCGCCTGTGAACGCTCCTTTAATGTGCCCAAACATTTCACTCTCCATTAAATCGTGAGGGATAGCACCACAGTTCAATGCAACAAAAGGAGCCTTGGCTCTCGAACCTTGATTATGTATGGCTTCAGCACAGACTTCTTTTCCTGTACCACTTTCACCTGTAATAAAGACTGAGGCTTTGCTAGGAGCAACAGAATCAATAATACGATATACGGTTTGCATGGGGAGGCTTGTACCAATGAAACCATGGTAACGTTCTCTATCAAAGGTTTGTTGAAAATCCTCAACAATGTGTTTGAGACGGCTGGTTTCAAGAATATTACGTACAGTTGTTTGTAAGCGGTTTGCATCAATCGGTTTATCAAGAAAATCAATAGCCCCCATTTTCATCATATCTACTGCTATATCAACGGAGTTCTTAGCTGTAACAATGATGACCGATGTTGGGAATTTTTCATCGTGGATCCATTGTAGGATTTCTTTTCCGGAGATATCAGGCAAGTTAAGATCTAATAAAACAAGGCTAGGCATTTCTTTTACAATAAAATCTTTTGCTTGTTCACCAGAATCAACATGGGTAACCTTGATTGGTAGACTCTTTAAGAACTGTTTATATATGGCTGCAAGGGGAGCTGAATCCTCAACCAATAGTACGTTAGGTGTATTCGACATACTTATATCCTTAATATGTATTAGTTAAACCCTTGTTTAGCCCTTTGTTTTAGTAAATCAAATGATTTCTCAGCTAATTCAAAAAGTGGTGGTGTAGCAGTGAAAGCTTGTTCGTTTTTTCCTTCCATACACAGGTATTCAATTTTACGCGCATAGTTATGTAATTTATTATTGCCATGAGCAATTGCACTACTTCCTAATGTATGAGTTTCAAATTCAAGTGTTTTTTCATCATCTTCAGCAAGTGCTTGTTGGATTTTTTCTAGCCGTATTTTTGCATCATCAATATAAGACAATAATAATTCAGGTACTATTTCTGCTGTAGTATCCTTGACGAGTTGGTCCAAAATTATTTCGTCGATAAGATCATCAGATTGTTCAAGTGTATGTGGTTTTTGTTCTGTTAGATCTAGATTCTCAATTTCTTCTGCGGCCCCAATTTCAGTCCAATGAGCTATACAATGTAGTATGGAAGAGCGTTGAATAGGTTTGGTTAGATAATCATTCATGCCTGCAGCTAGAAAACGTTCTCTGTCTCCAGATAAAGCATGTGCAGTTAAAGCTATTATGGGGATTTTACTTTTCATTCCAGACAGTTGTCTGATCATTCGTGTACTTTCCATACCATCCATCTCAGGCATTGATATATCCATCAGGACTAGATCATAAGGATGTGTTGATACAGCTACTAATGCTTCTAAACCATTGGCAACAATGTCGACTTTTTGATTAGCAAATTCCAAGATAGTTTTGATAACCATCTGGTTTGCTGGGTTGTCTTCGGCCAGCAAAATTCTGGAACTAGCCATGGGTAGAGCTAAGTTATTATCTGCTTTGTGTTGATAATGGCAGTCTTGTTCTAAACCGACTTTGAGTCTTACCTCAAAGGTAAAAGTGCTCCCCTTACCTAATTTACTCTCCAGATCAACATTACCATTCATCAATGCTGTCAGACGTTTACATATAGCAAGCCCTAAGCCTGTTCCTTCATGTGAACGAGAATGAGTTTGATCTGCCATAGTAAACTCATCAAATAAAATTAGCTGGTCTTCTTCAGAGATACCTATGCCAGTATCTTTTACTTCACACTGAAAGTAAAAGATCTCATCAGACTGCATTATAGCTTTTGCTCTGATAGTGATATTGCCTTGCAAAGTAAATTTTATAGCATTGTTAATTAGGTTGATTAAAATCTGACGAAGCCTGTCAGGATCGCCTTCGGTATAACGAGGTAGAGATGACTCAATTTTTAAATTAATACTAAGTGTTTTGTTATTTGCAAGAGGAGAAAGTAATTCAGTGGTGTCAGTTAACAAATGATGAAGGTCAAAACAGATGTTTTCTAACTGAAGTTTATCGGCTTCCATCTTTGAAAAGTCGAGAATATCATTGATGATACTTAGTAATAATTCACTGGAATGACGACCTGTTTTAACTAATCGCTTTTGTTCATTATTAAGAGGTGTATCTCTAAGCAAACCTAATATGCCTAATACAGCGTTCATTGGAGTGCGAATCTCGTGACTCATTGCAGCAAGAAAGCCAGATTTTGCTCTATTTGCTGTTTCAGCATCGTGCTTGGCTTGCTTAAGATTTAATTCATGTTCTTTTTGGGCTGAAGTATCTCTGATAAATATGGCAAACATAGGAGCATCGGGTGTAATAATTTTTGAGATTGACAGTTCTATAGGGAAAAGGTGGCCATCTTTATGTAAGGCTGTCAATTCAATCCGTTGTCCTAAAACAGACTTTTCTTTATTTTCTACATATCTTTTAATACCTTGAGAATACTCTTCTTTCATATCCTCAGGAACCATAAAATCAATGATCGATTGACCGACAATTTCTTTTTTTGTCCAACCAAATGTTTTAGTAGCGGCGTTGTTGTAATCAATGACATGGCTTTGTGAGTCAATGGTCATGATGCTATCAAGTGATGAAGACAATATGGCTTTATTTTTCTCATAATTATTTCGAGAAACGTTAAGCGCATTTTTTAGTTCCAGCTCACGTGCATCAGTCTCTTTCATCAATGTTCTAAGATCGTTGGCCGAGTGAGACAAAAGTAGCATCTCTCGACTTGCTACCGAAGACGAATGAATCAACTCAGGTAAATTTTCATCCTCCGAAATTTTTGTGAGGTATTGTGTTATACGCCTAATAGGTTGAACTGTTAATAGATGAATAAGTATTAAGAAAAGAACCGCTAATACAATTAGAATAATAGATATAACCTGTTGAACCTTACTGACGTGATGATTTATTTTTTCATCAATTTCTTTGGTGTCCCATAAGATGGTAATTGAGCCAAATTTTTCACCTTCATATTCAATTGCATAGTCATAAGTACGTATAAACTTACTAGATCGATCAGTAGTTCTAAAACGTTCTACTAACAATTTAGATTGTTCATTTTTAATAGAAATTCCAACCATGTTAGGTGCATATTGCAATGACTGTTCTACAACTGTAGATAAAAGAGGTATATCTTCAGTAATAACAGCATCAATAGTAGTGGCGGCAAGCAAGGCATAAGAATGCTGACTTTGTTCCGAGATTGAGCGAAACTCAAAATCACTGATCATATTTCTGGTAAACGGTGCGGTTACAATATTGACGACCACTAACACTGTTAATAGTGAAAGAAATACTTGCAACCATAATGGCCAGTGTTTAAAAAGCTTTAACAAATGAATATTCATAGTTAGTGGTTAATAGTAATCACTTTTATTATTGTTGAAAAAATAACTCATTTTTTTCCAGTGACTCACGAATCAAATCATAATCGCTATCATTTGCTGGCAAGAAGCCATCTTTTTTTAGTTTTTTTAAAATTTCAGGCGAGTCTATTTCTAATAATGATTCTTGAAGAGCAAGAACGACTTTTTTATCTAATGACTGTTTAGCAATCCATGGCTTGGTCACATTTGGAAAACGCACGAGTTCTTTAATTTTTACTCCCTTTGCAATTAATTTCTTATATGTGCTTTCTTTAAGTGCACCAGCATCAAAAAAACCTGCTCCGACTGCGGTTCCCACTCTGTCATGACGCTCTAAGTATTCAAAACTAGATAAATCATTTGCATAGACACCATTTTCAGCTAATAACAGTTGTGATAGATAACGACCAATTGTTGAATTTTTATTACCAAAAGCAAAGGAAAGATTCTTAAGTTGGCTGACCGACTCAATTGAACTATCTTGATGAATACAAATGACACCATAAAAGGTCTTTTTACCTTTTTGGTTCTCCATTACGAGAAGTTCAAGATCAGCATTTAGTTTTTTACTTAAAATATATGAAGCTGGACCCATACGTGCAAAATCAACCCTCCCATTTACGAGATCATCAATACCTTGATCATAATCTTTTGCTACCTGCATTCTAATGATTACCGGTTCAGCAAGCCGTACAGATAGCTTGTTCTCAAGTTCATTTAGAATAGGCCGAAATGTGGTCACCATCGTAGTTGGTTTATCAGAAGTGTAGACACCAAATTTTAGTGTAATTTCAGCCATTGCTGCTTGTGAGAATATAATGGCTATGATGATAAATAGTATGTTAGTTATTTTCATAATATTGCCTTTAAACCTTGTTGTTTTGTATTAAAAACTAACTTAATAACTCAATTATTTTTTCGCTTAAATTTTGTAGTGAAAAAGGCTTGGTAATATAGCGTTCGGCTTTAAGAGAAAACATATCTTCGATATCACCAATGTTATTACGCCCAGAGAGCATTAATACAGGTATGTTTTTTGTTTTTGAATCTTCTTTTAAACGTTTCAAAACTTCAGGGCCATGAATATCAGGTAGTAGCCAATCCAGAATAATGAGGTCGGGCTCAACCTCAAGTGCCTTACTGAAGCCTCTAAGCCCATCCACAGACTGAAATACTTCGAGATTGTCATGCTTATGTTCGAGATGAAAACGTATTTGACGCTGTAAACTGGCATCATCATCAATAATGAGAATCCTTTTACGGCCTAGCGAAAAATCAAATATCATTTCTTTACCTCACGTGATAAAGCATTAAATACACTTTGACAGGCTTGAATCCATTGTACAAATGATTTTTGTACGGTGTAAGTGATTAATACTCTGCATTGTCTGAGTAATCTTGTGTGAACGTTTCCGTTAGTTTTATAGTATTGTTGTCGGTATTGAAAAAAATTGGTTTTCTAAAAAAAAGGAGGGGCGATGTCTTTAGCTGAAGATGCAACAAAATACCTCGCAGGAAAACATATATTATTAATCGATGACTCCGAACCTTTTCAAAAACTGACCACGGCGATGTTGAAAAAAATGGGCGTAGAGTCAATAAGTGTTGCTTCGACCTTGGCAGAAGGAATGAACCAATTACATTTGAATTCAACATCATCATCACCGGATATTGAACTCATATTGATGGATCTTAATTTGCCAGATGGAAGTGGCATGCTTGGTTGCGAATTTATTTCGAAACATGTTTTAACATCTCAAATTCCTATTGTGGTTGTAAGCGGCAATGATCATTTAAATACAATCAGCTTAGTCTTACAAAGTGGAGCCAGCGATTATCTACACAAACCATTGCAGGGTGACTTGTTAGGCTTACGTCTAGGACTATTGCTTAAATTACAAGAGATGAATGAGTTTTATAGTGATTCATCAAAGAACAATTAGTAGTGTAGACGCAAAAAAAGACTCCTTTTAGGTTTCACTTTTTTCAATTAACAAAAGCGTGACATCATCACGAACATAATTTGAAGTAAACAGATCAAATTGTTCCATTACTTTGCTTAATGCTAGATCTATATCCAGGTTTATCGTTTCTAATAAAGTCGTTACTATTTGTTGTTCTAGCTGGTTACGACCGTTTTCATCAACTGCTGACTCAAATAAACCATCTGTATAAAAAGCCACACGCTCACCTTGCTTAAGTTGGAACTCAACTTGTAGATACTCGACATTCTCAAGCAATCCCGGCAAAACCCCTCCAACGTTTAAATATTCAATACCTGTTTTCTTTATCAATATTGGTTGTGGATGACCCGCACTGGCAAGCTTTAACTTACCGTCATCATCAAGATTGGCAACACAACTTGTGAATATTACTTTCGATAATAAATTATCTTTTAAAGCATTATTTGATAATTGATGCAAAAATTGACTAGGTACTAATCTATCGTTAGAACTATTTATTAGTCCATGGAGGTAGCCCGCGTACGCGTAAGAAAAAAATTTGGCACTATCATCATGACCCATAATATCAGCGATAATAAATGAAAAGTCTTTGTCGCTGCAGGTGTGGAGGAATAAATCACCACCACCAAAACCAGTATTTCTTGAATCAATAGCAAGTCGCCAACCATGTGATTCGACAGGTAACTTTGGCTCTAATACTGATGTAATTTGTCGTTCAATTCTATTTGTCAGTTGATGAAATACTTGTTCAGAACGATGTAAAATTCTAGTAATTGACTGCATTAACATCTCTTTGTAAACAGGCTTTACTAAATAGTCATCAATGCCCATACGTGTGGTACGTTTAAGCATGGTCAGTTGATCGTTAGAACTTATAAAGATAAAAGGGATTAATGTGTGTTCTTTTTCTTCAGTTAATTTTTCTCGAAATGTCAGTCCATCCATCAACGGCATATGTATGTCTGAAATGATGAGTTTAATATCATATTTTTGTAATACATCTAAAGCATCCAAACCATTCCCAGCCGTTTTGATATCAAAATCGTTAATCAAATATGACTGATATAGACGAAGTAGGCTGGCATCGTCTTCAACAATAAGTATCTGTGGCTTTTTTAGTTTCTTAGGTTTTTGCCAGCTTAATTCAAGTTTATTCCTTGATTCATTGTCCGGTGTGTAGCTGATGTGTTCGCACAACATATGTAATAATGCGATCCCTCGGTTACTTTCGATTGTTGTCATCTCGTATGGGTGATGAGCCATGTCAGTTATAGTCGGATCCCAAGTATCACCATCATCTATAATCTCTAACCACCACCGGTGACTATCTTGACTAAAGCGTATCGTTAGCAGACATGTGTTGTTGTGTTGCACCAAATTAGTCAGTGCTTCTGACAAACAAATTAGGATATGTTGTTGGTTTTCTTCACTTTGCACACAATATGCGAGTACAGTCGTTAATGAATGACGTAGCTTGCTAATACCAGCTAGTGTTGCAGAAGTATTGGATTCAAATAATAGTCGTTTCATTACCGATTACACATCTAATGAGAGAAGACGATTATTACGCAGCCAGTTTTCTATTCTGTTGGCCAATTTGTCAAATCGAGGCCTTAAACGTTTCGTTTCCCTGATGAGTTCATTTTTTAATGTAGGATTATCTCGGTCATTAAAAACACAACCCAATACTTGAACCGAGGCATTGATTAATTTGTCAGTTGCACTAACAACCATTGATTCTGTCGTATGTCCTGCTAGTACAACTAATAAACAACCATCACAGGCGGCAGCTACACGTTCAGGGGGAATATTATTAGCATTGACTCTATTAATTGGCGAAGTATCAATAATTATTCTTTCAAATGATGTTAACCATTGTTGAATACATTGCTCTAACTCACCTTCTTGTCTAAGCTTTACTACAACTTCACGCTGCATAGGTGCTGATATACCAGTTACTACAATAGAGCTACTTCCCAATGAAAGTAATTCTGGCTGACTTAACAAAGGTGACTCTGATGTTATTTCTTGTAAGTTGAGCACACATTTTAGGCTCGGATGATACAGATTGAGATCTACTAACAGAGTTGAATGTCCGGCTAACAGACTACGATGGGCAAGTGCTAAGGAAATCGAGCTAACACCTTCACCTGAATTAGCTGATGAGATAGCAACACTGCGTATCCCCTGTGATGATAGTAACGAGTAGATGCGATCAATTTCAACATTGTTTGCTGGAATATTCATCAAAATAGTCCTATTAATGATCCTATCGAAATCATTTCAAATGTATCGCGGAGACCTAAACGGAATTTTGCTAAATTACTTTCACTTTTATTAGGGACGTAAACTGTATCGCCACTACGAATAACTGGCAACATGTTAAATTTTGCAGTCCGACTAAACTCGGCTAAATTGAAAGTGCGTGCCTGATTTATGCAACATGACGTATTTACAACGACGATGTTATCTACCCAAGCAATGTCGCTAGGACCGCCTGCCTCAGCAATGAGATCCAGAATAGTCATGCTGTCATCAAAACGATATCGTCCTGGTTTATTGACTGCACCTAACACGCGAACTGTGGTTTCTTTTGGTTGATCTAACCAAGAACGGTTTTTTTCAGGGATATAGATAGTGTCACCCATTTTTACATCTGGTATCAGGCTTTCATCACCTGTTTCAAAATAGAGTGACAGGTTTAACTTACTTACTTTGGCATAGTCACCGTTGCGGTGAGTAACTCGAATATTATGAATATCTGCATTCACATTAGGCCCATCAGCAGCTGATAATATATCCAAAAAATTCATTTCATCAGTAAACATATATCGACCAGGTGATCCTACTTGTCCAAATATATAAATTGATTTTTCAGATGACTGTCTTACCCACTGTGCTTTATTGTCACTAGGATCTTGGGGAAGATCGTGTATGCGTATAGTTGAGCCAGCTCGGATAAGGGGTAGCTGATGGTCACTGTTGCCTGCCTTGATAAATTTATCTAAGTTGAAGTTATATTTCTTTGTTTCACCTGATGAAATGGGGGTGACGACTTCAATATTACTGGTGTCTGCTCGTGATGTTGGGCCTCCAACATGGGCTAACAAATCGAGTAAGGACATCTCATCAGACCATTCAACACGACTAGGTCGTACTACCTCACCTAGTACACGTACAGCTCTGTTAGGCGTGATCTTTAACCAAGACTTTTCGTTCATATCCGTTTTCTCAGGAACGAATATAGCATCACCTGGCATGATAACTGGTGGACGATCTGGAATCGTACCTTCAGTATATCCAGCTAAATCAAACGGAACGACACTGCCATTTGCCTTAATAATACGGATCTGACGTGACTCAGCATAACGGGTAGGGCCACCAGAATTCGCTAAAATATCCATAAAACTAGCATCACTTTGGCTTTGATAAGCGCCAGGTTTAGCCACTTCACCCATCACATAAACCATGTTGGCGCCTGTTTTAACTTCTTCTTCTTGATGAGGCACAAAGATGGTTGTACCTACTTCGATATTTGGAAGCAACTTTTCATTACCGGAATCCAAATATTGCTTTAGATTAAATAAGGTAGGCTCACCTTGTGTTATTACCCGTATTTGTTCTACACCAGCATAACGAGTTACCCCTCCAGCACGCATTAGCAAGTCAACTAAACTCATTGCCGGTTTAAATGAAAAACTACCCGGACTATTCACTTCTCCAAAAACCTTAATTGCCTTTCTTCCTTCAGCAGCATCCCCCGAATTAGCAACTTTTGCAGGGTCAAAATCAACTTCCACGTTACCTATCATCGGTGATGCGGGGACAAATATTTTATCCAGCGACCGAAGTCGAGGAAGTAGAGAGTTATCACCGCTATCTAAGTAATTTTTATAGTTAAATACGTCAATATTCTGATTGCTTTTCAATTGCATTTTGTTTAACTGAGCACCTGCACGTAAACCTCCCGCTGCATGTAAGGCCATTTGCACAGAAGCGTTTATGGGCAAAACAAACTCACCGGGTTCATTAACATAACCTTGCACAGAGATAAGTAGTTGCTTCTTAAATACATAGATCTCAACTTGGCTAAGATCACGAAAAGCAATACTCAATTTTTCAGAAACACGACTTTCCATCACATCTTCTGATAGACCTGCGACTGAAACTGCTCCTACTTCTGGCAACATTAATCGACCTAATCGGTCCACTTCAAATGGCTCTTCAAGTGAAGGTTCCCCGGATAGAGAGATCCGTATTAAATCACCTACCTGAACTTTATATGTGTCAGCAAAACTGGAAAAACAGAATAATATGAGTAATAAAATCAAATAATTGTATTTTTGTATAATCATGACTCACTCTCCGGTATTTTGAGTACGGGATTGCAACTCAACCAGTTCAATAGTCACCCTATGGCGTGTATTTTTGTCTATCGCTACATGTTGTTCAAATAATGGATTGTCACTGTCAATTGACTTAAGGTGAATGTGTTCTGATTTAATTCCAAACACGTTCAAATAACGTTGAACCATCTGGGTTCTTGCTAGCGACAGAGCTTGTTGTTCTTTATCACCAATAGTTTCAAGATGACCTGTAAGATAGATATCAAAACTGTCTTGGTCTCGCAGCAAAAAGCTTGCTTCTGCTAATTGACTCATATATTTTTGCGTTAGCACATCTGACTTGTCTTCAAATTGCTGCCCGCTATTTAATAGGTGAGTGATTTTTTCGATACTTTTTTCTGACAACCATAGGCTGTCATCTGATGGAGGAGTGCAAGTATGTTCTCGCGTCACATAATCGAGCTGCTGCTCTAAACGTAACAACAACTTTCTTTGAATTATTAAATCATTAGCGGCATCTAATTCGAGTCCGCCATGTAACTCACGGATAATTCGATTTTCACGTGTTCTTGCTTGAACAACCGTGGCTGGAAAACAGTATTCAGCACCTTCTAATACCATGACATCTAAGTGTCGTTGTGCTAACTCCAGTTCAAAAAACAGGCCTTGTTCAGGCGTAATACTTGTACTTGGATTATCCATTTTGTTCGCGGTAGCAGAATTTTCTGCTGCACCACCACTACCTAATATAGGCCAAGAAACACACGCTGATAGGGTCAGACTGATGATTATCATTAATGCTGTCGTTAACCATTTCATGATCATGTCCTCTGATTAACGAATTCTATTTAAATTTCACAGGAATAACGCTGCCTACCCGAAGTAGTTTTATAAGCTCTTTCGGCTGACCATTGACGTTACTAATCTCTAAAGTGCCTCCTGATGATTTTAGACGTTTGAATAGAAATACGATGACACCGATACCTGAAGAATCTAGGAATGTGACTTTGTCAATATCCAATGAAATATGCTGAACGCTGTCTGCATCAAGTACCTTTTCTAATTCTGAATCAACTTGACTACAGCCGTAGGCATCCATTTCACCGGATAATTTAATAAAATAATCACTATTTTCAGAGTTGAAGTATTCAATATTCATGATACTCTCCATGCTATTTCAAGAGGACTCAGTAGTCCTGTTGCAGGGAGTGTGCCAGTCAGTAATAACTATAAGTAACAGTGTGTTATGAGTTATGCGTTGAGAAAGGTGTCAGCGTTTTTGTGCATGTTTTTGCAGTTTGCAAATATTTTTGCAAAACACGAATACAATCAGGGTTATACGTTTTACTGAACTAATTAAATTCATACAGGTTTTCTCGCACTTATTGTCCTCTCCCCATAACCACAACAATAATTGTGCGAAATATAATAGAAATATCCATTCTTAGCCATGATGAGGGATTAGATAGAGCTAAGGAGTAGCAATGGTCATAACAGTCCTTGTTGCGTACATCTTCGATACACGTATCATAACCTTGGTTGACTTGAGCTAATCCGGTAATACCAGGCGTTACACCATAGGTTCGCTCAGCAAAAAAGGGAATAGCCTGCTCAAGCTTTTGGTAAAAACCTGGCCGTTCAGGTCTGGGGCCAATAAGTGACATATCCCCTTTAATAACATTCCATAGTTGAGGCAATTCATCAATCGAATATTTACGGATGAATTTACCCACACGCGTAATTCTCGGGTCTTGTTTCATCTTAAACCGTACCGAATCAGCAACGCCCCTGTCACTGATTAAAGCATCGTTTTGTTGCTCTGCATTCACGACCATAGACCTGAATTTCCAGAACTTGAATATCCGCCCATTAATTCCTACTCGTTTCTGAGAATAAAAAATTGCCCCTGGTGAATCGATAACAATACAACACACTACTATTAATAATAATGGTGCCAATATAAGCAATGCCATTGCGGCAACAAACAAATCAAATAAACGAATTGATAACATTTTCGCACTCACACGTAACAAATAACGCCAGCGCGCAAAATAACTTGATAATCCAACGAAAACATTAGATTTAAAAGTTAAGCTTGGACTAAGAAGAACCTGCTGAGGCGCCTTATTCATTCATATCACCGTTTAAAATACTACTTTTCATCTCCAAAAATATGTGCAACTTTAGTGCCAATAAAGAAGTCATACTTTACCCACTCGCAAAAAGGAATAACCCACATGATTCACGGTGCTGTCCAGTATCTAGTTAAAAACTAAATTCGCAAAATAGATTTTTTTTTGCAATTTGCAAAAATAAAACCCTCCAAACGATACCGTCTTCTCCCCTCCGCCTTTAAAAACTCTAAATCCATTTTTTGGCATAGCCTTTGCTCTGTTTATTAGGCACACACCATTCGGAGAGAAAACTTATGTCGACTACAATAAAAACAAGAAACCATACCGAACCTACTATTTCTGCAGAAAAAAAAGCCTGCCATATTTTAGCGTCACTCATACCTGATAATAAAAACTTAAACGACCATCCCAAACATAACAAGAAGAACTACCGCCTCGTAGCAGGAGATGATTTATTCGAGAATAGCCGGCCTCACCTGATAAACCGTCATTTTTTATCTAACCTCAAACAGTTAAAACAAAATGACTCCAAAACCATTCTGATATCGCAAACGGTTTCAGACTACGAACAAGGGTTGAAATTTAAAATACTTTGTAATCGCTTGAAAAATATTTCAACCATTATTGTAAAAGACCAAAAAAGTTATCAGTTACTTCAAGATAAAGGAATTACCCAAACTCAACTTTCTTTTGATATACGATTCTTACTTGAGCCTTGCACATTTGCACTCATGGAAGCCTATCAATCCGTCCAAAGCTGCCAACCATCACTTAATAAATGTTGCATGATCACGCTGCCTGAGCCCAACCAAAAACAAAATATAATCCCCTCCAA
>ENA-ORXI01002471-ORXI01002471.1-sediment-metagenome-genome-assembly--contig:-NODE-2471-length-13239-cov-9.884744_pt1 | contig 13239 bp, 14 predicted proteins | sample MGYA00237861_ERZ511468 | MGnify/ENA primary metagenome ERZ511468 (study PRJEB26299, sample SAMN06266213) | sediment metagenome | isolation source: Hudson Canyon methane seep mesocosm | place... | reverse complement strand
TATACTACGAACAATATACAATTGAGCCGCTTATATCCCCGCCCTGAACGGCGGGGTTTTACGCTACAAAGGATAAAGTTTTTTGCTGGGTTATGTAACAAAATATAACAGCCTACAACTCAAACTCAGCGGCATTTAAACCCAGTTCATTAGCAATTCTCCGCGCCATTGCTTGCTCATCTTTATCGAAATCACCATCCGCTGCACCAATCGCAATCACTAAACGCATAATCAATTTTGCCGCTGCATCATTACTTTTCATTTTACCAATCGCTTCTAAGGCTTTCGCTTCACCTAAATCTTGGTCAAATTCCAATTGCGTTACAAATTCACCAAAAGACGTAATAATATCAGTGGCTTTAAATACCGATAACGGCTCGTAATTTTCAATAAATTTCATCATTTTCTGCTTTTCATCTGATGAAATATCACCATCTGCTAATGCCAATAACGCCGACCCTGCCATCGCGGCATTTAAAAAATTCTTATTCTTAAATTTTAAAGCTTCTGTTTTTAATTCAGCGGCTTTATCTTTTAAGTTATTCATAAAATTACCAAAACTCATCACTACTTCCTCATGTTAATTACAAAGATACATCTTTAATTAATGCTACTGCTCGATACGGTAAATCTGCTTGATAGCACAATGGAACGTGTTTTTCAGTCGCTAAACGCTGCAAATGTCTAATTGCCACATCATTAGTATTTCTGAGTAAAATTATATCAGGCACACGACGTAATAGCACCCGTGTTGATTCACCAATACCAGGTTTAATGCGATTCTCATCACTGATATGATAAGCAGCTTTCATCTCTTTTATAAATTGTTCAGATTGCTGTTTTAAAAACACGTTATCAATGGTTTCCTGAACGATTTTAGGCTGCTGATGTACTAATTCAATCGCCTTTAAACTTTCTGCTACAAACCATTGTGATAAATCAGCTGCTGTAAATTCATCATAATACACACAACCATGAAAATCATCGGTGCCAATATAATCGCTATTTAAAATTGAACGACTAATTAAGCCTGATAAGGTCGCATTTAAAATAGACGAAGGAATTAAATAATCTTCACAACTTGCAGCAACCGCAGCAACACCCGCCAAATCAACTAACACATACAAACCCGCATCAATATTAAGCTGATACTGTTGATTATAAGCCTGAATACTTTGCGTTAATTCACGAGCAATGACCCCCTTGCCCGTCCAACCATCAACAAATACAATTTCGCTATCTTGATGCTTATCTAAAATATAAGCTAACGCATTTTCATCTATACCACGATCACGAATAATCGAAATCGAATAATGATGAACTTTACGCTGATAATAATCTGCTAGTGTATGCTTTAAAACCACACCTACTGGCGTGCCTGCCCGTGCCAATGATACCAGTACAATATCACCTTGACGATTTGCAGCAATTTTTTCGGCAAGGCAACAAAAATCAGCCGCCATTTGTTGTTGATTATCCTGCATCGCCTGATGAAATAAATCCATATATTGCTGTGAAGGCAAGCTTTCACGGCTTAACATTTCACTGTAATGGCGATGTTCTTGTTGAATTTTGCGTTCTTTTTCTGCAACCGGCGTATCGGGTACATCAATCACTTTCAGTAAAAACTCAACATCTTGCGACGTGTAACTACCATGAAAACTCATATTAACTGCCTGTGTAATTGGCTATTTTGCGGGGTCATTACATAATCACATAAACCCATAAACGCGGCATCACTGAGACTATCCCCCATCCCCATGGTTAATATTTCCCCATAATGTTGTTTTAATGCCTGCATCTTATATGCTACCGCATGCTGTTTATTCACGCATAACGGTAAAATCGTCAGTGAATTACTGTTTAGATACACTTCAAAATCAGGATATTTTTTTAATAATGGCTGAACCATCTCCGTCAATATCCCCTGTAATGCCATAAAATTTGCCTGTTTATGACGTATTTCGACATAATAATCCAACGCCGATTCAGTGGTAATTCTCACCAATATATCCAAGTTTTGACGCTGTGCATAATCACTAATCAATGCTTTTAACTCAATCATATCTACTCGCAAAGGGCTTAATTGTTGAGCCACTTGTTCCCGCCAATGCTTATCTTCCGCACCTGTATTATCTAAAATCGTGCCGCCATGATTTAAAATAGCACCGTCTACACAATCTACGCCTAATTTCACCCGTGAATAAGAAGCCATAGTGCGTGCGGTGGTTGGGATAATACGCCACTGTTTTGCCAAATCATTTAATAACTGCCGCTGTTTTGGTAAAAAATATGAACTCGGCTCACCAGAGAGATTATAGCTGGCGGGGGTTGCCTGCTCTAAACCACTGCATTTACGAGCCGTTTGAAATACAGTATCGTCTAAATCAAGAAACAGAAATTTTTCCATCGACATAATATAATAAAGTTGCGTTTAAACGTTGAGCTGTCTGTTGTAGCGAAGCACATAAAGGCGTTTCATGGCATATTAACACGCGGTCATATTGCCCCACACGCACGTTATAGAGGTAATTGGGAATATTATCAGCGTAATTATCCACAAATTCCATTTTTTCAGTAATCGCTTCCCCTTTAAAGAGCGGTGAACGGGCAGTTGATTGCATCCTAACAGCCCAGCCCTGCTGTTCGATATACGCCGCCATTAAAAATGCCAAGTGCATAAACTCCCCTGTCCCTAATATCAATATCGTGTCTGCCTGACTCCAATTTTGCATCAAAGTATTTAAAACCTCTTTATCCCACTGTAAACGCCCTTGAATCCCTAACCGCCCAGCCTGTAAAGATAATACCGATTGTTTACAACGAATTAAGCTATCCACTTTAGGGATATTTTTATACTGGTAACTTTCATTACGTTTAAACTCAATCTGAGCCGCTAATGCACTGATAAAAATCAACTCAATGCCAATTAAATTCCTTATTTCCTGTTGTCGCTGAACATCAACAAAATTTAAAATACTCACAATCAAGACTTTTTTCAATTGTGGATTAATTTTTTGATAAGCCGTTATTAAATTAGCAAACGTCGTCCCTGTGGTCACTTCATCATCAATTAAAACCAGTGTTTCAGCATCTAAAAAATTAGCTTTTAAAACTTTATCTTGCGGCACATATAAATAAAACTGGCTGGCATGGCTATGTTGCTCTTGAAAATCAACCGCTTCAATGCCCTCTAAAAAATACCGCGAAGTATGAATAAATAAATGAGATTCATTCGCTGCATTATCTAAATAGGCTTCATAAACCCCCTGCCCTAAACCAGCCGCAGCCTCTGCCATACCGATAAAGACACTTACACCCTCAATTTCACGCTGTAAACGCTGTGCCAAATAAGCATACATCGCCTGCATTTTTTCAGGCTCAGACGGCCAATATTTCGCCAATAACTTACTGACAAACAAAAATCCGCGTTTCGGATTTTGCCGTGCCGCATAAGCGGTTAAATCATCGAGTTCAAAATCACTGGGTGATAATGTTAGACTTAATTTTCCGGTAGGTAGGGTAATGTGTTTTGTCATAGATGTACTCTAAATTTTAATAATTTAAATATTCTCTTACAATGCATCCCTTAGCTTAAATGCAGCTATATCTAATGGTTTTAATTCAATATAATAATTAATAGCTTGTTTTGCTCGTTCTTTTTTATTTAACTTAGCAAGTAACTCAGCTTGTAACCACCATGCTTCAGAAAACTCCTTATTTTTATCCGTTGCAGACCTATAATCTTTAAGTGCTTTTAAATACTGATGTCGAGCCTCAAAATATTTCCCTCTAGCTAAAAATACTTTCTCAAGCTTATAGGTTGTCACTTCAACTGCATAATTAAAATCATATTCAGCTTTATCCCATAACTCTAAATATTGATATGCTTTAGCACGACCAATATAAGCTTCACTATAATTTTCTTTAATAATAATTGCTTTGTTAAAATAATTAATTGCCTTTTTATATTCTTTAATTTTATTAAAAACCCTTCCCAAATAAAGCCATATCCTTTTATTATTTGGCTCTATACTCGCTGCAAAACGTAAATCATTAACTGCTTCATCTAATTTAGATGCTTTTTGATAAATACGTCCACGCCGCACAAAAAGACTCACTGTTGAAGGAGATAATTCAATGGCTTTATTTAAATCATTAAGTGCTTCTTGATAATTCCCTAACTCATCATTCATAATCGCCCGATACTTCCAACCAGTTAAGAATTTATCATCAAGCATTATTGATTTACTTAAATAGGTTTTAGCAATTTCATAATGGTTTTGATAGCCATATACCATAGATAAACCATAAAAAGCTTCTTTAAAGCTAGGATTAATACTCAAGGCTTTCTCAAAATTTACACGAGCATTTTTATAATTTCTCGGTTTTTGCTGCAACCAACTCCAGGCAAGATTGTAATACCCTAAATCAAAACGTGTATCAATTTTTAAAGCCTGCTCATAAGCTTCTCTTGATTTCTGCCACTCATGTAATGCCGAACCTAAAACCTTTCCTTTCCATAACAAAGCCCATTTAGAATCCGGTTTTATTGCTAAAGCTTTATCTAAAAATATCAGCGCTTCCTTATGTTGCTTTTTTTTATGATATACCATTGCTATACGCACTAAAGCAAAATCATGTCGCGGATTTAAATGTAATGCAGTGGAAAATGCGTCAATTGCACGATCATACTCCTTTAGTGCAGCATAAATTTGCCCTTTTAAAATATAAGATTCCGGCTTGTTCGGTTCGTTATTTTTTAATAATTCAGCATTAGCAATCGCAGTATGTGCACGATCCATTTCCCCTTGATTATAAGGCCTATCAAGGTTTATCAAAACTCTAACAATTGCCATACCATCAATATAGGATTTTAAATAACGGTATTCCGTATTATCTTCCCGTAGTTCAATGGCTTTATCTAAAAAATCTAACGCAACTTTAGGGTTATTTTCTTCATAGTAAATAGCCTCAGCAACCTTTGCATACCCATCAGCTAAAGTCTGTACCTCCATATCTTCATAAAGGTAAGCACCTAATTCCCAAGAACCAATTACCCCGCCAATACCAAATGAAATAATGCCTACCACCTTAAAGAAAAGTCGCTTAGCTCTTGTTTGCCGCTGTAATTCTTGAGTTTCAGAAAAATAATCTGCAATATTTTTTAAAACTTCCGTTTGATCTTGAAGTACCTCTGTTACTTCTGAAGTATCAGAATTATTCATACATGAAGGGGAATTATTTTATGGTAATATTAAAAATAAAGTGCATAAAGGATTTCACACACCTTATATAACTCTAAATTAGCTATTATTTTTTAGTAATCGCCTCAAAGCGAGTATTTCTAGCTATAACATTAGAGCTACTTAAGCTACCTAATGTACTTAAATAATTTTTTGCAAGCTTGCCACGCTGCTCAGGATAGCCGGCACCGCCGTATGTGCCTTTTATCTGCTTAAATCGCTCAATAACATCTACTAAAGATGAAGCATTATATCCAGCAGTATGAGTCAAAAAAATACCACGCTGATCCGCTTCTTGTTCCGTTTCTATACTGTACCCATTTCTAATACTTTTTGTCATAACTGCCATTACTTCTTCTAATAACTTATCAACTAACATTTTAGTGGCATTAGACTGTTTTCCAGTCAAACCAGCTGTCGTTATATTTGCTGCTAAACTAGTCAGTTTTATCACCTTCTCTTGCCCAACGGCTCCTACACCATGATCTAATTCAACATGACCAATCTCATGCCCCAATATTGCTGCTAATTCATCTTCATTTTTCACAAACGCTAACATCCCCGTGGTAATCATAATTAAACCACCTGGTGCTGCAAAAGCATTAATTTGAGAAGTTTTTAAAACTATAAAGGTATATGGTGAATACAAATAAGGAGCATTAGATGCTAATGCTAAATTTCTACCAACGTGATTCACATATTGAGTGATTTCACTCGTTTGAGGAAACACATCATATTGACCAATCAGTCTTGCTGCTGCTTCTCGACCTAGAAAGAAATTATCTGCAGGTCCAACCTCACTATCTAAAGCATCATAAGTTGCCTTACCCAATGTCAAAATATTATTTGCCATTTTATTATCAGACTGACTAATTTTCCCACCACTCAAAGCACTTAAATCAAATGCTTCTACAGAAAAAGTACTTACTAGGGCACATAGTGGTAATATTTTTAAAATAATTTTTTTAAATTTCATTTTTAATAGGTCCTGATTATAATTTAAATTCACCTAAAGCACCTTTCTTACGAAAGTTCTTTAGTGATTCAGAAGAATTACCTTGCATAGAATGTTTTAATGCCTTGTCAATCTTTTTATAGTCTGCTTTACCTGATTTTGCTTTTCCAGCAGCACCACCCATAGCAACTAAATCACCCTCTTCATCATCAGAGAATCCACGTCCTGCACTATTAGTATTTTGTTGATTCGCCTTTAATTTTGCTCGATTAGCATCTTGTTTTTTTAATAATTTCTGAGAAACCAGACAACGCGTACTAACAAAACCAATATCCCCAGCTACTTTCACCTTTGCCCATGCTGCAACTGTCTCATCACTACCCTTGGTTGATGTTTGATAAAAACCGGCTAAATCCATGACATCTACTTTTTGAGAAAATAATAAATCACGCTTTACCGCAGAATATCCAGACGGCTTTTGATGTAAAGACAATCCATTACAAGCAACAAAAAGTTGCTGCCCTATATCTGCTTTGGGCTTTCCAACCGAGGCACAACCACTTGCCAAAGACATAAATAAAATAGGTACTACTATTTTTTTCAATGATAAAAGTTTCAATTTTAATCCTTAATTCAAAAATACATGTAAAAAATATATCATGCTCTCACACTGAAATTATCAGCTTATCTTTATCTTTCGTCCGCTCCATAAAATGAATAAAATAAGCCTCACATTCCAACTAAAAACATCCCAATGTTTAATTATCACTGAAATTATCATTGTCAGCAAACCTTTTAAACATAACACCTAAAAATAAAATTATTTATCTGTACTTCTTCTATCATGAGGAACCTCAGAAAAAATAGCATGATTATTTTTCTTGGAAATAAGCTCTTTATATAATAAATATTTTTCTTTATCAACACCATACATATGAATAATATGTATCAGTAATTTTTCTTCATTTTGGTGTACTTCAGCATGCTTATCTGAAATCATCATATCAATAATATTAATGATAATACATTCTTTTTGCTCATCATTTAATAATTCATTACTTTTATATAAGAAGTCATTAAATGAGATACCTTTTTTTAAACAGTTTTTAACATATTTATTTGCCTCCAATAAAACTGTCATATCTCCGTGCATCACATTAGATAAATGGGTTATCTCCCCATGGTCTATCACGCCATCAGCACTTGCCATATACAATAATGCAACAGCAAAAGAAAGTTTAGGATTTAAATCTATATTTTTCATAGCCATAACTATATTAGTTCCTTATTTAATTTTTTTTATCAGGTCTTTAATAGTAGATAGTTCCTGATGAGTTAAAGGGCTACTTGCACCTTCGTTATCTAACATATAAGAAATATCACTATCCTGTATCTTAGACGTCTCACTAACAATTACAGCAATAAATAGGTTAAAAATCACAAAACCATTGATAATAATAAAACTAATAAAATAAACCCATGCATACGGGTAAATTTCCATTGCCTCATACATCACATCAGTCCAATCTTCAAAAGTTAATATTCTAAATAGTGTTAACATAGATACTGAAAAATTAACCCACAAACCACTTTCTAAGCTACCAAATAAATTACAGCCTAAAATTGCATACACATAAAATACAATAGACATTAATAAAATAATATTAAGTACTGAAGGAATCGCACCTTCTAAAGCGATTAGCAATTTTTTAATATTATCATTATGAGAAATAACATTAAGAATCCGAAATACTCTTAATATTCGAGCTATTGCGATATATTCAAAAGAATTAAAGGGCAACACGGAAATTAGCACAATAATAAAGTCAAAAACATTCCATTTGTCATGAAAAAAATTACATACCTCTTTTTCTGCATATATTTTCAAACAAATTTCAATCACAAAATAACTAATCACTATATGTTCAAAAATGTCAAAAAACCATAATGAATCTGTCCCTGTCATATGTGTCTTAACAGCTAACGAAATAGCATAAACAATAACAATAATAGCAGTAATAAAATTAAACAATAAACAATGATTCAATAAAATAAGTTTATGCCTAAGGTTAAAGGTATTTTTCTTTGAAAATTCATAACTTTCTATCATAATTAATATTTTAACCTTTAATATTCAAATATTGTTGCAATATAATAACGATTATCAATTCTCCATTTTAAAGTTTTAAAATCATTAACAATTCCTGATGACTTATTAATGATAAGTTGTTCATATAATGTTTCATTTTTAACTAATTCAGCTTTATCATTCATAGTTTTCACAATTTGAATAGAGGCAAGTTTTTCTCTAATGTTGATAGCTTCACTATTTAGGAATTGAGATAAATTTGCTTTAGAGTCATGTTTTGCAATTTTAATCGCATTCACTCTATCTGATGCCTGATGAGACGTAAATTCACTACTGGAAATTGATACTAAATAACGCGTATTTTTAAAAACTAATATTTTTAAAGCATCGTAGCCTGTCAGTGATTGGATCGCATCCTCCAGACTATGATGTTCGCTAACAGTTTTAACTTGATTAAAACCTAGACTCACAATAACCTTATGCTCTGCATAATTTATTTTTTGCGATAAAGTTACAAGCTCTTTAAGTATTTCATCGGCAGAAATTGTAATCGTACTTCGTTGCATTTCAATCGCTTCAGTACTTACTTGGCGATGACCATTATTATCAGTATAGGCATGACTTTTTATTAAACTAGTTACGACATCATTAGAGTTAATACGTTGCTTTATAAACTGTACAATGGCGGCTTTAGCACGTATGGCTGCTATTTTAAAAGCCGCTTGAATCGCTGCTTCATTATCTATTTCCGCTAAATCAGCTTCACCAATAGAATACATTTCTTTAACATTGCCATTGTCTAATAACTTAATCTGCACTCCCGTTACAAAATCAATATAAGCAAACTGTTCCTTTTTTTGTTCAGCTATAATTATAGTCGAATATAATAAAATTAATAAAAATATAATTATAAATTTCATTACTATTATTTTTCTTCCAGCTCAAGAGAAATAGACTTTATGTCTCCAATTTTATCTACTGGAAAATAAGACTTATAAATAACATCTAAACTTTCAAGAGAAGAGTTATTAGTTAGAAATACAGGCATCAATCCTCTAATTGAATCATATTTACTGGAAAATTTTATATTTTCATATCGAAAGTTATAAATATTTCCTAATATTATATTATCTATATCATGATAGCTACTACTTATATTATCCGCAAACAAAACAGAATCACTACCTTTTATTTCTAAAATAATATTAAATTTCTCTAAAAATCCTATATTATAACCTTCAAATTCATTAAACACATCATTTGTAAATTCCCAAAAATCTGTTTTAAATCCATCACCATACTTCTTAATAATAAATAAAATATTTTCTTTATTTATTATAAATTTCCTTACCTTATCTTTATTTTTAACATCCATTTGTCTACCAGCATTAGAAATTTCTGGCAAATCAACTCGATTTATTAATTTAGCTCCAACATTATTAAAAACGCTCTCAAGTTTCGCTATTTTATTTTTGTAAACATCATAATCTATAGAAATAGAATAATTAATTTCAACAGGAACTTTTCCATTTTCTGCTTTGTCTTCTTTTATATTTACACTATTAATTTTTAAATTTAGCATATCACTAAGTGAACTATTACTAATAAATTCACTCATTGATTTAAATAAAATAATATTTACATCTTTATTGCTTTTTATTTTAGTCTCTATCCTTGCTTGCGTGTCTTTAGTATTATTTAACGTAATAACATTAATATTTAAAGCTTGAATTTTTTTAAATAGCTGTTGTGACTTAACGACCGCTTTTATTTCAACTTCAAATAAACCTTCTTCATTTGTAACCGACAAAACTTTATATTCTTGAATATAGCCATTTGATGCCGTTAAAATATTATCTTTTATTAATTGACCATTTTTTAATTGCGTTTCACTATCAATAATCACGCCCACATATTGCTGAATAGCCGAACGAAAAGCATTATCTGTTGCTTTTTTTTCTGATATACCATAACCTGTTGCAATAATATCTTTATATTCTGCAAAACCGTTAGCTTGTTTATCTTTTTTAGTTAAACCACTGGCATCGCGCTTAATAGATTCAAACTTAAAACTATCTGCAATTATTGGCGTAGAAAGCACCAACAAACTGGATAATAAAATTTCTTTCTTAAAAAACATAAATCAACTTCCTATCTACTAAAAAAATAATGAATAAACCATACCAAATGATAAAAATTGGTATGACAAACCAACTAAGCTTACCGACGCAAGCATACCAAAACCACCTTTTCCCAACAATATAATACTAAAAAACCAAATTAAACATTTTACCGCCCAATATAAAAAAGCAACAATATAATAAATAATTTCCATTAAACCACTAATTGTTTTAATAGCTCTTTTTCCTAAAATTTTCAAAATACCTAATGTATTTTTTCCAAATTTCCTAGATAATTGTGTCAATGATCTAAGTTCTGATGTTGTATCTGCATATTTAATTACATTAAGGGCAGCACCATAAGAACCTGTACTTTTTTTAATATCATTAATATTATTTGTAACTTTAACTAATCTTTTTAAATCAGTTGAAGCCTTAAAACTCCCTTTTAATTGTTTTTTTAAGGTATAAAAATCTTTAACATCAATTTTTTTAAGTTCTTTTTTTAATAATTTAAAATCAATCGATTTTTTTACTAATTTAGTAACACTACCTAACAATTCACTTGATAATTTCCCTGTTTTTCGAGCAATTTTTAAAAATGAGATCCCACCTGCTGCCGGAGCTGTGCCACCTAAACTAGCAACTGATGCAACACTTGCACCGATTCCTAATGCTGATAAACCATAAGTAAAATAATCAACATTTTTATCTTGAACATAATTAATAGTTTCTTTACTAAAATCTCGAATATCACCGACAATTAACATGTCTGATAATACTGCACCTGAAAATTCTTCTAAATTATCAGCACTACCAAATATAAAGCCTTTAGATGCTCGCTTCGCTGTCCGTAAATATTTTGCAAAACCACTGTCTTGTTCAGCTATCTGCTTATTAATCTCAGCATCATCAAGATCAATATTAATCAATTTCGCTATAGCTTGATACGTTCTGGCTTCTTCAGTTTTTTCATTTAAAATAGATTCCGATATCTTATACTGTAAAAAAATAGGATTAACCTCTTGCTTTAAAAGATAAATAATATCGGGTAATCTTTCCTGTTCTTGCTTATCACTGGAACATCCAACTAAAAATATAAAAACTAACCATAAAATAATTTTTCGCATTTATAAGGAGATTCACAACAAGAAGAAACACTATAATTAATTTTTATATTTTTTATAGCCGTATATGTTAATTAGAAAAATAAGATCACTCTAATGCATACATTAAAAAGTGATCTTTTAATATCGTACTAAAATCTAAACACTCACCCCATAACTTGACGCTAATGGACTTAAGCCACCTGCAAAACCTTGCCCAACCGCTTTAAATTTCCAGTCGCCATTATGACGATATAATTCACCGAAAATCATCGCTGTTTCTACGCTGGCATCTTCAGATAAATCATAACGGGCAATTTCATTACTATCAGCCGTATTCACCACACGAATAAACGCATTGCTGACTTGACCAAAATTTTGCTTGCGTGTTTCGCCTTCATGAATCGTCACCGCGACAATTACACGTTGAATCGCTTCTGGGACAGAGGCTAAGGTAATTTCAACCACCTCATCATCGCCATCACCATCACCGGTTAAATTATCACCTTGATGCTCAACAGAACCACAGGCCGATTTTAAATTATTAAAGAAAATAAAATCGGTATCTGCGGTCACTTTACCTGCGGCATCGACTAAAAATGCCACTGCATCTAAATCAAATGCTGCCCCATCCGTTAAGCGACTATCCCAACCTAAGCCTAATGCAACTTTCGCCAATCCTGGTGCTTCTTTACTTAAATTGACGTTACCGCCTTTTGTTAATGATACTGCCATTTTGTTATCCTCAAATTATTAAAATTTATCCTAGCATAGTGGGAATTTGCATCATGCTTTTTGTGCCATCATTGCTGATAATATGCCTACCACTAATTCTGGATTATCTTCAAGACTATAATCTTTCAAATCAATAAAAACGTGTTTATCTATTAGTTTTATAAATTTCCAAGCAGTCCCCGTCGTTACAACACCATAAAGAATTTCGACTTCATTACCTTCCGCTTTATTAAATAATTGGCTCGCCACCATTTCCGCAATACATTGCCCTAATCCTGACATCATATTTTCATTTTTTGCTTCAACTAACGCAATAACAGGCGACTTTATAAATAACTGCTCGGTCGATAAACTGATTAAAAAATCACAAAAGCCATTTAAACCTTTTTCTTTATCAATATTGAATTCAACACCTGAAAAAAAACTAATCTTACGTTCAAGCTGTTTTCTCACTTCAATTAACACATTAGCAATAATCAGTTCAGACTTTGCTTTTTCAGTATTAATAGAAACGGCTAACGGGATATTTTCTGCGAGTGTCGTAATAAAATAATCACTTATTTTGACTGTCTTACAGCTTGAAAACGCACCAAATTGTTCACTAATTTCTAAATTAAAATCATGTTGAACTTGTTTAACGGTAAAATCACTATAAGACATTTTTTATCCTAATTTAAAAATAAGGTAAGTATTCAGGTACTCCAAATACTGCCGTGCTGGGTTTCATTACGTGCCTAAAAAGGCAGGCACTTTATTCTACCCAGCCTACATCTATATTTCTAACAGATATCTGAATACTTACAAAATAAGACTAAACATTCACACCAAAACTAGAGGCTAAAGGCCCTAAACCACCAGCAAAACCTTGACCAACGGCTTTAAATTTCCAATCACCATTATGGCGATATAGTTCACCAAAAACCATTGCTGTTTCTACACTCGCATCTTCAGATAAATCATAACGTGCGACTTCTGAACCACTATCGGC
>ENA-ORXI01002470-ORXI01002470.1-sediment-metagenome-genome-assembly--contig:-NODE-2470-length-13240-cov-3.376966_pt1 | contig 13240 bp, 10 predicted proteins | sample MGYA00237861_ERZ511468 | MGnify/ENA primary metagenome ERZ511468 (study PRJEB26299, sample SAMN06266213) | sediment metagenome | isolation source: Hudson Canyon methane seep mesocosm | place... | reverse complement strand
ATGATTGTTTGCATTCCTGTACCAATAATTTTGTGTTCTAGTTTTATCATAAAAATCTCTTTAGTATTTGATATATAATGTTATCAAAAGTCTCTTGAATGACTCTATATTTTAGTAAGTAGAATAAAGACTTATAGTATTGTTTTAACATAAAAACTCAAATGTAGTAAAAGTATTACTTTGTTATAATCTCAAAAGTTTAAAAAAATTAACACACAGTAAAAGGTATATATATGTCAAAAATAGGAATTTTAGTAGCAAGTTCTAATAATAATCAGAAACTTGGCTTAAAGTTAAAAGAAATTGCACTTGAGCATAATTGTGAGGTAGAACTTATTAATTTAGTAGATTTAAGATTACCTCTTTATAGTACAGTTGAAGAAGAGGAAAATGGTATTCCTGAAGTTGCACTTGACTTGGCTACTAAAATATTAAGTTATAAAGCGTTTATTATTGTGGCTCCTGAGTACAATGGAGTGATGCCTTCTGTTTTAAACAATGCAATTGCATGGACATCACGAGCTACTACGCAGTGGAGAGATGCTTTTAATGAAAAAGTGGTAGCACTAGCAACTCACAGTGGTGGAGGTGGAGCAAAAGGTCTTCAAGCTATGAGAATCATGTTTCAACATCTAGGTGCAAATGTATTAGCACGTGAAATACTAACCACTTATGAAAAACCTCTTAATGAAGACTCTGCGCATAATATTGTAAAACAATTAGTAAGATTATCATAAATTTTAAATTTATTTAATTCTGATTTAGTCTCGTACTTTTTTATTTTAATAGTTCTAAAAATCTAAAATAAAAAAGTACAGAAGAATATGTTACTCAAGTACCTAAAAAACAATCAATACCGCTTGAAGTCCCAAAATAGGCACATTTTAAGGTGTTGTTTATGTCACAATAATTTTTATTATTACCACAAAATCTCATTAAATTTTTAATTATAATCACCAATTTAACACTTATTTATTTTATACTTTTTGAAAGAAGAGAAAAGGAACTATTATGAATTTTTTAAATAATCTATCTGTAAAAATGAAATTGGTATTCATGTTGTTTTTCCCTATTATGGGATTATTGATATTTTCTGGTTTACAGTCAAAGGATTATTTTAATCAATATAATTCAATGAATAAGTTAGAAACAGTGACTTTGCTATCAACAAAAATGTCAACACTTGTACATGAGCTTCAAAAAGAAAGGGGAATGACAGCTTCTTTTTTAGGAAGTAAAGGAAAAAATTTTAAAGATCAATTGCCTCAACAAAGGGTATTGACAAATAAAAAAAGGGAAGAGTTCCAATCCTTTGTTAATACTATGGACCTACAGTGGTATGGAAGTAAATTTAATACACTGTTAAATACTTCAATAAGTATGTTAGATAAGTTAGATGTAATGAGAGAAAAGATTAGCGCATTAAATATTAAGGGCAACGAAGCAATTTCATTTTACACCTCTACAAATGCAAGTTTCATTGAAGTTGTAAGAACAACAGCGAATTATTCTTCTAATGCACAATTAGCACGACAACTTAATGCGTATACAAACTTCTTACTTGCAAAAGAGAGAGCAGGAATTGAACGTGCAGTTGGCTCAGTCTCTTTAAGCTCTAATGTATTTTCTTCCCAAATGAAATTGAAGTTTAATAAAATTGTTATTGAACAAGCTGCCTATCTTGACAATTTTGAAAATTTAGCAAACCAAGATATTTTAAAATATTATAAAAATATAGTTAAAGGGGAAGCTATTGATGAGGTAGCCAGAATAAGAAAAAGTTTATATGCATCAGAAGTTAAACATGATTATGTATCTCAAATGAAGGAGTTAGCAGGCTATGGTGGATTGATTCATAATTTTAAAAACTATGTCATACGAGGAAATCAGAAATATATAGCAAAAATCAGAAGTCAATATGAAAAACTTCAAGGTTTAATTGCTTCATATAAAAGTACTAATATTACGAAAGAAGAGATGGTTTTGTTACAAAATTTGGAAAATGTTTTTTCAAAATATAATAATGGATTAGCTCAAGTTACTCTGTCTATTAATAAAGGTACTAATGTTAAAGAACTAGATAAAGTTGTAAAAGTTAGTGATGCCCCAGCAATTAATGCGCTAAAAAAACTATCTTCATCAAATTTTTATGTGGATTCATCTTCTTATTGGTTCAAACAAATGACAAGTAAAATTAATATGCTGAAACAAGTTGATGATTATATATCAAATACACTTCTTTTACAAGCTAGTAGCGTTGCTACAAATGCCCGTAATAATTTAATTCAAACTCTAGGAATTGCTTTTTTATTAGTCGTTGTAGCGCTGTTTTTTGGAATAATTATTGCAAATAAAATGGTGAGTGTTTTAAAAAGTTTTCAAAATGGATTGGAAAATTTCTTTAAGTTTTTAAATTATGAAGTTAAAGATGTTGAATTATTAAAAAACAATGCAAAAGATGAGTTCGGGAAAATGGCACAAAATGTTAATACAAATATATTAAAAACAAAAGAAAATATTCTACAAGACAGAAAGCTAATCAATGAAACTATTGATGTCTCAGATAGAATTAACAAAGGTTATTTGGATAAAAAAATTACAACTGTATCTGCTAATCCTGCTTTAAATGAACTCAAAGATATTTTAAATGAGACGATGAATTGTCTTAGTGTTAATCTTGAAAATATCAAAGAAGTAATGGTTTCTTACGCAAATCTAAATTATCATCCAACTGTTGATAAAAATAATATGGAAGGTGTAATAGAAGAGTTAATTGATGGGGTTAATAATTTGGGTCAAACAATCACAGATACGTTGCTTATCAATAAAAGAAATGGCTTAATATTACAAAGCAGTGCAAGTACTTTATTGGGAAATGTTGATAAGTTAAATACCTCTTCAAACGAGGCAGCTGCCTCTTTAGAAGAAACAGCTGCTGCATTAGAAGAGATTACAAGTACTATTATAAATAATTCGGACAACGTAACTTCAATGGCAAAATATGCAGATAGAGTCACCAAGTCTGCTAAAAATGGAGAAGAACTAGCACATAATACAATGGTAGCAATGGATGATATAAATGAACAAGTTGGATCAATAAATGAGGCAATTACGGTTATTGATCAAATTGCATTTCAGACAAATATATTATCTCTTAATGCAGCAGTTGAAGCAGCAACGGCAGGAGAAGCTGGAAAAGGCTTCGCTGTAGTTGCTCAAGAGGTTCGAAACTTAGCATCAAGATCAGCAGATGCTGCAAAAGAAATTAAAAGTATTGTTGAAACAGCAACAGTTAAAGCGGATGTTGGAAAAGAAATTGCTAAAAATATGTTAGCAGGATACACAGGATTAAACGCAGATATTGGCAAAACTTTAGAACTGATACAAGATGTGGATATGGCATCTCAAGAACAACAATCTGGAATTGAACAAATAAATGGAGCAGTTACAGAGTTAGACCAGCAAACACAAATGAATGCATCTGCTTCGCTTGAAACACATGATATTGCAATAGGAACTCAAAAATTATCTGAAGCAATTGTTGGAGAAGCAAATTCAAAAGAGTTTAGAGGAAAAGATGAGGTTACAGATAGAAGAGATAATTGTCGTGATTTAGAGTTTGATGAAGATGATTGTAGAAGAAGTGCTGAAACAAAAATAAGAACTCTTTCAAAGGAAAAAGTAAGAGGCGCGGTTAAAATTGCTAATAAACAAGAATATGCAACCCCACCTGCACCAAAAGTGGTGAACAGCTCACATCAAAATGATACGTGGGAAAGTTTTTAAACCTTAATACTCTAAGCCCATGTTATTAAAATGGGCATGGGTTAATTCTTTTTTAGTTCCATGTTCTAAGTATGTTGCACCTTTTAATGCTTTTCCTTTATTAAAAGTAATAGTCATTTTCAAGGAACCATCAATATAGTATTTATTCATTTGTCCATTTGGTTTGCCATTAATGTAGGGTGTTATAGAAGACAATGCTCCAATGCCATAATACTCTTTTATAGTTCCATTTAGTTTATCATTTGTATAATAATGCTCTTGTTCAATATTACCTGACTGATAGTATTTTGTAGCTGGACCATTTTTAATGCCATTAATATAGTTTGTCTCAAAAAGAAGTTCTCCTGTTGGACGATACTCTTTATATAGTCCATCTGTTTTATTATCTTTAAAAAAACTTTTTGATTTTAATTGGCCATTTTTAAAAAAGATATTAGACTCACCCTCTTGAATTCCATTTTTAAAATTTGATTGAATTTCTATATCTCCTGATAGAAAGTATTTCTCGTATTTTCCTACTTGAAGACCGCCCTTGAAATTTTTCTCAGATTGTAATTCCCCCGTCTCGTAATACGTATTTTCTTTTCCTTTTTGATCATCATCTACATATGATGTTTCATGATACAGCTTTCCTGAATCATAATACTCTTTAAAAATTCCGTGTTTTAAGCCATTTTTATAATATTTTTCAGATTTGATATTATCCATTTTATAAGCAACGGTTGATTGCAATGTTCCATTACTGTAATAGTTCGAAAATACTCCATCTTTTTTACCCTTTTTATAATATTTTTCTGATTGTAAGTTACCAGATTTATAATATTCATTTGCAGGGCCTGATAATAAACCTTGTTTATACGTAAACTCTTTTTTAAGCTGACCATTATTATAGTAATTTTTGAATGTCCCAATTTTAACAGTATTAAAATAATATTTTTCAGAAGTAAGATTTCCTTTTTCATAGGTTACTTGGGTGAGAATTTTCCCCTTTCTATCGTATGTAAAAGAATTTCCATTTGGCTTATTACTTTTGTAACTTTTTACAGATTTAATCTCACCTGTTTTATAGAATTTTTTAAATTCTCCATTCTTTAAACCCATTTTATAATTTTGTTCTTCAAGTAAAATACCAATTTTATTGTATCTTTTGAAGGTACCTTCTTTTTTACCTTCTATGTAATACTCTTTTGTTTTCAAACGTCCCGTTTTATAAAATACTTTTGATAACCCATCAAGTTTATCATTACTGTAATTTATTTCACTGGATACTTTTCCAGTAGGAAAATATTTTTTAAAACTACCATGTTTCTTGCCATCAAGATAGAACTTTTCAGATCTTAATATTTTTTTTATATAGTTTCGTTCTGATTTTAGAAGACCATTTGCATCAAAATCTTTTAGAAGTTCTGCTTGTAAATTGTAAAGTAGTAAAAAATAAAATATTAGAAATATTTTTTTCATAGATTGCCTTGGAGATTGATATAAAGTGTAGTATACCAATTAAAATTTTAAAATTCGTTTTTTGCAAACTGTTTAGACACTATTTATATGTATACTTTTTATTGAAAGAGGGGAATCTGCGAAACCCATCATTTCATTGTTTTCTAAAAATATAAATAGAGTGCATGCGCAAGCACTCTATTTATTAGAATCTCTCAACCATCTTTTTAAAAAATCCTCTCTTGTATAAACCTTTGCTCCCAGTTTTAATTTATAAGGCATTGCTGCGTGTCCTAGGTTCCAAAATGAAAAGTTCTGCTTTTGTAAATAAAAAGCCAATAAGACTAATTGTAGGGTTCCCCAGTTGTTGTATCTTTTATCTTTAGTACAAAAACCAGTAAGACTTGTATATGTTGAACCAATGATATACCCTATCTCTCCAGCAATAAGTTTATTTGTTTTTTTACATTTTAGCTCTGTAGAGAGTATTTTAAAGTTGCAGGTTTTTTGAGAATTATTTTTTAAACTTTGCATTAACCCAATGTATTTATTTGTTAACCAACAATTTTCATGGAACGTTTCTAAATTAATTAATAATTCATCAAAATTTTCATTAAAAGTTAATTCATACTCATTTTTATTAAGCAGTTTTTTTACTTTTCTTGAAATATGTAAATCCCGAAAATCCAAAAGTGCATACTCAAACTGCAACTCTGGCAAAAGAAGAAACTGTCCATCAAAATAATTCGAAACACTTATAAAACCGGCCTTTGCAAGGTTTATATAAAATTCTTCACTAAAGTCATCACTCCAATAATAATTTGAGTTCATGTTAGAATAAATATAATTGTGCAAGATATCTTGGTTTAATATATCTTCATTTCTTAAATAATAAATAATTGTTTCTTCTTTATTCATTGGCTCTCTTATTTTTATTTGTAATAATTTTATCATAAACTTAATAATGAATATTAATGTTTAACTCTATTGTAGAGTTTAATTATTTTTTTATAGTATAATATTTCTTATTATATTTGAGCTAAAGGTTATTGATGAAGTTTTCTTTAAAAAGTGTCTTGATATTCTGTTTTACTGCTATTATTTCCATAACTGTTATAGCTATTATTATTCCATCTTATTATTCCTCAAAAAATATAATGAGTAAACATGCACATGATATTATGGATAATATTTCTACCTTTGCTGTTGATAAATCAAAAACATTTATGATAGCAGCTCGAGATGCCGCGCAACTTACACAAAAGCTTGCTTTAAAAGACGTTGTTAATAGTGAAGATATTAAATCAATGGAATTATATTTTTACGAGCAATTACAAATCAATGCTCAATTTGCAGCTATTTATCTTGGGATGAAAAATGGTGATTTCTTAATGGTTTTAAGAACCAAAGATGGTTATATGACAAAGATTATAACAAGAAGTAAACCTACTTCTAAATCAGTAAAAAGAATATTTTACGACAAAGATTTTAAATATCAAAATGAACTGTATTTGAATGAAGAATATGATCCAAGAGCCAGACCTTGGTATAAATTAGCACAACAGAATAAAAAACTTATTTGGACAGATCCTTATGTTTTTTTTACTGCAAAAAAACCTGGAATTACAACTGCTGCGCCTTTATACGATAAGAATAATAAGTTAAAAGCAGTTATTGGGGTTGATATTCAAATAAGTAAACTATCCACATTTATATCTACGTTAAAAATAAGTGATAATTCTAAAGTATTTATCATAGATAAAAGTTTAAAAGTTGTTGCGTTCCCTCATATCAAAACAATTGAAATAAATAAAGATAATTCAAATGCGCGATTACTGAAAATTAATGAGATCAAGGATGAAGTTGCGTTAAAAGCTTATTCTGGATTTATGAATAAAATAAATAAGAATAAAATAAAAGAAAACAAAGAGTCCACTTTTTCATTTGAAAATAAAGAGATAAAGTACTTCGCAAAATTTGTTCCCTTTGAAATGAATAATATCAAATGGACCATTGGTATGTATGTTCCTGAAAGTGATTATTTAGGACGTTTGAAGGAAAACCAAAATAAGAACTTATTATGGATGCTTTTAATTGGAATTATTTCTTTAATAACAACGTACGTGATATCAAAAACAGTGTCTGAACCAATTGATAGATTGAAAAATATGGCACACCATTTGAGTGAACTTAATTTAGAAACAAAAAGTGTAGAACCATCAGTATTTTCAGAAATTGATGAAACCATACAAAGCTTTAATAAAATGAAAGAAACTCTGTTAAAAGCAATGAGGCAAGCAGGGAAAAAACAACAAGAAATTAAAGAAAAAAACAATCAATTATTGGAAACAAAGCAGTTGTTGCAAGATATAATTGATAATGCACCAATACGTATTTTTTGGAAAGATAAAAAAAGTATTTACTTAGGTGCAAATAAACTTTTTATAAAAGATTTTGGCTTAAATGATGTGAGTGAACTTGTTGGAAAAAGTGGAACAGATTTTTCAAAATTAAAACACTCAAACTACCTACAAGATGATGAAAGTATTATGAATAATGATTGCTCAAAACTAAATTATGTTGAAACATTGACCAATACAGATGGGACTACTCAGATAATAAATACGTCGAAGGTTCCTTTGCATAATTATATGGGTGATGTTGTCGGAATAGTTGGCGTATATGATGATATTACAGAGCAAGTTAATACTCAAAATGAATTAAAACAAAAAGAGTTTTTAATGTTGCATCAATCAAAACTTGCAGCAATGGGAGAGATGATTGGAAATATAGCACATCAATGGAGACAACCTTTAACAATTGTTTCTTCCCTTGTAATGTCTATGCAATTAAAATTGGAAATGGATATGTATGATGAAGGTTTTTTTAATAAAAAACTATCAAGTATTAACGATTCTTTGCAACACATGTCAAAAACAATTGATGATTTTAGAGAATTTTTCAAACCACAAAAAGAAAAAAAACTTTTTAATTTGCGATTTATATATGAAAAAATAAGTAATTTAATTGGCGAAGACTTTAAGAGTAAAAAAGTTGAAGTAATTACTGACTTACAAGATATAAATATAAAAGGCTTTGATAATGAGCTCATACAAGTTCTTATCAACATAATCAATAATGCAATTTATGCTATAAGTATGAGAGAAGTTGAGCGAAAACTTATTTTTATAAATGTTGTAGTTGAACAAAATAATGTATTAATCTCTATTTTAGATAATGGAGGAGGCATAGAAAATAAAATATTGGATAAGGTTTTTGAACCATATTTTACAACAAAACACAAAAGCCAAGGTACAGGTATTGGTTTATACATGTCATCAGAAATAATAAAAAAACATATGGATGGAGACATTATTGTTGAAAACCTAACATATGATTATGAAGGTTTCTCCTATGAGGGTGCCAAATTTACGATTGTTCTACCATTGTCATAAATAATAATACAACTTTCCTAAATGTAATTAAATAGTAATTACATTTAGAGTACTTTTATCATCACACTAAACAATATACCACTTTTTTACCACATTATTTGAGTAAAATTTTTAATTGACTGTATTAAAAGGAATTAAAATGAAAGATCAAATATTAAAAGTAATTATACTAGTTATTGTTTTTTTTCATGTGAGTAATGCCTCTGAAAACTTTAAAATCATGGCAGAAGATTTACCTCCATTTATTTATGAAAATTCTAACTCCAACGAGCCAGAAGGTATTGCTGTAAAAATAGTACAAGAATTAGCAAAAAAAATGAATCATTCCCAAAATATTGAAATAGCAAGTTGGAATAAAGCATATAATTTAATTAAAGATAATGATGGATATGCACTTTTCCCAGTGAGCAGACGTCCTAATAGAGAAGCGCATTTTAAGTGGGTGGGACCTCTTTTAAAATCAACAAGTTATTTATATAAAAGAAAAGGATCAGCTTTAAGTATCAATTCTTTAGAGGATGCAAAAAAGGTGACGGCAATTGGAGTTGTTAAAAATTACGCAGGGCATCAGTTATTGCAAAAAGAAGGATTTACGAATCTAATTGCAGTTGGGCACACCAAAGGAGTTATAAGAGCATTGGCATTTAAACGAGCGGATTTAATTGAAGTAGGAGATGTCTTTCTTCCTTTTAGAAGTAAACAAGCACAAGTTGATTATAAATTATTAGAAAGAACTAATGTAAAACTTCTTGAATCTTTTCAATACCTAGCATTTTCTAAAAATACGCCTGATCATGTTGTTTTGATGTGGCAAAAGGCATTAGATGAGATGAAAGAAGATGGAACGTACAATAAAATTTCTGATATAGAATATGCATATGCCTTGAAGGCATTTCAATTGGAATAGAGTATGTTTAAAAATTTAAATTTAAATTTTACAGTATTAGTAGCTCTTTTTATAGGGCTTGCTGTACCTATGCTTTTAACTACAATTTATTTACAAAATAAATATGAGCAAAATTTAAAAAATGAATTAATAAAAACACACGAAGACTTATTAAAAACAGTAGCATCTGGTTTATCTAGACCTATGTGGGAATTTATGTTTGACAATGCAAAAAATCTATTAGTTCCTATATTTAAAGGTGAAGATATTTTAGAAATAAAAGTTACAGATGCCAAGTTTAATAATAAAGAATTTCTAAAGTTGAAAAAAAAGGGTTTCCAAAGTAATGATGATACTTGTAAAAATGCGGAACTTATTTCTCTTAAAGAAGATATTATATTAAGTACGTTAACACTTGGTACAGTTTCTATGGTATTTTCAACGTGTAAAATAAAACAAAAGGTTTATGCACAAAGAAATAACTTATGGTTTATTATGGGTGTACAGTTTGTTATTAGCTTTCTTATTTTGTTTTTATTACTTCGTACGAAAATAATGATTCCTGTTCAAAATTTAATAAACCAATCAAATGCTTTATCTTTAAAAGAGTTAGAAAAACCATTTATTTGGAATCAAAATGATGAAATTGGACAGCTTGGGCATAGTTTAGAACATACAAGAGCGTCTCTTCTGGAACTGTTTAAAAAGGAACAAGATTCAAAAGACAAAATAGAAGAGTTAAATAAAAATTTAGAACTCAAAGTAAAAAGTAGAACCAATATGTTGCAAAAAGTAAATATAGAATTACAAACAACAATTGAGAATCTGGAATTAGCACAAGATCAATTAGTATATTCTGAGAAAATGGCAAGTTTAGGGAATATGGTGTCTGGTATTGCACATGAAATTAATACGCCAGTTGGAGTTGGACTTACTGCAATAACTCACTTTCAAGAAATTACAAGAGATATCACAAAATTATACAATGCAGATAATATATCACAAGCTGAGTTTGAAGATTACTTAAGTACATCAAACAGCCTTGCTAATGCCATTAACAAAAATCTTCTAAGAGCTTCTAATTTAATTAGAAGTTTCAAAAAAATCTCAGTTGATCAAAGTAATGAAGAAAAACGAGTATTTAATTTGCATGAATATACTATTGATTTCATAAAGTCTATGTATGGAACATTATTAAAAACAAAAATTAAAATTGAATCAGAAATAAATCCTGAAATATTTATAAACAGTTATCCAGGTTCTTATAGCCAATTTTTGATGATTCTAGTCACCAATTCGCTCTTGCATGGGTTTACAGAAACAGAAGTAGGAGTCATAAAAATACATGCAAAAGAAATTGATAGTATTATAGTTTTGGAATATAGCGATGATGGAAATGGAATAGAAGAAAAAAACCAAAAACATATTTTCGAACCATTTTTTACTACTAAAAGAGGAAAAGGAGGAAGTGGATTGGGCTTGAATATTTTATATAATATAGTTATAAATGTTTTTGAAGGTAAAGTAAAATGTAAAAGTAAACCAAGTGAAGGCGTTAAATTTATAATATCAATACCTACAAATTTATAATATATGAGTATAAATTCTCCCAAAGAACAAAATAAACTTTACAAACCTCAAATTTAAATTATTAATGTGATTAAATAATTACTTTTAAATAACTTATTATTCTATTAAATTATTTAATTTAACTGAATTATACCTTAAAATGTAAATAAAAAGATATATTGTTAAAATAAATAATTTATTATTTTTTCATGTATCTACTTTAAATAGACGAGTGGAAGGGCTTTGTAATAAAATGAAAACATTATTTTTTACATAAATAACTTGACATATTGATTTAAATAGCGTTATAATTTTACATATACTTTAAAAACATAAAGGAGTTATCATGTGGAGCTTTTTAAGAAGAAGATTGGCAAGCGAAAAAGGTGCAATGGACAAAATTTTAGTGACATTGTTATTAGTTGTAGTTGGCGTTGCAGCAGTGGTAGGATTATCAACTTGGTTAGGTACGCAATCAACAGCAGTTCAAACTTCTGCAACAACCCAAATATCGGCAGTTACTGATGAAGCTGCACCTGCAGAGTAGATTGGATTCCTTTCGCACTTAATTTTAAGTGCGAAAAGATTACATGATGTTTGAGATTATATTTTATGTGTTTTCATTTGTTTTGGCCTTTTTGGATTTTAAAAAATATATTGTTCCAAATAATATTTTATTAACACTTATTTGTATGTTAGTAATTTTTGGAATTTTTGAAAATAGATTACATGTTAATTCATTTATCATCTCATTTTTCATATTACTTTTTTTTAGTGGTTTGATTTTAATTAATCGTAAAATGATTTTAGGTGGTGGCGATATTAAATATATGATGGTAATTGCCGTCTTTATAGAACCTATACTTTTTCCATTTTTTTTAATTATTACGGGACTGGTACAAAGTGTTTTTCTTATTTTTGCACAAGTTATACAAAAAAAACAATACGCGGCAATGGTTCCTGCTATGTTAATATCGGTTATCATAAGTAGTTGGTTGTATGATTCATCATATTTTCCATTTGCGTCTATGATTGGAAACTAAGGATGAACAATGAAAAAAGCAGCTATTAGCTCTTTATTATTAGGACTTGTACTTTTTAGTTCTGTTGTTATATTCGTTTCTACTGTTGCAGATGACATGGTGGTTAAAAATAAAATTACAAAACTTAAAGAAATTACGGATAACACAGCACTAGCACTTGCTAAACATTATGTTCTAAATGAAAATACAATCAGTGCGCAGACAATTGCAAATTCTCTTTTGGATCAAACAAAAGTGGGATTAGAAGTTAAAAGCTCAATTGTATATACTTGGGATTTTGTAAATGAACCCAATGGTGTTTATGTAACCGTACCTTCTTATTCTCAGGAGACTTTTTGGTATAAATTTTTGGATAAGGATGAATTCTTGTTGGAAAATTTGGAGTCTAAATCTGAAATAATCATAATGGATCCTATTAGTGACTCTACAGAAATTCTAGCTCCTTTGGCAATCAACAATTGCAACAGAAGTGATTTAATTTTAGATGCTCAAATTGATTTTACATTTACTACTGCACCTTATTATGAAAATGCTGATATGGATACATTTTATCCTGTTGATAAAGATTGTAGTTTTCCTTCAGGGAATTCAAATTTTGCACATTTTAAAAATTTGTTTGGTCAAGGAGAAGTAGAATATTCAGTTTTTGATGCTTTATCAATTGAAGAATCATGTTTGGTTGAAACGTCATTTCAAAATCCTTTAAGTGTAGATCCCATGCAATTGTACAATCAATTAAGTCATTTTACATTACCGTATAGAATGGATATTTTAATGTTTGAATGTGGTACAACTGCTGATAATTTGATTGTTGAAAATGTATTGAGTATAGAATTAGAAGCGTTACCTCCTTTGGTTGCAGGTCCAATTGTTGATGGAGAAAATACGAATATTTTAACGATTTCCACAAAAATTGTACCTTCATCCCAGGAAGTTATTTTGAAGTATTAATGGAGCTGTACTATGAAAACAGAAGAGCTAAAACAAGATTTGCATTTACGAAAAGAGATTGAAACACTTAAAAAAGATATCAAAGAGTATTTGGAACTTTTTCTTGAAAT
>ENA-ORXI01002468-ORXI01002468.1-sediment-metagenome-genome-assembly--contig:-NODE-2468-length-13245-cov-6.198967_pt1 | contig 13245 bp, 14 predicted proteins | sample MGYA00237861_ERZ511468 | MGnify/ENA primary metagenome ERZ511468 (study PRJEB26299, sample SAMN06266213) | sediment metagenome | isolation source: Hudson Canyon methane seep mesocosm | place... | reverse complement strand
TTAAACTGAATCAATGGGTGCGCTTACATGATTACAATATCTCGCAAAAAGTGCAGGTGATTGTTGAGCATTTTAAAAATAATGTGATGGGCTTATTAGGCGGCCAAGCCAAAGCCATGGTGGTGACCAGTTCGCGTAAAGAAGCCGTGCGTTATAAATTGTGTTTTGATAAATACATTACTGAAAAAGGCTATCAAAAGATTCATGCCATGGTGGCTTTTTCAGGTGAAGTGGAATTTAATGAGAAAGACCCGAATGTTGATGGTTTAATCGGTGAGAAATATACCGAGCATAATATGAATCCCAATCTTAAAGGCCGTGAACTACGTAAAGCCTTTGATTCGGATGATTATCAAGTGATGCTGGTGGCGAATAAGTTTCAAACAGGCTTTGATCAGCCTAAGCTATGCGCTATGTATGTGGACAAAAAGCTTGGCGGTGTGGAATGTGTACAAACCTTGTCACGTTTAAATCGTACTTACCCAGGAAAAGCCGAAACAGGCACGTTTATACTGGATTTCTTTAACAATTCCGATGAGATTCTTGAGGCTTTTAAACCCTATTATCAAACCGCTGCATTAGAAGATGTATCAGATCCTGACTTGATCTTTGATTTATTCGATAAGCTACATGCCTCAGATATTTTTAAGCGCCATGAGGTCGAGCAGTTTTGTGATGCCTTTTTACAGAAGAGTAAAAGCAATGCTGCGATAGCAAATATATGCAAACCTGCCGTAGAGCGATGGCAAAAACGCTATAAGTCAGCCATTGAGGCTTATAAGCAAGCTAAAGATATGTTTGATCGGACTAAGAAAACAGCGGATGCGGTATTGATCGCCAATGCCGAAAATAGTTTTAAGGAATGTAAGAAAGAAAAAGATGCCTTAGAAATCTTTAAAAAGGATTTAGGTACGTTTGTACGCTTCTATGAGTTTATGTCACAGATTGTCGATTACAACGATAAGGATTTAGAGAAGTTAAGTTTATATGCTAGAAACCTACGTCCGATGTTACGCGAAACACTGCTTGATGAAGATACTATTGATTTGAATAGCGTGGTGTTAAGTCACTATCGCTTATCCAAAATACGTCAGCAGGATATTCAGTTAAAAGAAACGTCAGGCGAATATTTAAACCCGGGTGATAGTTTAGGTTCTGCAAAAGCTAAAGATAAAAAAGAAGAATTTCTTTCTCAAATCATAGGTCGCTTGAATGAGCTGTTTATTACCGATGAACTGACGGATAAAGATTTAGTTAATTACGCGTATACCGTCAGAGATAAGCTCAGTGAAAATGCTTTAGTGATGAGTCAAATCGCCAACAACACACCCGAACAAGCGATGCTAGGTGGATTTAGCAAGGCGATAGATGATGCGGTTATGGATAGTAACGAAGCGCATCAAAATCAGATGATGCAGCTGTTGTCTGATCCTGCCAAGGTAGCTGGGTTTGCTAGGGTGGTGTTTGATTTGTTAGCGATGGGTAAATGAGAATAATTAGGGAACACAACATTAGGAAAGGGTATGTCTGAAAGTAAAATGTGGATGGTTAGAGCAGAGAAAGGCGGTCGTCTTTTTGATCAAATTATGGAACTCAACTGGAAAAATTATCAGTTATGAAAAAAGCAATTATTTACCTACACGGATTCAATTCTGCATCATTAGATTTAGACAATAATCTGTTAATCAACAAAGAAAAGCTTCTGGTTATGCAGGAGTTTTGTGGACAAAAGGATATTTTGTTTTATACACCTAATGTTGATTACCGAGATTTTGAAGGCCTCGTAGAGGATATGCTGTTTGAGTGGAATCAATATTTAGACCAATCTTATGATGTAGTTTTTATGGGTTCATCAATGGGCGGCTTTGCCAGTGAATATCTCGCTATGAAGACAGGGTGTAAAGCCATTATGATTAACCCTGCGATAACACCAAGTGAGTTGTTGCCGCAATTTATTGGCGTTACAGAAAATTCCGAGATAGGACAGCCTTATCATTGGAATCAGAGCCACTGTGATCAATATAGTCTGTATGAGGCAGAGCTAGAAAGCACTAATCAGACTATAGACAGAACTATTTTATTGGATATGGATGATGAATTGATCGACTCTAAAAATACGTTATCTAAATACCAAGAAAAAGCGAATGTGGTGTGCTATGACGGTGGTTCGCATAGTTTTGAGCATATTAGAGAAGCATTGCCAATTATTGAAAAGGTTATATTTGGCTCAGATAGCTTATGACAGTAGTTTAAGCGCATAAGCCAACTTATGGAATGACAAAGAGATACGCGTCATGTTTATCGTTTGGTGTACCATTTTGTGAAGATGTAATTAGAGCTTATGTGCGAGGTCAGATTAAGGAGAATGAGAAGAAGGATCGAGACAACTCGATTGTCTTTAAAACTCGGCCAAACTACAAGCCGACTACTCAGAGTTTTTACCCGGCAAAGTAACTCCACAGTCAATCAATACCTGTTGAATAGGTTGCTCGGCACCCTCTAAGGATATCAGGCTGACCAATACCGTTCTGATCATGGTATGAGCGCGGATAAAAATTGTCTGGCCATTCAACATATCCTGAGCGATTTTATCGACATTCTCATCAGTATAGCCGTGTCGCCTATCACTATTTCCTCGCATTGTAATCGTGACAGGTGTCCTTTTATCAATTTTATATTCAAACTCAAAATCTCTGTCTTTCGAAGCCAGCAAGCTGTTGGCATCCAACACAAACTGCAACTTATTCTCTTTACACACGATATCCATCCTGAGCCTGTCATATAAGCCGCGCGGTGGTAAAGGCGAACGCGCTAGTGTATATTTGGCGTTATTCAACTTGTCCCATTCATGATGGAAAGTCCAAGAATTCACCTCCTGTAGTGTTTCCGCAACTACGCTAGTCGCTGAAGCCATTAAGAAAACTCCCATAATTCTGCCGAATCGAAAAGACTGTACGCGATTATGCTTCATGATTTACTTCCAAATTTAAACTAAATTTCAAATACTCCGGCTTAATCAGCTGATCCCGTTTTCTCAACCAGCTGATCACTTTCACTATCCTGTCGATGTTTTTACCTAGACGTAGAAACCGCCTTGCGACAACCATACCACATTCAACTACCCAAGCTATCGCCTGTAATGGTATGAATAAGTTTAGGTAAAGAGTGGATTTTACACTAGGTGTAACGGCCTGCAAACATTCGCTTTTTGGGACCACATTAACTGCAAATATAAATTACAGCGGAATACCAAGGATCAAGAGGTTATTTTGTAACTCTTGAGTTCGTGCATGGCAGGCTTGTCGAAACTCCCTCTCTAAAATTGAATAAATACTTGATGAAGATATTTATGCGTTTTGTCATACGCTTTTAGAGCGTGGCGGGGTAATTTTTATAAAAAATAGGGCTTAGAAAAGTTAATTTTGCAGCGGTAAAAATAACTTGAAAGGCTGATCCGCAAAGGAGATAAATCCAAAGGCTTGATAAAATTTAGCAACTGAAGGATTTAAAGCCTCAACAACAATGGCATAAACAGCCAATACTTGACTGGCTTGTTCAACACGCTGTACGGCATCGGCTAACAAAATAGTGCCAAAACGCTGTCCTTGATACTGTTTGTTTACAGCAAGCCGACCCAATAAAGCAACAGGAATAGGATAGTTTGGTAATCGCTGTTTTTGTGCAGGAGGTAAATCATCAGCTCTAATGCTACCCGCGCTCAGTGTGTAGTAACCCACAATCGATTTACCTGATTCGACAGGTGAGGCAACAAACACTCTGTTAATACGATTCTTTATATTCTGACGAGCATAACGCTGTAAATAAGTATTGAGACTTGATTCACCACAGTCAAATGCTTTTCGACGATGATTAGTATTTAGAGAATTAATGTTTAACTGCATACTTAACGTACGACAGACTTTTTATGTAAGGCTAATGCTTCCGTTAATTTCGCATTTTTTGCAGGCGGTTTTTCCAAAGCATCTAAAAATAAATCCCAGTCAGGTTGAGATAAAGTAATCTGCTCATGCTCACTAATAATAGTTTCAGCCGCCGCTAAAGATTGAGAAAGCACAAATTCAGATAGCTTCTTATGGCTATAGCTAGCGGCTTTTTCTAGTTTCTGTTTAGATATTGTATCAAGGCGAATATGCATACGCTCTTGCTTAATGGTTTCTATTGTAGGCATAAAAATCTCCAATCGTTTAAAGCAATTGTACGCCATTTGTGTGTTTTTATGGATTATTTTATTAGCAACTCCAGTAAATAACCTCTATACTCATTCCCTGCCTCAGTTTCCCATAGATAAGACTCAGGGTGCTGATTACGTTTCTTTCTGGCTCTTTCCTTCTTTTTGTTCCTAAAATGGCTTGGGCTATTTCACGTAAGATTTCTTGTCTCGGTTTAGGCGGGAAGCCCTGATTACAATTGCCACTCGTTATGCTTTATCAAGCAAGCAAGGGATTTTTCATCACTTTTAGATAAGTCTACGCGGCGTTCATAACTCGCTTGGTTTTTGGTACAAACTAAACTATAAGGTCGGCTTTTTTTCTCGGTCATAAAATCAAGATCACACTGATTACCTTTAATAGACTGCTGAATATGCTTGCGTCTGGCTTCTGCTGCTTTAAAAGCCCATTGCTTTTGCTCTGGGTCATTAAGAAATTGGCTTAACTCAGAACAATCTTTACAGGAGCACGTGATTGAACCGTCTCTGCGCCAATCAGCCGGAGGGGTTAGATTTTTAGCAAGTCGCTTTTGTAAATGAGCAATGATAATGTGTCGTAAGCGAACGATAGCGGATAATTCATTATCTGTTATTATTGCTTGTATTTTTAAAGATGCAGGTAACAGGATGCTATCTATGTCATACATCGTTGGCCAAGCCAGCATATAGTCGAGTGTTTTTTCGGCTAAATCTGTATCAATTAAACTAAAACTAACCAGCATATCTGCGATGATACTCGCCGTTAGAATTTTCCTAGTATGTTCCCAAGGTTTTAGTTCAGGGAAGCGGGCAATGTCTCCAGGCAAAGATAAAAATAAAGCCTGTGCAGCTGCTTTAAGTTGTTGTCTCTGATCTGGCAGTTTTTTATTGCACAACTCCATTAATAAGATAGCGCAAGCTTCGGGAGATTTGACTGCACTCACTGTGATGGCATTAGTTGTATAGCTGACCAAGTCAGACCATGATAATAATTTGGATACTTGAGTGAGTGCGACACTGTCTTCTTTTTGGTAAATACCTTTTTCCGAAATAATAAGCCAAAATGACTTAATCAGTTCGATATTGGCTAACATCGATAAGCATTGCAAAAATTGAAGCGTATATTCATTTCTACTATAAGAATTAGATTTAGCGCAGTATTGAGGCAACCAATCTCTTAATAAATAAGTCGCTAAGGTTTGTGCCTCTTTTTTAGTGGCTTCATTTTTATTGTGTGTCCATTGCTGGCATAGATCCTTTAAAACAGGCAGAGCTGCCGATAAGCCAGCTTGGTTAATAATGGCTAAATGAAGTGCCTTTGGCCAGATAACTAAAGCGGCGCAATGATACATGCGTTCAAAAGATGCACCGGCATTACCTGTTGCTTCTTGAAACTCAATATCTTCAGGTTCCATCTGTTCAAACGCTTCAGGAGGACAAAACTCGCCTTCTTTAAAGGGTAGTTTGGGTAATGTGACTTGACTGCCATCAATACTACGCCATTCTGAAATTGTTTCGTAGCGATCAAAGACTTCGCCAATTTCAAAGTCGTCTTCATCTTCATCGTCGTGCCAACGATTATAATAACCGCCACCAATATGTTCGGCACTACCACTTTCTTCAACAGAGACCAACGCGAGATATAAATCACAGCCCGCTTGTTTCGCGGCTGTTATCAAGACTTCTGCACTAGCCGCATCTTCATTTTTTAACGTATCAAAGTTAAGCTCAGCAATAGAATAAGCATGCTTTAATAAATAGATTAATTTTTTAGGTGTTGTCTCTTCAGCTGTTCTTTGCTCAAGGTCTTTTACCCAGATATTAAGTAACGCTGTCATTTCCTGTTGTACCTGCTGGTAATCAGGCAGGGTAGGAATAGGCATTTTCTTATTAGTGCGGATCAAATTATAAACTAAGGTTAACCTGCAGCCATCTGTTATCGGCAATACTTCATGAACGCAATCAGCATAAAAAGCCGCGAAAACAATTTCGGTAGATTCTTGGCAACAAAGGTCGAGTTTCACTTCATCTTGCTGGTGGCGGATCACTAACTCACCACCCCTATAAACAGACGGAAGCACAATAATCAGTGTTGCGAACATGCCTTCTGCTTTTTCGGTATCACGATGAGGCAGAAAAAAATTGCCTTTATCGTAGACTAAAAGCTTATACAGATCTGCGGATACTTCGTCACTAACTCCTAAGTCTGAAGTAACCTGGCTGACTATATCGGTTAGATTTTTTTGCCAATATTTACCACTCAAACTTACTTTAGATGCATCAATTTGCCATGTCTTACGTACTTCAGTATCAATAAGCGTTTCATATCCTTTACCATAAGGGGCTTGATCAGCAACGTTGATAAGTTGTTCCGCTTGTGCAGGTAAAAGAGGCAAAGAAACTCTGCCAATCTTATTCACTTCTAAGCAAGGTGGAAATATCTCAATCGTTCCTTTGGAATAAAAATCACCAGGAGATTGAAGGTTTTGTAAAAGATTAGCCAGTTGTTTTGTAAGCATATAATTTTATAGTGGATTACGACAGTGTAAGGTGGATCCTAAGGGCAGAATGAGCAACGCTTTATTAAAATAATCAGTCATACTGACGTAGGATGTATCTTACTTGCAGTGAAAAGTAGAACCAGTTTTTATGTGTTTCGTTACCGGAATTACCTTCTATTCAGGCTGTCCTTTATTTCAATAAATTGTACGCTCATTTGTAACTATTTCTTATTGAATCAATACCCTCTACTCCAGTCACTAACATTGCATCGAACAAGTGATATTTTCCTATTCTAAGTCATACCCACTACTGAGAGCTTGCTCCATAGCCGAAAGCTCGTCATCTGTTAGGAATTCAAAGTGAACCGTTTTTTTTCTAGCTGACAAATGCCCGTTATTTTGCAGGCAAAGTTGAATAAATAGATCAATTAGGCGATCTGGCATATCAATGATAGCTTGAATTCCTTTCTTGGTTTTATCATAGTGTGCAAGGAAGCTTAGCTCTTCAACTAATTCTTCCTCAATAGTTTTGCTGACAAAGTCATACAAAGCTTCCGCTTGAGTAGTCATATCCATGTATTGATACCAGCCGGCGGTATCGTTTTCTACGATCATTTCTCCCATTTCATTCAGTGTGTATTCCACTTGCGATAGTAGCGGACGAGAAAAGGCTTCCAGAGAGGCGTCGTAGTCTGCGGGATGCTTCTGCATAACCGCTGAAACAGGAAACATGAGCCCAGGTGGCACCATGCCCTGAAGTGCAAGAATATTGTGGATCAGAAATCGATGGATGCGGCCATTTCCATCTTCGAATGGATGCAGGAAAACAAACCCATACGCTATCGCTGCTGCATGAATAACGGGGGATATAACGCTGTCTTTCATGCGATTATGGGCGACGATTAAACCTTCCATCAGATCCGATAAGTCTTCTGGTTTTGGGCTGATAAAATGAATGACTTCTTTTTGGTAAGCAACGGTTTGACCTACATAATTTTGAAGATGACGGTAATCGCTGTCTTGAAATCTTGTATCAACAATCCGGTTTTGCAATTCAATCAATAAATCCTTAGTGCAAAAGTCCTCTTTTTCAGCCAGAGCTAAAGAGGTGATAAATTTTTCAGCACGAGAAGCATTGGGCTTAATGTGTTCGATTGCAAAAGAAGACTTGGTTTCCTTGTGGTACAGATAGCTGAGCGCGCGACCTAGTAATTCCGGTGAGTAGGCCGTTACGATATCCTCACAGCGGGTACGTAAATCAGCGTAATCCATTTGTATGAGTTTATCTGTTTTCCGGATGATCGGACAGAATGATTTGGTGCCCAGAAGATTATTTACCACACGGTGGCGTTGAGATTTATGCCCCCTGCTGATTGTGTAATAGGTCTTTGGCTCAAGTGCCTCGACATAATTACCTGTTGTACTATTTTCGAGGGGTAGCTGTTGACCTGTCAGAAATTCATAAAAAAACCAGATTCTTCGGGCATACTTTCCGGTTGGTTTTGATTTTATATAGTCTATTAATTCAGCTTGCGGCACACGCTCGAAAATGCGCTGTAAAAGGCTCAGGCTGACGCCATCATATTTCAATGCAAACTCAAGATGATCCCCTACTGTTTCGCCGGGCCAATATTTCAGGGGGTAAATATCCTCAATAGCGCCGTTCTTGATATTTGAACGATGCATACCTTGTTCCGAAACAAAGGATGAGTGCCAATGCGCTATCGCTGAAACCTCCCATTTTTTCAATAAGTAGGCATAACCTGCTGGGCGAATTTTCAAAAGACTTATTTCCATAAGGTAAGCTTATAAAATGATGATTATATAAGAAATATAGTTATAAAAAGATATATTTATAATAAATTGATTTAATTATAGGTATTACTGAGAAAAATAGATACAAATTAGGTGCTTCCTTGTACTTATCGGTACAGGAGCTATAAAGCTAAGATTTAGTGCGTTTTTAGCTAATTATTACTATTAGTCCCCCTTATTTCTCTGCATAAGTCCTACAACACGGCGACATATAAGAGATACAGAGCAGGCTAACACTGTGTACTACACCTGAGTTAGATGGGGATAAACTTTTCACTCGTGAGGTTAAGCACAGCTTTCTATGACAGTTAAATGACGTTTATCCACAAAATCTGTGGATAAACTTGTGTTTAGTTTTTGATTAACCCATGCTAGGCCTTTATTTTCAAGGTCTACCGTCAAATCGTACAGTTTTTATACAGAACTTTCTTGGGCTTCTGTTTTACCTAATAATAAGTCTAATTGTGCTGCAAAAACTGCCTGATCTTGCGCCGATAGTTGTCCCAATGTCCCGCGAATCAAACGATGATCCAGGGTAAACAACTTCAAACGAATTTTTGACGCCACCGGTAAACCGGCGCTATGCAAATCGGTAATCACGGTATCCAGCGGCCAATCCGCCTGTTTTACCGAAGTAATCATGGCCATGACGCTGTGCTCACTGCGCGCATTAAACGGCTCGGCCGCTGAAATAATCAGCGCGGGCCGGGTTTTCGTGGCGTAAGGATCGGTAAACGGAAACGGCACTTTAACAATATCAAAACGTTTATAAGTCATGGTAAGCCTCTTCATCTTCTGCGCTATTCCATTCTGATAAAGTACCGCTTAAGGCGCTTAGGTAATCAATGTCGATGGGTTCGACGCGACGCACGCTCACTTTACCCGAATCTTCTAAATTCCAAGCGAGCGTATCGCCCGTTTTTAATTGTAAGTGTGCACGGATATCACCTGGTATGGTGATTTGTCCTTTGCTGCTTAACTTAGCAAGGTATATCATTAGTGTCTCCTTTAAAGTAAGAAAGCCTTACTATAAAGTAAATCTAGTTTACGTTTCAAACTTTATTATCTACTTGATAAGTATCACGGTAAAAAAAGGAACAACAACTTTCCAAATGACGGGTAATCCTGAGAATCTTCACCGCTGAAAATAACCATTATTATTTTATGGTTAATGGCTTTCTACTGTGTGATAAGCAAGGGTTATCGCACAGTATGTGCTATACTTTTCACCATGGAAACTCTACCTGAAAAACTCAGTGGCATTTTAGCTAGTGCGCAAAATTACCAAAAAGCCGCTGAAGGTGCTTTTGCCAAAAATACCGAACGCGCGCGAAAAGCCGATTGGCTTGTTTTTGAAAACTGGTGTGATGCCAATAATGCCATTTCTCTTCCCGCCTCAACTAATGTGTTAGTGAGCTTTATCGACGCTCAAGCCGAGTTGAAAAAAGTGGCCACGGTCAAACGCTATTTAACGACCATTGCGACCGCGCATAAAGTGGCGGGATTGAAAAATCCGGTGCGCCATGAATTTGTCCGTTTAGCGATGCGCCGGATGGCTCGAAAAAATGGCACGCGTCAGGATCAGGCCAAAGGCCTTAATTGGCCCAAGATTCATCTGGCTTTGCAGTTATTGGAGGATTCCCCGCGGGGTTTATTGGATAAAGCCTTGGTCTGTGTCAGTTATGATACTTTGTGTCGGCGCTCGGAAACCATTGCCATTCGGGTCGAGGATTTAAGCTTTCATGAAGACGGTTCCGGTAGCGTCCATATAATAAAGAGTAAAACCGATCAGTTGGGTGCCGGTACGGTGAAATATTTATCCCATACTACAGTTGAGCATTTGCACAACTGGCTGGCCTGTGCGCAGATTACCGAAGGTCCGGTATTTCGTGGGCTAAACCGCTGGCAGCAGGTGTTACCTAAAGCTTTATCCGGTGAAGGCGTCAGTCGTAGTTTTAAGCGCATCGCCTTAGCGACTGGGCTGGAGTTGAGTAAGATGAGTGGCCATTCGACTCGTGTCGGAGCCGCCCAGGATCTGGTCGCGGCCGGGATCGATATGCCGGCGATTATGCAGGCAGGTTCGTGGACCAGCCCGGAACGAGTCGCACGTTATTCAGAGAAATTACAGGTCAAACGCGGTGGTATGGCACAATTGGCGGCAATGCAACGACGTTGAGTGGAGGCAGGCTATGAGTCGAATATATCTGGAATATCACGATGAAACACAAAACAAGCACCGCTTTTATCAACTCTGGGTGCTGCCGAGTTTGTTTGAGGACTGGACCTTAGTCAAGGAATGGGGGCGTGTGGGTTCGCCAGGGACAGTGAGAAAGGAATGGTTTGCAACGGAAACGGAAGCCGTCGCGGCACAAGGGCTATGGACATCTAAGAAAATGAAAAAAGGTTATTTATACAAAGATTGAGGTATAGTTGTAACGGCTTGCAATTCCTAGTACTTATGTTTGAGCCGTTACAGTACTATTGAAAAATGAGTTAAGTTTATTGATGGAATTAAACAAACGGGCGATCAAAAACAGGAAGCCGCTTGATTAAGCCATACACCAGGTTTGACAATAGCTCATGGTTTTTATTATCTACTCGAAATTCAAATTTGAAAAAATATTTGAAAAAAGGAGTATAACGTGTATACCATTATTAAAAAAAACTGAACCTAGTAGCTTGCTTACACAAAGCATGTCGTTCAGTTTATGTTTTGGAGAAACGTACCATGGAAGAAGAAGGTTCGCGAGAGAACAGGTCATCTGACAGTGGCTCGTCGGAGGATTTTGGTGTTTCAGCCCCTCAAATAAACCTGCCAAAAGGTGGTGGTGCAATTCAGGGTATAGGCGGAAAATTCGCCGCTAATCCGGTTACCGGTACTGGTTCAATGTCGGTACCCATTGCAACAAGTCCTGGTCGTGCAGGGTTTGGTCCTGAACTTTCCCTGTCTTATGATTCTGGTGCCGGTAACGGTATTTTTGGCTTTGGCTGGAACCTATCCATGCCATCCATTACCCGCAAAACCAATAAAGGCTTGCCTCGTTATCAGGATGGATTCGCTTCAGACGTCTTTGTACTTTCCGGTGCGGAAGATCTTGTACCAAAGACTAACCAAGATGGAATTCATGAGACTATCGATTCGAACGATGGTGTATACCAAATTCAACGTTATCGCCCACGAATTGAAGGGCTGTTCGCGCGTATTGAAAAATGGACTAGTAATGACAACGGTGACGTTCACTGGCGTTCGATTTCGAAGGACAATATCCTTAGTATTTATGGAAAAAATACAAATTCACGAATAGCAGATCCAGACAACCCTTCCAAAATTTTTAGCTGGCTAATTTGCGAAACTCGCGATGACAAAGGGGATGATCTGTGTCTTGGCGACAACAATGTTTGCTAATAATGCGTTGGCTACAACAAATAATGCTGTGATGGCAATCTCACATGCTATTGAGAACACTGACAGACCGACTGAAGATTTGACGTTAGATTCTGACCGAAAACCAGCTCAAGTACTTAATTTTTTTCAAGTCGCTCCAAAAAGCCAAGTACTAGAGGTTTTTGCTGGTGGTGGTTATGCAACAGGCGGTATGTATAAATTTGGTAGTAATGGAAATATGGGATCACCAAATGATGCTCCTAATGTAGCAAATGAAAATGCTTACTTTAGCTTTTCGTTTGATACTGTGGGAATGATGGCTGATATTTCTAGTATGGTATATGGGGACTGTACAGCAGAAGGCTTGATGATGATGGGGCAGGTATGTATGACAGGTAGTAGCCTAGGTGGAACAATGGGAGCAACTCCATTGGCTCTTTCTATTTCTGAAGTATCTGCTGTACCAGTACCAGCTGCAGCATGGTTATTCGGTGGCGCGCTAATGAGCTTATTCGGTGCTAACCGTCGTAAAAACGTTTTACCAGCTTAAATTTGGTGAAATTTAGTTCGTTGGTAGCATTAATAAGTGTAAGGATGGGTGTTATTTATTACTTAAATTCAGGATGAATTGTTTTAATGTTTACTAATGATAGAAGGATCTTAAAATGCACGTTTATAGAATGGAATATTCTAGAGACCTGCGCCAGATGACCCTCAATACAGAAAGCTGTGTTGAGGGTTTTTATAATCTTTTACGTAATATGTAATTGAATTTTTAACAATCAGTTGATTTTTTAAGGTATTTCTTTATGGTTCAAATACTAAAAGGTAAAAGAACATGCATATTTTTGTAGCATTAATGGTAGCAATTACTAGTATAACAGTAGCTCAAGCAAATGTTACCTATAATGTAGAGGGTGTGTTTTTTGAACCCAATGCGTATAACACTGTATTTACAGGCACATTTGACTGGGATTCGGATACTAATACATTGTCTAATTTGACGGGGGTGATGAACTCATCTATGTTTTTTGTTGAAGATGATCAGAACCTGACGCTTGATAATAACCTTATTACAAGTATGTCTGGAAGCATAGTAACTTCAAGCATATTTTTGAATACTAGTTCTGTTGTTTTTGCCACGGGTGGATATGATGCGTCAGTGGTTGGGGTTGTTGGTGATATCTTTACTTGGGGAGGGGTTGCTCCAAGCCTGAATCCTCAAAATGCTTATTTCACATTTTCTTTTGATACTGCAGCTGGTGTTCTTACTCCAACTGAGATTGGTAGCACAATGCAATATGGAGACTGTATGCCAGCTGGGATGATGGGTTCCT
>ENA-ORXI01002467-ORXI01002467.1-sediment-metagenome-genome-assembly--contig:-NODE-2467-length-13245-cov-15.775744_pt1 | contig 13245 bp, 9 predicted proteins | sample MGYA00237861_ERZ511468 | MGnify/ENA primary metagenome ERZ511468 (study PRJEB26299, sample SAMN06266213) | sediment metagenome | isolation source: Hudson Canyon methane seep mesocosm | place... | reverse complement strand
CCTATTACCTTATAGACATGCCCTTTAAAGTGTTTATAGATGCCTTTAGGGATATTTATCTTTGACATCTTAAACGGCTACTTTCTGCTTTGATGCAGAAATGAGTGATTCTCTACGTTCTTTAACTAACTTAGGAATAAATTTGTTTTTGTCATCTTGATCTTTAAAGCCAAGCCGTTGATACACGTTACCACCGATACCGGGCACTAAATTACCATTAGTTTCCATTTTTTCATCTACTGCAAAATAAATGTATTCAAACTTTTCTGCAATACTATCTGGAAACTCTTTATTTAACTTTGCTTGAGCATCACAGTGTATAACAGGTGCGACAACAAATATCCTCTTAGGCTCACACTCTTGAATAAGGTTGGTTAAATTAGTTTTAACAACACATGCACTAGAGATAATTGACTTTACAATGACTAGAACATTGGCACTATTAACCGCAGGTTCACAGTATTTTTTTATGATAGGTGCGATAGATAATGCTTGTTGACGCTGATTCCAGAAACAAGCCAAGGATATATCAGAATATAAATCGCTTAAAGAATCAATAATGCCTTTTGCTAAAAAATCAGCATCTTCTACAGTGCAAGCAACGCAGAGTTTTATATTTTCATCGTTTATTTGTTCAGCTAAAACAATACCCAACTCTTTACCTAATAAGTATAAGGCACTGGAATAGTCCTGAGCATTTGTTGAAGAATCGGCTAGCCTAGAAAGGTTAGATATTCCTATCTCATTGGTATAATCTGAAAAGTGCCTGCTCATAATAAAATGCCTTCTAATTCGTCGAACTGTCTGGGACGTTTTGATGTTATCTCGTGTTGAAAGGCAGTAAATTCTTTGGAGTCAACTGAGTAGGGAATGGTTCCTGAATCAAAATCATGATATTGCCAGCTAAAGTAACCTTTTTCAATTTTAAAGCTGAAATTTGTAATCGTTGAAAAAATGCGTTCAACTTCAGGAAGTAAATTCTCAGTAACATTTAATCTAGCCAAGTAATTTGGAAAGGCATTTTCTAGGGTAGATAATAATTCATTGACTGAAGTCAGTGTCGTCTTCTTATTAATCCAGTGCCCTAAAATAAGCATAGCTAAGGCTTCTAATTTATCAATATCATTCGAGAAACAAATTTGTCCAATTAGCGTCTTAAATTCGTCATCAATCAATATCAAATGATTGATTGTATTAGCTTCTGGAAAAAATATAATATCGGTAAAGTCAGCAATGTTATCTGGTGTGTTTTTTTGAAGACGAGCTGCTTTTTCTTTATCGGAACAAACTAAAACTGCACGTGTTTTATCAACTCCCAAACTATCATTCAGTACTTTTTGTTTATAAAAGTCATCACTAATAGATTTAAGACCAGTTCCCCAGCTTACTGTTGGGGAAGTTTTTAACTGAAAATGATGTTGAGCATTATGTTTTTGGAACTTAACAAGTAAATCATCAACAAATGCTTCGGCTTGTGCATAAATTTCAATATCATCCTTGTCATCATTCGTTAACAGTTGAAATAATTGGGCCAATTGCATAACAGAAAAAAAATCTTCATAGCGTGATCCCTTTTGGTTGGAATTTCCACCAATTTGTTTGTTGATAAAATACTTTTCAACATCTGAACCAAATAAACTTTCTACCTGCTTTGTGTGTGTCATTTTGAAAAATAAATTTAATCCATATTAAATTATTGAAAATAATAATGCTTTTAGCCTAATTCTCTTAGTGTCTAAGCATAAGTGATAATTTATCTAACATCAAGAAATGAAGAGGTCTTTATAAAAATTGCTAGGAAGGCGGTATGACGCTTCTGTGCTTACATAATATAGAGATCTGGCTCTATACCCCGTTATTTAATGTCCTTCACGATAAAAATCTATCCATTTATTGTGTGTATATAGGCACAAAATTGATATTTATCTTTTATTGTGGTTATATGGGCACATAAGAGGGTGATAAATATGCTATACAGAGAAAGGATAGGACTTAAACTTAAGGCTACCCGTAAAGAAAGTAAGCTTTCTCAAACTGAAGCAGGTAAGCGTATTGGTGTTGATCATTCGGTTATTTCTAAAATTGAAACGGGGCGTTATACAGGATCTTTAAAAATCTATGAGAGTTACTTAAGCTCTCTTGGCTATGTATTAAGCATTGAAACAGAAGAGCCGCAACAAACTGATTTTGATACTTTGAGAGAGCTGTTTGATGATGACTAAGCTCTCTTTGCCCCCTGTTGTTAAACAATTATCTGTTCAATATAATCAAAATGAACAAGTGAAGGAGCTTGGCATTCTGACGCATGGGTCTCATTACTCATTTCAATATACTCAGCAGAAGTTTCCTGTGTCTTTAACCATGAAAGTTAGAACGGATGCTTATCATCATGGTGTTGTTCATCCTATTTTTAGCCAAAATTTACCAGAAGGTTTTGTGCGTCGTTATATTTCTGAGAAACTCGCTCGATATGGAAAAATTAATGATATGTATTTTTTGGCATTGCAGGGAGCTAATGGCATTGGTGCTTTAGATTTCGATGCGGGATTGAGTTTGCCTGAGGTTGAGCAAATAACATTGAATGACATATTATCCTGGCAATCAGCAGAAAAGTTATTTCCTCAGTTATTGGAGAAATATTATTTGCGCGGGGTTTTGTCCGGGGTTCAGCCTAAAGTGATGCTTAAAACTGAAGGCGACAGCCGTCTGGCCATTCAGCAACAAGATCTTATTGTGAAAACTTATGATGATGAATTTCCATTGCTAACGGTGAATGAATTTGTTTGTATGGAAGCCGCAAGGTATTGCCAGTTAGTTCCGCCTAAAACCTATTTATCAGAAAACCTTGAGCATTATGTTATTGAGCGATTTGATAAGGCTGATAATAAACGCTTGGCTTTTGAAGATTTTGCGACATTGATGGGGAAGCAGGGAGATGAAAAATATAATTCGAGTTATGAGGCACTGCTTAAAGCCGTTCGCTTATATACGGGATCTATAGCCCAAGTAGAAAAAGCCTATAAATTGATCGTGTTTAATTGTCTTATTGGCAATGGCGATGCGCACCTTAAAAACTTTGCTTTGCAATATACCTTAGGCGATAAGAATATTGTTTTATCTCCCCCGTATGATATTACCCACACCCTCATCTATGAAAGCATTGATGATCATATGGCTCTTAAAATGAATAAGAGTAAAGCCTTTCCAAATAGAAATGACCTTATCGCTCTAGGTACTTTAGCGGGCATTTATAATTCGGCTGAAATAATTGATTTTTTGACAGATAGTATAAGTGATTATATTGCAGGTTCAGCAGAAATCAGTTTAATGGATGGGTTGCGAGCTTCCATTGAATGTTCTATCGCGGGTGTTAATTCTACAGGGGCAATATTAAAACCCTATCGCCACTTAAAGAAAAGGAAACACGACTAAAAAACAACAAGGCTTTCTTTAGCTGATGTCGCCAAGGCTACACGGATGTATTCATGCCGTGTTTTGAGAGACAGAATGGAAGCAACCTGTGGTTTGTGCATAGTCATATTAAGTTAAATTAAAAAGCAGGGGCAGGTCCCGAATTGTGAATAATTTACTGTCCTTGTATATTTCAATGTTATCGTACTAGTTAAGCCTTACCAAGGCAGTGACTCGCCATTCATATGCCAAAAACTGCCAGTATTTTCAATATTCAGGTGTTTCATACGTGCAATCAGTCCTGCTGCCGACTGATGAGAATCAATTAAACCTCTGTGTCCTGTCATATCTGTTTTTACCCAGCCAGGATGTAAAATTGCAACGGCAATGTCTTTTGGTTTTAGATCAATAGCCAGAGATTTTCCAGCCGCGTTCACGGCTGCTTTTGACATACGGTAACCATAACTACCACCAGAATCATTGTCTTCTATTGATCCCATGCGGCTGGTGATAATTCCTACTTTACTCCCTTTCCCCAGATTATTTAGCAATGCTTGAGTTGTTAGTAAGGGGCCGAGACTATTGATTTCAAACATTTGTTTACAACTGGCAATACTTTGTTCGTTCAAGTGATCTATAGCAATACCATCAGCAATACCTGCATTATTAATCAGCCAATCAATACGGCGGCCAGATAAATTATCAGCCAGATTTAATAAACTTTTTTGATTACTGACGTCGATATTTTCAATTATTTCAACGCCAAGAGCATCTAATGCTGTTGAGCCATGTCGGCAAGTGGCAAGCACCTGAAAACCATCTTGTTTTAACTGCTTGCAAAGTTCAAGACCAATACCACGGTTACTGCCTGTGACTAATGCTGTCTGTGTCATTTTAAATCTCTTCGGTTTTTTGATTTTTTAATAAGTAGTTATGTCGCCTATCTTAAATACATATTTTTTAAGGAATATATAGGACTTAATTGAGATGGAGTACAGTCTTATTGTTTTATATGGAAGATATACTACACTGAACTTTCATGTTATTTAAAGATAACTGGAAACTAAAATACAGGTGGTTTTATGAAGTTTAACATTATTTACCCTGGTGCTTTTTCTACCTTGGAAGTGTCTCTTGATGAAGGTGAGGCTATTAAGGCAGAATCAGGGGCAATGATTACCATGTCAGAAACAGTGGATGTTGATTCAAAAATGGAACGAGGTCTACTGGGTGGCTTGACCCGTAAATTATTGACAGGTGAGACATTGTTTTTCCAAACATTAACTGCTTCCAGAGGTCAGGGCGATGTTTTAATGGCTTCTGCTTATCCGGGAGAGATTGCAATTCTGGAATTAGATGGCTCTGAAGAATACATCTTGCAAAAAGATGGTTTTCTGGCTGCCGAAGAATCAATAGAAATTTCGACTAAAGCACAAAACCTGACCAAAGGCTTATTTTCAGGCGAAGGTTTTTTTGTGATGCGTGTTTCAGGTAAAGGCAAAATTGCTATCAGTACCTATGGGGGAATTCATAAAATCTCTATAGCACCTGGTGAAACCACGATTATTGATAATAGTCATATGGTTGCCTGGAGTGCAAATGCCAATTATAAAATTGAAAAAGCCTCTAAAGGCTGGGTCTCAAGTTTTACCAGTGGAGAAGGGCTGGTTTGTCGATTTCAAGGCCCTGGTGATGTCTATATTCAGACACGTAATTCCCCTGGCTTTGGGTCATGGATTCGTCAATTTATCCCAACTAGGTAAATACAAATTACTTTATGAGCTTAGAACAAAATTATAAGGGGCTGTATTATTTAGGTCGTGAAAAATACAGTGGGAGTATCACTGTCTCAACTCATGGCATTATTGAGTTTGATGATAGTGAAGGGAATAGAGAAAATATTTCTTTAGCCAAGGCGACACTGGATTTAATTGGAGACCCAGAAACCACACTGCAAATCAGCTGGAATAATGAAGCAAAAGTGAAATGTTCATTGCTGTGTCATGATCCAGCTATATTTGATACTTTGTTAGCTTGTCACTTGTTGCCGGAAATGCAGAGTCAATTGCACACCTTGCAAAACAAACAACGGCAGCAGGCTAAAAGTGAAAAACACCGAGTACCGTTATATATGACTTATATTATGGTGTTTTTCTTCTCCAGTTATTTTATCTACAGTTACTCAGTCCCTGTGGCGGCTAAATTAATCCCTTATGAATGGGAAAAGAAAATCGGTTCTTTTGCCTTTGAAAATTATCAAACAGGAAAAGTGGTAATCGACAATGCGCAGGTCAATTCGGCAATGGATATGCTTGTTAAGCGTATTGATGAATTTGATGGCTCGGATATAAGTTATGAATTGATTGTCATTGATGCAGACATGGTAAATGCTTTTGCATTCCCTGGGGGGTATATTGTTGTCACATCAGGCTTGATTAAAAGCGCAGAACAAGCTGAAGAAGTGGCCGCTGTTCTGTGCCATGAAATAACGCATGTTTTAGAGCGCCACGGAATGAGGAAATTGCTTAGACAGGCAGGGTTAGGGATTTTAATTGGTATTGTTTTTGGCGATGTTTCGGCCTTATCACAATTAATCGAATTAAGTTCTCAGCTTGATAGTCTTTCTTTTGATAGAAGTCAGGAAGAGCATGCGGATGATGGCGGAATAAAAATAATGCAGGCTGCAGGTATTTCTCCCCAGCATATGGCCTCATTTTTTAATAAAATTAAACAACTTGATTCTGTTACAGGTGATATTCCAGAAATCTTCAGAACTCATCCTTTAACAGAGGATAGAATTAAAAGAGTGGCCGCGGCAGATGAACCGAGACAGATCGTTGCGTTTGAACTGGATTGGGAGAAGGTTAAGCAAGGCGTTAAATAATAACCCTAACCCTTGGTGCTGTTGTTGACTTAGGAACTGAGGCTTCAGCCTCGGGTGTTTCAGGTTAGGCTAAAGCCTCTCGTCCTAATATGTCTTTAAGTCTTTTTGTCTTAATTAAACAGCTTTGACGATTGTATTAACAGTAAATTGCTGAAAGTAAATGCTACTAAATAAGCTGAGTTTATATATTCCCAATTTATACAAACCAAAATCAATATTGTCTTCCAAGCCTGGTTTGTATAGCTATAATTAAATAAATCCACAATAAATGAGTGCCTGATGATGTGTATAGGTAAATGCAATGACTGAACAACAAGAAAGTAATCTGGTCGATCAAGCCGTAGCTGAAGGTGGCGCGTATGAGGTTATTCGTAAACGCCTATTGGAGCAAGGTAAAAAACTTAAGCATCAAACACAGACTTTAAATAAGGCGCGTTTAGCTGAATTTGGCAGTTCTGAAATGGCCGTTGCTGCACGCGTTAGAGTGCGCACAGAAAACAACTGTGTGGCACGTGATATTGTGCAGGTGGGGGATCAGTTATTATTTGGTTATAACGTTTATATCGGGCTAAAGAAAGAAACGCGTATTGAGGATGTGTTCTCTTTATATAAGTTAAGCATTGAAAACAGTGATGGTGATGTTCAGTATGAGATGGAACAACAGCCTCTTGCAAAAAGCTTTCTTGAAAATAGTTCTTTTCAAAATGATTTTGCAGAATTGTATCGCTATTACAAGCAGACCCAGTTAGTTGAACTAACAGCTAAAAATGGTAAGTTATTAGCAGGCTTTCAAATTGGTGAACGATTAGAAGATATTCGAGTTTTCCGTTGGTCAATTTCAGCGGATGGTAACAAAATTGAATATATAGATAATCGTGGCGAAAGGGATATTCAATTACCTCCCGCCTTTGATTTTGAGTGGCAAGAAACTACTCGAGATGATGCGGTTAATGGTCGCCACCCTCATGTTAATATATTGGATACGGTATTTGTTGAAACGATTAACGGTGATTTAACCATTAAGGTGGAAGACAATACTGATGATGGTCTGGGTATTTATCAAGAAGAGGTTGAAGATCAAACACAGTCACTGGATGATGCCAGCATCGCTTATGCTAAAGTCGGCAATTTAATTCTGCTTAAAATTCTGCCCTATCGGGAACAGCAATGGCGTTATCTGATTTTTAATAGCCTGACGCAAGTCGTGTTACGGTTAGATGCATTGGGTGAGTCCTGTGTTCAATTGCCAGAAGACCAAGGGATTATTTTTCCTGGTGGTTATTATTTGCAAACAGGGGAATACAAAACCTTTGATACTGAAACAGATGGCTTAAAGTTTAGGCGTAAAATCAACTCGCCTAATGGTGAAGATATTCTTTATGTGTTTTACCAGCCAGAGCATGGCATAGTTGGTCTGTTTGCCTATAACGTTATTGAGCAATCCTTACAAAACCCAATTTATGGACACGGCCATGCCTTATCGGATGATGGCACCATCGTCATATTTTCTGCCGAGCTGGAAGCAACGCGAATTCATCCCATGCAAATCTGGAAAACCCCTTATCAAAGTCAGGAGTTTGCAAGTAAAGCGCCTGTTAATCAGTCATTTTTTGGCCGTATTGGCAATGCCGCTTTAGTTCGCGGTATTGCCGATTTATATAGTATTGGACGATTGATTGATGAACAGTCCGTGTCAGCGAGGTTATATGATGATTTAAGTAAGCAGGCTGCAAAAATGCTGGATGCTCACTACTGGGTCGATGATGCACAGACACAAGGGATTGATGTCTCGCTGAAAGAGATTGCCAGTACTGCCGAATTGGTAATTGATGAATTTGAAAAAGTCGAAAGTATCCGCCAGCAATCAGTTAAAACCATGCAGGAAGCAGAGCAAAATCAGCAACAGCTATTGCATTCTATACAGCCCGATAGCTGGGAAACGGCAGAAGATTATGTTGTTGCTCTGGATAAATTGCGACACCAACGTGGTCACTTGGCAACCATTAAAGATACCCGGTATATTGATTTACAGCGTATTACGGAATTAGATGAAGCATTACAACAGGCTAGTGAACAGCTCAGTGAGCAAACGGGACAGTTCCTGGCTGGGGACAATGCATTACAGCCATACCAACAGAAAATTGAGACATTTAATCAGCAGACAGAGAAAGCTAAATCTAATGCCGAACTGAGTCCCGTTATAGAGGCAATAGTGACTACGGCTAAAGGTCTGGATTTACTGTCTGAGTTGATGACTACACTAAAAATCAGTGATGCTACCATTCGCACGCGTATTGTGGATGCTATTTCAGAAGTTTATTCAAAACTGAATCAAAGTAAAGCTCACGCTAGACTGAAACAAAAAGAAATGGGCTCTGAAGAGGCCATTGCTCAATTTGGCGCGCAATTTAAATTGTTTTCCCAAAGCATTACCAACGCTTTGGAAATGGCCAATAGTCCAGAACGTTGTGATGAGCAGTTATCTCGACTATTGGTACAGCTTGAAGAATTGGAAAGCCAATTTAGTGATTATGATCAGTTTTTAAACGACATCATGAGCAAGCGAGAAGAGATTTACCAATCCTTCGAACAGCATAAGCAGCAGTTGCTAGATACCATGCAACGTAAAGCTCAAACACTTAATGATGCTGCCCAACGTATGCTGGTTAATATAGAAAGGCGTTGCCAGCGATTTACAGAAGCGGATCAGCTAAACACCTATTTTGCTTCCGATGCCTTGGTGCTAAAAATCAGCGAGTTAATCGAAAAATTGCGTGATCTGGATAATGCCGTTAAAGCGGATGATATTGCCGCGCGTTTTAAATCGATAAAAGAACAGGCATTGCGCTCATTACGCGATCAACAAGATATCTATGAAGACGGCGGCAAGGTCATAAAATTGGGGCCTAGACATAAGTTTAGTGTGAATACTCAAGAACTTGATTTAACTATTATTCCGCGCGATGGTGAGCTGAATCTTCATATTACTGGCACGGATTATTTTGAAGCGCTGAATCATCCAGACTTGCTTAAGTTAAAAGAATACTGGGAAATAAGCCTGGAATCTGAAACTTCCGAGGTTTATAGGGCGGAATATCTAGCCTATTTGATTTTACAGGCAGCGGAAGCGGGTCTGGATAATCTTGATATGACCCGCTTGCAAGCTATTTTGAATGATGAGGAGGCATTACAGCAATTGATTCGAGATTTCGCTGCCCCTCGCTATAAAGAAGGCTATGAAAAAGGTATACATGACCATGATTGCGCACTGATTTTAAAAAGCCTGATTCCCGCATTGCAAACGGCCGAATTATTACGCTATACGCCAGCAAGTCGTGCACTGGCTCAAATCTTCTGGGCAAATAAAGAGGTAATAGCTGATTTGGAGCTTGGTCATTGGCAAATGCGGGCGCAGTCAGCAGCTCAGATGCATACGACTCTTGCCAGCCACAAAGCCACACATTTGTTAGAAGAGGAAGTGAAATTGGCATTGCAAGCCTTTTTAAAGCAGAACCCCATTGCTTTTTCAGAGCTTGAATTGGCCCAGGCAGCCACTTATTTGGTGGCAGAACTCAGTCGGGAGCGATTGCAGTTTATAGGCAGTAAATATGCGCAGCAATTAGCTGACGAACTAAAAAGAAGTTTAGATGAGAGTAGCTGGCGTAATTATCAGGCGGCATTAGAAAAATTGATGCATCGAGTGGATCAGCGCTGGCAACTAAGCTATGCCTGGTTGCACGCATTGATTGAACATAAGCAATTATCTCATTTTCAGAATTACATTGCAGAAGCGGTGGCACTACTTAATGGTGATCAGCGGATTGATCGACGGAGCACACAGGCAGATATTGAATTAACCATAGACGCCTTATTGGGGGAACATGGCAGTATCAAGCAACGTAAACTTAACTTTTCTGTTGATGTATTTTTACAACGATTACAACATCATCAACAAATTGTTATTCCAGGCTATCACCATTACCATCAACTCCGTCAACAAATTATGACTGAGCAACGTAATGCCTTAAGATTGGAACAATTTAAAGCCAAACCGCTAAGTTCCTTTGTGCGTAATAAGCTGATTAATGAAGCCTATCTACCCATTATTGGAGATAATCTGGCTAAACAAATGGGAACGGTGGGGGACAATAAACGCTCCGATCTGATGGGTTTATTGATGATGATTTCTCCGCCTGGCTACGGTAAAACCACCTTGATGGAGTATATAGCCAATCGTCTGGGATTGATTTTTATGAAAATCAATTGCCCCTCATTAGGTCATGATGTGCTGTCATTAGATCCACAACAAGCACCTAATGCGACCGCCAGACAGGAATTGCATAAGCTGAACTTGGCATTGGAAATGGGCAATAATGTGATGCTATATCTGGATGATATTCAGCATACTAATCCCGAGTTTTTACAAAAATTTATATCATTATGTGACGGCACAAGACGTATAGAGGGTATCTGGAAAGATGTGACTAAAACCTATGATATGCGGGGTAAAAAATTCTGCGTGGTGATGGCGGGTAATCCCTACACTGAATCAGGTGAATTATTCAAAATCCCCGATATGCTGGCTAATAGGGCCGATATTTATAATCTTGGCGATATTTTAGGCGGTATGGATGAACAGTTTGCACTGAGTTATATCGAAAACAGCCTGACATCAAACTCTGTACTTGCACCGTTAGCGACGAGGGAAATGGATGATATTTATAAAATCATTGAAATGGCAAAAGGGGCCAATATTGCATCAACAGATTTAAAGCATCAATACAGTGGGGCTGAGTTAAATGAAATACAGACTGTTTTAGCTAAGCTGTTTACTGTGCAAGAACTGGTATTAAAGGTTAATCAGCAATACATTAGCTCTGCCGCTCAAGATGATAAATACCGCACCGAACCTGCATTCAAATTACAAGGTAGTTATCGTAATATGAATAAAATGGCCGAGAAAGTATCAGCAGTGATGAATGATGAAGAGTTAATGCAAATGCTGTCTGATCATTATCAAGGAGAGGCTCAGCTATTAACCACGGGAGCCGAACATAATTTGCTTAAATTAGCTCAATTACGTGGTAATGGTACAGCAGAAGAACAGCAACGCTGGGATGCTATTATTGATGATTTTCAACGCGCTAAATCCATGGGCGGTGACGATACCGATGCAGCAACTAAAGTTGCGTCACAATTAAGTTATGTGACTCAGCATCTGCAATCCATTCATAAAGCGATTAATACCGATACCGAATTGGTACAGCCGATGATCACAATCAGTCACCAATTACAGTCATTGCAAGAGGCTATTAATGAGAAAGATGTCGGCGTTAATGTGGTGAATAAACCCTCGGTAGTGGTTGAAGAGTCAATACGGCAACTGGCCAATATAGTGGAAACAACTTTTATGCCCGTGGTTGCAGCAATGGATAAGAAAATTGATCTTGATTTGGCTATAGTGCGGAAAGTAAATGGCTTGTCTGAAGATATGAAAGTGTTGACTCAGAATATACCGAAGAAATAGCCAGGTAGGGTGGGCAATCTTTTCTGCCCACCAGAGTCCATTCAAGTGTAATGATAAAAATGTTAGAGTGGTTATTGCATTTCATAAGGCATAAATATACTGGGGCATTAAAATTACATAGATAGAAAACCGTCTATTTCTAATACTACGGCATCCTGTCTAATAAAACTGTTAGATGCAAATCAGGGGGTAAGGTGAAGGCGTTCACAATAATATTGATCTCGTTCTTCTTGTGTTCTTGTATAGAATTGACATCGATTAAAACAGATCAAAATTCAGAGGGTAATATCAATTTCTTTATTAAGAAGGAAGGGTTAATATTCAAAACGCAAAGGCCTGTTTCATGGTTGCAGGTCTACTTCACTGACTCCAATGATAAAAGAAATATTATGTGGTCAATAGTTGCTAATGAAGTGGATCAACAAAAAGGGGCATATAACCTTCCAAAACCAGAAAGTGTTGTATATGGCGTAGTGCCTGAAGGTTATGTGGAGAAAAAAGAGGCCAAGCCACTAGATGCAAATGTTGAGTATAAAGTTATGGGTAGTGGCCCAGGTTATGGTGCATCAGGATCATTTAAGGCTGAAAAATAAATGAATCTAACGAATTAGGTTAGCCTAGCAGGGTGGGCAATCTTTTCTGCCCACCAAATTTATCAACCAAAAAAGATTAAGCGATGGTCTAAACTTGGTTTTAAGATGTTGTGAAATTAAATACTGGAAAATGGTGGGCATAAAAGCTCTGCCCACCCTACTATTAGGCTATGTTTGCGTTAGTAGTTGAATCTGAACTTTTGGATTAACTTTCTGGTCTTATTTAGGGAATGGGGAGGAGATATGAAGACAAAAGCCTATCGCGAGTGGATTCATGAAATAAAAAGTCTTACTCGGAGCCAACGAAAATCCGTACGCAGCCAGCTGAATGCAGTGGAATCCCAAGATGCTATCATCGATGAATTGGAGAACAGTCATGTTCACCAGTGTCCGCATTGTCAGAGTGAGCACCTGGGTCGCTGGGGTAGACAATCTGGATTACAGCGGTTTCGTTGCCGAGATTGCGGGAAATGTTTTAATGCTTTAACGGGGACTCCTCTTGCCAGATTGCGACGTAAAGAGTGTTGGCTCGACTATAGTCAAGCATTAATCGAAGGGCTAACCATTCGTGCTGCTGCCGCACGTTGTGGTGTAGCTAAAACCACAAGCTTTCGCTGGCGACACCGTTTTCTTACTGATCTAGCCGAGTTAAAGGCGACTAGCTTGACAGGCATTGTCGAGGCTGACGAGACCTATTTCCCCCTGTCATTCAAAGGTTCACGACAATTGCCAAGGCCGCCACACCGCAGAGGCCATGCCATTCATCAACGAGGAACGGGCCGCGAGCAAGTGCCGGTATTGGTGTTGCGTGATCGCCATGGAGCCACCAC
>ENA-ORXI01002466-ORXI01002466.1-sediment-metagenome-genome-assembly--contig:-NODE-2466-length-13246-cov-4.063255_pt1 | contig 13246 bp, 11 predicted proteins | sample MGYA00237861_ERZ511468 | MGnify/ENA primary metagenome ERZ511468 (study PRJEB26299, sample SAMN06266213) | sediment metagenome | isolation source: Hudson Canyon methane seep mesocosm | place... | reverse complement strand
AAATTATCTTCAATAATGGCTTGTTCTATACCTGTACTTATTACAGCTTTATCAATATCATCTTTCGCAATTTCATTATTAAAACCTTCTCCAAACTGTTTTATCACAGCAGGTGCTCTTGCTAACCAAATTTCATCAATATTACTCAGTTTTTTAATTGAGCTTAGAAAAAGTTCTCTATTGTCAATGACACCATTAACCATATGTGAGGTTAAACTGTGTTTTACCGTTTCTGCAATTGCTCTTGCTTTATTTTCAACACTTTGAATACCATATGTTCTAAAGTTGAATAAAATATTTGCAATTAATACAACAAACATAATGGACATAATAACAGTAAGGGTTAAAAATATTTTGTTTTTTGTTTTCATAAACCTGCCTAAAAAAATTAATTTAGATTCTAACATCATTAATCTTAAAAAATATATTAAATATATAATTTAATTTAAAGTTAAGATATGGTTACTTTTTACTTTAATTAAATATCAAGTTTAGAAGTGGGATAATCATAAATAAATGATTAGTTGAGTAAAATTCACCTATGAAAAAATACATAGCGTTAAAAGCCAGTGCGGGTAGTGGTAAAACATTTGCTTTAACTGTACGATACATCTCTTTATTACTGCTTGGTGCAAACCCAAATGAAATTTTGACCCTTACATTTACAAATAAAGCTGCGAATGAAATGAATGAAAGAATTTATCAAACTCTTATAACTCTAGGGGATGATGAAGCCTATTTGCAGAGTATTTGTGAACAATCACAATTAAGCTCTAGTGTAATTCTAGGAAAGAAAAATCAACTAATCAAACTTTATTCCAATGCCGATTTATCCATATATACAATTGATAAATTTGTAAATAAAATATTAAGAGAGTTCTGTGGATATGTGGGAATATCTGATGATTTTGAAATCAAAGAAGATGATAATGATGGACTGGGTCTGAATTTTTTAAAATCACTTGATTTAAAGGAGTTTGACAAACTTATTGATTTTTCAATTTATGAAAATAAAAAGTTTGGCTCACTTTTTTCTTTGTTTAAAATACTTATTGAAAAAAATGAAAAAGTTGATATTGTTAAAATAGATCATGATTTAATTGCGTTACAAAAAGAACAAGTCTTAAATGCAGCATACAAAGTAAAAGAGTTTATTTTAAATACAGCATCAACAAAAAGTGCAATAAATGCAGTTGATTTTGATAGTTTTAACACCTTGTTAGCGAAGGGAAAAACGTGGTTAGCAAAAGATCAAGCTTCATCTTTTTCTTATTTTAAAAAAGTAAGTAATGATGAACTTGAACTGCATTTTGCAAAATTAAGAGAAGAGTTAGTGATTTATTATAAACTCAGATCCAGTTATTCACTCAATAATCTTTTTGAACTTTTCTTCTTATTCAAAAACTTTAAAGAAAAATATAACAGAGGTAAAAATTATTTAGAGTTTAATGATATTTCAAACTTAGTATACGAACTATTACAAAATAGTATTGACAGAGACTTCTTATATTTTAGATTAGACAGCAGGTACGCACATTTACTTATTGATGAGTTTCAAGATACATCCTTATTACAATTTAGAATTTTAGAACCTATTATTAATGAAATATTATCAGGAGACGAGAATAAATTTAAATCTTTCTTTTATGTAGGAGATACAAAACAATCAATATATAGATTTAGAGGTGGGAAGAGGGAACTTTTTGACCATGTCGTCAATAGTAATGAGTTAATAGAAATGGAAGCTTTACATACAAATTATAGAAGTAGTAAAGAAGTGGTTACATTTGTAAATGATACCTTTATGAAACTGCATGGATATGAATATTATGAACAACATAGTGTAAAACCTAATGGATATGTAGAAGTTATTAATGATGATAAATTAGAAGATGAAGAAAAATTTGAAAGTATTGCTTCAAAAATAGCACAATTTGTTAGAGTGGGTATGGATGTAAACAATATTGCCATCTTAACGTATACAAATGCGGATGTATTGTCTTTATACTCTTATCTAACACAAAAGTTTCCAACACTAAAAATTTCGACAGAAATGACATCACGACTGATAAATCAGGAAAATGTGAAGGCTGTTATTAATGCAATTCAATACTTATATTTTAAAGAGGAAATATATAAAGAGAACTTAAATGCAATATTAGGAAATGCACCACTTTATAAAATCGACTTAAAGTATGACTTACACTATTATACGGTTCCAAATTTAGTAAAAATTATTGCAACGCAACTAAAACTTATAGATGAAAATGTTATAAAACTTATAGAAATATGTTCTTCCTTTAATAATATTGTAGATTTTGTATATGAAGTTAAAAATATCGAAGCACCTATGGAAAATAAAGAACAAAGCGGACTTCAAATATTAACAATATTTAAATCTAAAGGACTGGAATTTGATACTGTTATTTTACTTGATAGAATTAAAAGGAAAGTATCTGACAAAAGTTCATTGTTATTTGAATACGACAGTGTACACTTAAAAAACCTTTATTATAAAATGACTGGTTTGGAAAATTTTAATGAAGAGTACAAAAAAGCAATTGAAAAAGAAAAAAGATTAAGTTTAGATGATGAAATTAATATTTTGTATGTAGCTCTAACACGTGCTAAAAACAACTTGATTATCTTTAAAAAATGTGAAAAATCTGTATTTGATATCATAAACTTAACTCCCATGCAACTTGGTAGCTTAGTAGTAAATGAAAAAATACAAAAAATAGAAGTTAAAAAAGAAAAGATTTTATATACTGCTTTAGATTTAGGAAAACAAGATATCAAAAAACAAAAAGTTATACCAGATGAGTATACTTTACATGCGAAGTATTTTGGAATTGCAACTCACTATTGTTTGGAAATGATGGAAGATTTTACTGCTGAGTCTTTGTCTTTTTGTTTAAACTTAACAAAAAGTAGATACAGTAACTATTTAAATAAAAATGATTTTGATGATATACAAAATAGAATTACACTTCTAATAAATGACCAAGAGTTCCAAAGTTTGATAAATCAAAGTACTTTTACTAAAGAACAAGCATTAAAATATAATGATGAAATGAAAATTATTGATTTGCTGGTGAAAAAAGACAATAATTACTTGATCTTTGATTATAAAACGACCCAAGAAGAGCATAATGAACATATAACTCAAGTTGGATTTTACAAAAAAGCTATCAATGAAATTTCAAAAGGTATGAATGTATCTGGGTATATCCTTTATTTACAAAAAGATAAGGTTTTAATTAAAAAAGTCTGATTTATATAAAATACCGAATTGAGGCAAAACCCTTTGCCTTGGTTTTTTGTATCTGTTTTATTTGAGTATTACTTATAATCCCACCTAAAGCAATAATATCAATATCAAATTTTTCAGTGACTTCATTAAGTGCATCTATTCCTTTGGGTTCCCCTTTATTAGGGGTGAAAAATATTGGAGAATACGTTACCATATCTGATTTCATTATAATTGCTTTTTCAATTTCTTTATAATTATGACAAGAAATAATTGTTTTAAGCCCAAAACTTTTTGCCTCTTTTATATGTTCAAATTGAGATGAGGTTAAATGAATTCCATCAAAATTCAACTGTTTTGCTATTTCTATATTTTGATTGATATAAATATCTTTTATATTGTATTTTTTACACGTATTGATAAAAACCTTAGCTAAATCTTTTATATTTTGAGAAGTTTTATCTCTAAAACATGCCATATCTACGTGTTTAGTTTCTAAAACTGTCTGTAACTTTTGTTCGAATTTTTCTAAGTCATTTGTATATGATATTGGGTCCGTTATCAAATAATATGTAAAGTTTTTCATAATTTGTTTAATCCTTTTATAAACTCTAAACACTCTTATTTTATAATACTTTACAAGTATATAAGATTATAAGGAGAATAACATGCAATATATTATTGGCTTATTCTTATTATTAACACTAAATGTCTTTGCTGTATCAGACATGAGTACTGTTGATGATAGGTCATTTGCCTTAAAACAAGCTACATACAACTGGAATACCAATTGGAACAAACATATTGTCCCTTACAATGAACTCTTATCAGGTGGTCCTCCAAAAGATGGTATTCCCCCAATTGATAAACCTAAATTTATTGGTGTGAAGGAAGCAAAGAGTTGGATAAAAGATAAAGAACCCGTTGTATTTGTAAAAATAAATAACGAAGTCAAAGCATATCCTATTCAAATACTCATTTGGCATGAGATAGTAAATGATACCTTAGGTGGGAAAAAAGTTTCAGTTACCTTTTGTCCTTTGTGTAACTCAACTATTGTATTTGATAGAGTTTTAAATGGGAGAACGTATGATTTTGGTACCTCTGGACTTTTAAGAAATTCAGATTTGGTTATGTATGACAGACAAACGCAAAGTTTATGGCAGCAGTTTACAGGTGAAGCAATTATAGGAGATTTAACAAATATGAGTTTGACAATGTTACCCTCATCTATGATAAGTTTTAAAGATTATTATACAAAGTACCCAAATGGTTTAGTTTTATCAAAAGACACTGGAAATACAAGAGCATATGGGAGTAATCCTTATGTTGGGTATGATGATGTAGATAACTCACCATTTTTATACAGTAATCCAATGGATAAAAGATTAAAACCTATGCAAAGAGTAGTTACCATCGCTAAAAAAGATCTTGCAAAAGCATATACCTATAAAACTTTACAAATAAAAAAAGTATTAAATGATACATTTGCAGGTATGGAAATAGTAGTAATGCATAAAAGTGGAACCACGAGTGCTTTGGATAAACGTAGTATTTCTAGATCAAAAGATGTGGGAGCAACTGCTGTATTTAGCTCAATATTAGAAGGACAACGTCTAGAATTTAAGTATGATAAATATAATGGAATAATAGATACTCAAACAAACTCACGTTGGAATATTTTTGGGGAAGCTATTAGTGGAAAGTTTAAAGGCAAAATTTTAAATCAAATAGTACATGCCGATCATTTTTGGTTTTCATGGGCTGCTTTTAAACCAAATACAATTATATATAAATAGGAATTACTCCTATTTATATATCTTAGATATTTTCTTTTCCGTAAAATTCTTTTGAGCTGGTGTTATTTACAATTTCTTCTGCAACTATATCTGTATCTGAAGCTATTTTATTTGCATTTGATGCAATCATTGCATTATCTTGAGTAACTTTATCCAAGGAAGCTACGGCGTCATTTATTTGACCCATTCCTCTAACTTGTTCTTTAAAGTTATTAATTACATCCTCAATAATATCTGCTGTTTTATGAACGTTATCATTCAAATCTTCATATCCAGTTATCATTTCATTTGCAATTGCTTTCCCTTCATTAGCCTTAGTAGTGGCATTCTCTACTAAGTCTTTTATCTCTCTAGCAGCATCAGCAGATCTACTTGCAAGGTTTCTTACTTCTTGAGCAACCACTGCAAAACCTTTTCCAGCTTCACCAGCAGTTGCAGCTTCAACTGCTGCATTAAGTGATAAAATATTTGTTTGAAAAGCAATTTGATCTATGATTGTGATGGCATCAGCAATAGAATTGGTTTGCTCATTAATTAAATCCATTGAACTTGCAGTTTTATTTGCTAATTGTTGTCCATTGAGAATTGCATTTTGTAAAGACGTTGCATTTGAAGACATTTGAGTCATACTGCTTTCGTTATTATTCATTGACTCGGTTAACTCTTCTAAGGAGGCTGCTGTTTGTTCTAAAGAGGCTGCTTGAACATTTGAACTGTCACTTAGTTGATGTGTTATATCAGATAATTTATTTGAATTATTTTTAAGAGTATGACCTGTTTTTAAATTGTCATATAACATTTTTGTTGTAGCATCACCCAATAAATTTAAATCTTCATAGAGTTTTTTCATATCAGCTTGAATTGAACTGGTTTCAACTTTTGATTTATAATTAAATGTTGTATAATCTGTAAGAACATTTTGAACATTTAGAATATTTTTTTGCATATGTTCTAACATATTATTAACGACATTTTTTAAATCATTTAATAATGGATCATTCGAATTTTGTGTAATTCTTTGATCTAAGTGCCCATCTTTAACCTTATTTGCCACATTTACAGTATCTTCTATTAGTTTGTTATCTACAACTATATTATTTCCAATATGTTCAATGTTTTTATTAATAAGATTTGACATAAGTCCTATCTCATCACCAGAGTTAATATTGATTTTTTGAATTTCTGTTGTTTCTTTATTTAAAAATCTAAAAAACTTATCCAATCCATTTTGTAAAGAGTGTAGAGGTTTGATTACAAGTTTTTTAATTATAAGTAATATAATAATACTTACTATAATGATAGATGCCAAACTAATACATGCCAATATCCAGGTAAATTTGGTACTTTCTTGTAAGAATTCCTGTTTAGTAGTTCCTAATACAAGTTTCCAACCTCTGTCGTCATAATTTTCGAAAATAACTGTTTTGGTTTTAGTATCACTAGTTTTTGGATTTACCCATTCGTAGTCAATACTTCCTTTAGAAGATTTGAATATATTTGCAACTAAGGATGAATCCACATCTTGTTTAAATATGTTTTTGCCTTCTTTTGTTGGATGTAAAATATATTGACCTTTATTTTTTAATTTTGTACTTAAAATATAAAGATATCCAGAATTACCAACTTTTAAACTTTTTAATTTTCTTTTTAATTCAATAAAACTCTTTGTATAGTTGTACCCCACATATAAAATACCAATGACTTTGCCATTTTTCATTATAGGATTATACACAGCCATATAATCACTTCCAAACAAATGAGCGGTACCAAAGTATTTTTTTCCATTCATGATATGTTCATAAGCTGGAGATTTTGTACCTAAAAATGTTCCAATGGTTCTTGAACCATCAGGTCTTTTAAGTGAAGTTGTTACTCTAACAAAGTCATCACCCATTTTTGCAAATACAGTAGCTGTAGAGCCTCTTAAAATTGATAAACTATCAACATATTGAGTGTTGTTATTTAATGTAATTCCATTATCTGAAATTTCTGGAGTTTGTACACCATTTACATTTATCTTCTTATTCAAGTTTATCTCTATATTGGAAAACTGAGTTTCAAATGTTTCATATAAACTGTCTGCTGTAGTTTTCAATAATTCATCGTATGTCACTAAAGTATCGTTTATTTGATGTAATCTCTCTTGCAATTGATTTTGAACCTTATTTGAGACTATAGATTTAGTGTAAATGGCACTAAATACATTTATACTTATAAGTATTAACGAAAGCACCAGTGCCAAGGTTATAGTTGTTTTCATTACTAGGGAAAGTTTATTTTTCTGTAAATTCATCTATCACTCCTTAAAAAGTAAAATATAATTTACCAAAAATATATTAAGAAAGTAATAAATTATTATTAAAATTTAGAAATGTAACTTTTTAGGTAATTATAGAGTTATTAATTTTTAAGTAAAGTAAGCTAATAAAATTTTGCATAAAAAAAGGGAAAGAAAGTTTTACCTTCTTTCCCTTTTCAGATTAAGTATTAAGACTTAGTGTTCTTCTTCTGCCATCATTACAGATCCTGCAATGTATACATAAGATAATATACTAAAAATAAATGCTTGTAATAAAGCAAATGCAAATAGTAAGAAGAACCCTGGTAATGGTAATAACCAAGGAACTAACATTAAAAGTACCATTAAGAACATATCATCCCCTCTTACAGAACCAAAAAGTCTGAAAGATAAAGAAATGATTCTTGATAAATGAGAAATAATTTCAATTGGAAACATTAAAGGAGCTAATATTGGCATAGGTCCCATAAAGTGTGCAAAGTAATTTTTAACACCATTTAATTTAATACCTACATAGTTATAGTAAGTAAAAATGATTAAAGCAAGAGCTAAAGTAAAGTTGATGTTTCCTGTTGGAGATTCAAATCCTGGGATAACACCCATAATATTACTGATAACAATTACTAATGCAAAAGAACCAATTAATGGTAAATATGTTCTTGCATTTTTTTCACCCATAGTATCAGCACCCATTGCAATGATTCCACTAATAAATGCCTCTAAAGCATTTTGAGCACCTGTTGGTACTAAAGTCATTTTTCTAGTAGCTGCGTTAACTAATAAAAATAATATCACAATCACTAATGCGTAGTGTGATAATGTAATCCATTCTTGGCTATGTCCACCTATAGCACCTAAGAATGTAAATAATCTACCTTCCATTTGTTTCCTTTATTAAATGTCTTTTTAAATATGAGAGCCATTATATAGTTTATTTTCTAAAAACTTTCTAAATAACAACTGAGTCAACTATATTTGTTTAAATCTATAGCCATTATGTTTCAAATTTTCTCTTATATGATTTTGATGTTCTTTCCCCTTAGTTTCTAAGGCAATAGTAACATGAGCTTCCCCAAATTCAAGCTTCACTGAATTTCGATCATAATCTATTTGAACAATGTTCGCATCACTTTCTTTTAAAATATTCGTTAAGTGCATTAACGCGCCAGGTTTGTCCATTAAAGTGACAAGTAAATTCATCTTTCTGTTTGATTTTACCAAACCTTTTTCAATAATCAAGGATAACATAGTAACATCAATATTCCCACCACTTATAATTGCAGCAACTTTTTTGTCATCAATATCAATTTTCTCATGCATTAAAGCTGCAACTGAAACAGCACCAGCTCCCTCAACAACAAGTTTTTGTTTTTCTAATAAAAATAAAATAGCGTTTGCAATTTCTTGCTCTTCTACTTGTACAATTTCATCAACCCACTCAAGAACATAATCAAGCATCATAGGCGTAACATCTCTTACAGCTATCCCATCAGCAATTGTTTTCACACTTTTTGAATTTGTTTGAATGTGCATTTCAAATGAATCTTTCATTGCTTTAGCGCCACTTGCTTGAACCCCAACTATTTTAATGTTGGGATTAATCGCTTTTGCTGCAATTGCAATTCCTGAAATTAAACCACCACCACCTATTGGTACTATTATCATGTCTAAGTCATCACACTCTTCTAAAATTTCAAGGGCAATAGTTCCTTGCCCTGCAATTACGGCATCATCAGCAAAAGGATGAATGAATTCTTTGTTATACTCTTTTGAATACTCAGTTGCATAAGCATATGATTCATCATAGTTAGCGCCTTTTAAAATAACTTGTGCGCCATAAGATTTAACGCCACTAACTTTTGTCAAAGGCGTAGACTCTGGCATAAATATGGTTGCGTCACATTCAAAATGCTGTGCACTGTAAGCTAAACCTTGTGCATGGTTACCAGCACTTGCAGCAACAACCCCATTGTCTCTTTGAATTTGCGTGAGTTGTGAGAGTTTATTAAATGCACCTCTTATTTTAAAACTACCAGTCAATTGTAAATTTTCTTTTTTTAGGTAAATAGAGCTGTTTAAGTTTTCACTTAAAATTGTTGCATACGTTAGAGGAGTTTTTTGATTTACACCTTCAAGTTTCTTTTTTGCTTCTTTTATGTCTTTTAATGTTATCATTTTGGTTCTTTTTATAGTATTTAGATTGGATTTTATCCAAATTTAAATTTCATATATATAAAGTATCAATTAAACAAGTTAAGGTTAAATTTTTGAAATTCACTTTTGTTACACTTTTCCCAAATTTAGTTGAACCATATTTTCAAGACTCAATATTAAAAAGAGCAGTTGAAAGTGGTTTTATTTCTTACGAATTTTATAATCCAAGAGATTATACAACAAACAAACATCTAAAAGTAGATGCTCAGATTTGCTCAGGTGGTGCTGGAATGTTAATGACACCACAACCTTTATTTGATACCTTAGATGATATTAAAAGTAAAAATGAAGATGCCTATATTGTATTTCCACTGGCATCTGCTAAACCTTTTAGACAAAACGATGCAAAACGTTTAGCTAAGAAAAAAAACATAGTGTTTGTTAGTGGTAGATATGAAGGAATTGATGAAAGAGTAATAGAAAAATATGCCAATGAGGTGTTTTGTATTGGTGAATATATTCTAACAGGTGGGGAACTGCCATCTTTAGTGATGGCAGATGCAATTAGTAGAAATTGCAGCGGAGTGCTTGGAAATGCCCAATCCTTGGAGATTGAAAGCTACGAAAATGGATTACTTGAGGCGCCATCTTTTACAAAACCTGAAAATTTCCAAAATTTAAGTGTCGTTAAAGAATTCTTAAAGGGAAATCATAGTAAAATTCACGACTTAAAATTCAAGATGTCAATCTGTAAAACGAAATATTATAGACCTAATAAGGAAAAACAATGAAAAATAGATATATTGCAAGCTTTGAAGCAGCACAAATAGAAGGAAAAGAAATTCCTCAATTTAGAGCTGGAGACACTTTAAAACTTGGTGTTGAAATTAAAGAAGGTAACAAGAAGAGAGTTCAGGCTTTCGAAGGTGTTGTTATTGCTAGACATGGTGAAGGTGTTAGTTCAACTTTTACAATTAGAAAAATTGGTGCAAACAATGTTGGTGTTGAAAGAATTTTCCCATTATTCTCTGATTCTTTAAAAGAAATTAATGTTCTTAGAAGAGGAAGAGTAAGAAGAGCTAAACTTCACTACCTAAGAGGTAGAACAGGTAAAGCAGCAAAAATTAAAGAACTTAGAAAATAATTTTTGACTTATCAAGGTATTTATAAAATACCTTGATGTTCACATGCAACAAAAAAAAATACTTATACATACTGCCTTATATCCTGAGGCAAAACCCCTAATACAATACTTTAAATTAATTCAAAACAAAACCTATGAACCAATAAAAATATTTGAAAATGATAAATATATTTTAGTCGTATCAGGAATTGGAAGAAAAAATACAAAAAAAATCCTCCCCTTTGTTTATGAACAATTTAATATCTGTAAAGCTTTAAATATCGGAATTGCTGGTTGCAAAGATACCTCTATCAAACTGGGATCACTCTTTTGCACTAACCAAGTTTTAAATGATATTCAAACTACTAGTATAACAACTGTTAATGTACCTTTAGAAGATGCCTCGAAATTAGAAACAACTCTTGTAGATATGGAGGCAGACACTTTTTTAGAACTTAGCAAAAAATATTTAGAAGATAAAAATATATTTATATTTAAGGTGGTTTCAGATTATTTAAGCAGTAAAATTCCTGATAAAAGCTTTGTATACAATAACATTAAAAAATCCATACCCAAATGGGAAAATGTGATATAATAGATACTAATTAAAAGAACTGAGAGTACAAAACAATAGATGAAAAACAACTACGAAGAAAAATTTTTAACAAACATTAAAAATACAAACTATGAAGCCCTTTCAACAGATAATCAAATTTTTTTTAAAACGATTGCGCATGAGTATAAATTCTCTTTTCAAGAATTAAAACAATTAATTGATTTTACAATTGATTTTAAAATGTGGAATGAAAAAGATATTGTAGAAATATTTAAAGACGAGTATAGTAATAGAAAAAATGCATTTAATCATATTCGTGATGTATGGAATGAATTAAAAAGTAAACCCAACTCTTATTCCTCTTTTGACAAGACAAGTTATTCAGATAAAAGAAAAATTACTTTTGAAAAAATTGAAAAAGAGACACTCTCTTTAGGTGCATGCCCAGTTGCTAGTCCCAATACTAGATGCTGTAATTTACTTACTTTAGACTCAGTGGAAAGCTGTGGATTTGACTGTTCATACTGTTCTATTCAGTCTTTCTACAATCAAAATAAGGTTGCTTTTGATGTGAACTTTGCAGATAAACTAAAGAAACTTGAACTTGATCCAAATGAAACTTATCATATAGGAACTGGACAATCTTCAGATTCTCTAATGTGGGGAAACAAAGAAGGTATTTTAGATGCCTTATTTGAGTTTGCTCGAAATAATTCAAATGTAATTTTAGAATTTAAAACAAAATCAAATAATATAAAATATTTCCTACAAAATGATGTTCCTTCTAATATAATTTGTACATGGTCATTAAATACACCTACAATAATAGAAAATGAAGAACACTTAGCTGCAAGTTTAGATCAGCGTTTAGCGGCTGCTAAAGCTTTAAGTGATAAAGGTGTTTTAATTGGTTTTCATTTTCATCCAATTGTTGCTTATGAGAATTATTTAGAAGAGTATGAAGAAGTTTATAAAACACTGATACGAAATTTTAATAGCAAAAAAGTTGTTCTTATTTCCTTTGGTACTCTTACGTTTATAAAACCAGTTATAAATAAAATAAGATCAAGAAATTTTAAATCTAAGATTTTACAAATGCCTTTTGAAAATGCAAACAATAAAGCTTCATATTCTCTAGATGAAAAAAGAAAAATGTTTAAGCATGCATATGAATCTTTTACTCCTTGGCATAAAGATGTATATTTTTACCTATGTATGGAAGATCAAAGTTTATGGAAAGAAGTCTTTGGATATGAATATTCTTCAAATAATCAAATGGAAATGATGATGAAAATGGCTTATGAGAATAAAATAGAGGCTATAAAATAATATTTACAAAATAAGGAAATAGATGTTACACGATATTGCAAATTTAATTGTTGAATTTATTGGAGATATGGGATATTTGGGAATATTTATTATGATGTTTTTAGAGAGTACTTTTTTTCCTTTTCCTTCTGAAATAGTTATGGTACCAGCTGGATACTTGGTGTATAAAGGCGAAATGAATCTATTTGCTGTATTATCATCAGGAATAATAGGAAGTCTTGCAGGCGCACTATTCAATTATTATTTAGCTATAAAATTAGGAAGAAATCTTTTAATTAAATATGGAAAATATGTTTTTGTAAAAGAAGAAACCATCACAAAAATGGAAAACTTTTTTGAAAAACATGGGGTTATTTCTACTTTTTCAGGACGATTAATACCAGCGGTTAGACAGTATATCTCTTTTCCTGCGGGACTTGCTCGTATGAATCTCTATCTTTTTTCATTGTATACCAGTTTGGGTGCGGCAATTTGGGTTGTAATATTAACCTTACTTGGTTACTACATTGGAGACAATGAACTTTTAATTAAAGAGTATTTGCGATATATCGTCATATCAATTTTGATTGTTATAAGTATTGTAGGTATTGTTTATTATAAAAAACAAAGAAGTTAAAATGAAAGCCATAGTTACCGGATACAGTTCAGGTATAGGTAAAGCTATTTGTGAATCTTTAGAACAAAATGGTTATCAAATCATAAAACTAAACTCTCGATTAGAAGATATCAAAAGTTT
>ENA-ORXI01002465-ORXI01002465.1-sediment-metagenome-genome-assembly--contig:-NODE-2465-length-13250-cov-3.529872_pt1 | contig 13250 bp, 9 predicted proteins | sample MGYA00237861_ERZ511468 | MGnify/ENA primary metagenome ERZ511468 (study PRJEB26299, sample SAMN06266213) | sediment metagenome | isolation source: Hudson Canyon methane seep mesocosm | place: USA:Hudson... | reverse complement strand
GCAACCTTTTTATGGTCTTGTGCACCAATTCGTTGTCCTGCGATGCTGTTACCCGCCTGATGAAAGGTGCTATAAAAAGCAAAACCAATGCCCAATATAGGGAGCATTGCGCCAGCAGCTGCTGCTGCATTATCAGATATTCGACTTAAAAACCAAGCGTCAGTCACATTTATCATGAAGATAAAAAATAGGTCGATAAAAATCGGCCAAGTAAGACTTAACAAGCTTTTGTCTGCTAAGGTATTATTTTTATTGGTCAAGGATCACTCATAAAAAGAGAATAAAGTGTAGGAGAGGTTGTAATGAAAACACCTCATAAAAAATCATTTAGATTAATACCAGTCTATTTACAGACAACTGGTTTAAACAAAACTGCCTTTAATATGCCATATAAATAGCCATTATAGTGTATCGTAAGTAACTACTTTTAAGTATTAAACCTATGTCACTAAATAAATTGATATTGGTTTTTTGTGATGTTTTATATGTTACATAGGTAACAGGTTAAAGAAGCCTTTTCTAGTAGGGTATTTACACAATTAAAACACTACAAAGCCACTCTCAAAGACAAGCAATCTTAGGTTTTGATAAAATAAAAGGCTAGCACGGTGATATTGCAATGAAGTTATCAATAAAAATCGGTTATGGTATTGGACAAATGGCAGATGGCATAAAGGCCGTATCTTTTAGTACATTTCTATTTTTCTATTACAATCAAGTCTTAGGCTTGTCAGGCAGCCTTGCTGGAATTGCAGCTTTACTCGCTTTGGTTGTCGATGCCGTTACTGATCCTATGGTGGGACAGGTTTCTGATCAATTAAAATCTAAATGGGGCAGGCGCCATCCATTTATGTTGGCAGGAGCGCTTACTTTTGGTGTTGCTTTTTATACCTTGTTTAGTCCTCCTGTAGGGTTAACTGAAATGGGTTTATTCGCTTGGATGCTGTCTTGGGCAATCGCCGTAAGGTTAGCCTTAACCTTGTTCTATGTGCCGCATTTATCTTTAGGTGCTGAAATGGTGAAAGATTATCACCAGAGAACTACGTTGATCAGCTATCGAGTTTTTTTTAGTTACTTAGCGGGCGTTTTACTCACAATTATTGCGTTTATTGTTTTTTTTCCAAAATCAGAAGCATTCCCTAATGGCATGTTAAATGGGGATAGTTATTCTGGTTTTGCTCTATTCGCTAGTGTTGTCGCGACAATTGCTATGTTGTGGTCAATTTATATTACCAAATCTGAAATTCCTCATTTGTCAGATCCTATAGACAATCCTCAGGCTAAACACCCTCTATTAGCGTTTATTACTGTTTTTTCTACTTTGAAATTAAAGTCATTTAGGATTTTGTTTTTTACTAAACTAGTTTTTATGACAATGGCAGGTATAACACAAACACTAATTATTTATGTTGCTAGTTATCTCTATGGATTTTCAACAGAGCAGTTAGCAATTTTAGTTGTCGCTCAACTAGCATCATTACCGTTTGCACCTTATATTGCCAAAAAGTTTTCTGTTCATTTTGATAAAACTAAAACGCTCACTGTTACTATATTGATAGCAGCTTTTATTGCCTACACCCCTATAATTATGTATTTAGGCAATGTTTTTCAACCCTTAGAGATATCGACTAAATTGGCGTTGGTGTTTGCTTGTTCAGGTATTTCTCAGGCATTTTTCGTAGCATACATTATTGTATTTGATTCAATGCTTTCAGATACAATTGACGAACATGAGTTGGCTACAGGTAGAAGGGAAGAAGGTTTATTTTTTGCGGCACGTTCCCTTGCCTTAAAAGCGAGTTTTGGTTTCGGTGCTTTTTTCGCTGGTATTGCGCTTGATGTGATTAAATTTCCAAAGGGTGCTGCCGTTGCTGATATACCGCCAGAAGCTTTCACTAACTTAGCTATTTTTGCCGGTCCTATAACCTTACTGTTGACTCTATCAACTATTTTGATATCAAGACACTATGACTTACATCAGGACAAGCACATTGAAATTAGAAAGGCTATTATGGCTAAGTAAGGATACTCACTAACGCTATTAATATGAATGAGCATGTGAAGTAATTTGCATGCTCATTTTATATTTTATTCAGAATAAAATAATTACATATGTAGCGAGAATTAAGCGGCTTAATGCATAAAGTTGTAGAGCTAGAGTTAAAATAAGCAGCTATATCAATGTAGGTTAAGTATTGGTTGCACAAAGCTTTAGGAGGTGTTTTATCAGGGGGATTTACTCCTACATTATTTTAGATGTTTATCTTTGTTCTTCCTTGTAAAAATAAAAAATGCAGCATACAAGCCTTTCTATTAAAGCTAAGCGAGCACTTTCTTATACGGATAGATACTAATATGGTAGTGAGGAAAGTTCAGAATTGAACGACTACGGGTGAGCTATAACACATAAACTATATTGACCGTTATTCGTTTATGAATTATGTTTTGCTTTTTCGAATATCGTTTATAAACGTTTCAATTTCATTAAAAGCTTCTTTAGCCTCAGACAACTCAGGTTCAAATGTATGCCAAACATGCATCATATTTGCCCACAATTGAAGTTTTACAGAGCTTCCAGCCAATCGTGCTTTATTCGTGTACCTTCTAGAGTCATCTTCTAAACATTCTGTATTACTTGCTTGAATTAATGTTGGTGCTAATCTTGATAAATCGCCAAAAATAGGTGATATTCTTGGATCAGTTAACGGCACTTTATTGGCAATTCGTCCGCCAATAAATAATTTAGTTTTTGAAAGTTTAAGCAAGGGTTTAACACCCGCTTGTAGCATTGCATCTTTAGCTAAATTCTTATGCATGCTTGGCCCTGAAATAGTGCTGTCAGTGACCGGAGATAAACAAATTGCTGCTGTTGGGGCTGGTAGGTTTCTATCTCGAATCCAAGTCAATAATGCTAAGCAAAGATTTCCACCGGCAGAATCACCGGCTATGTAAATTTCTTTCGGAATTTTTTGCGCATTACTCTCTGGTTTTAACATCCCTAGATAGGCCGCTTTACAATCTTCCAAACTGGCTAAACGGGGATTTTCTGGCTGTAACCTATAGTCAACGGCAAAAACAACACCATTGGTTATTTCTGAAAATTTATTGGTAATTATACGGTGGCTTTTAGGGCTACCTAAATAAAAAGCACCGCCATGAATGTATAACACTTGTATTGAAGAATTGGCATTAGGAAAAGCAATCCATTCTCCTTTGACGCCGTTAAGTTGTCCTTGAGTAATAGTCGACGGAATATCAACTCTAGTTCCGCCATTATCCATTTTTTTTCTGGCTTTAAGCAATAACTCCTTTTTACTTAAACCCTTTAGTGACGGATCTGGCGTGGTAAAAATTTTCTCAAGTTCAGAGTGAATAGGAGAAGCAGGTTTATCGGAAAATAGTGGCTCTATTGTTTCATCATATTGGGATAAATTAGCTTTTTTAATTGAGAACAATATATAGAAATAAATGGAAGTGATAAAAATGACTATGACAATACCGCTAAATAAAAACATTGAAGGTTTTCCAATAAATAACGCAAGAATAAAGATAGCTAGAATTTATCAATGTTAAAAATATTTTTATGTAACTTAAGTTACATCTTTGATGATAAAGAGCCGATTTTACTACTGCAGAGGCATATTATAATACTGAAGATTTACACCTAAAGTTCAAATTTAATTGTTGATTTTTTGATGTGTTACCCACGTAACAAGTTGTTAGTTGAAAAACTTGTTAGCTTGGTTAACAGAAGAATCTAGTTGTTTTATTAATCGTTTTTAAATGTTTAACAAGCTTTGAGCGAACAAAGGCAATAACAACTACTAACCAATAGATAATTATAATAATGTACTTCAGGGGAATCATTAAATGGCTATAAAAAATTTGAATAAGAAGTTCTTTACTAAAATGACGCCAATCGCTTCATCAGTCTTAATATATTGTGCTGCGTTTCAAGGACAAGCATTAGCTGAAGAAGCCGTTCAAACAGAAAGTAAATCGTCTATTGAAGTTATTCAAGTGACTTCAACAAAAAGAGTCACTAGCCTGATGGAAACCGGGCAGGCGGTTAGTGCATTTACTGAAGAGGGGATGAAAGAAAAAGGTATTGAGAATGCTCAAGATCTTGTTCAATACACTCCTTCATTAGTGATGACCAGTAGTAAAATAGCCATTCGTGGTATTGGCCGTCCAACTATTTCATTGGGATCAGATCCTGGTGTTGGCGTGTACAGTGATGGTGTTTATAGTTCAGAAAACGGTATTTTTTCAAATTGTAACTTTTGTGATATAGAACGTATCGAGGTGCTTCGTGGGCCGCAAGGAACACTTTACGGCCGTAACGCTGTGGGTGGGGCAATTAATTTGATAAGTAAGGAGCCAGATACAGATTTTGGTGGTTACTCAAGCTTAGATTATGGCAGCGATGGTTATTCCATGATGCAAGGCCAAGTGACAGGGGCTTTAACGGAAACATTTTCTGCAATAGCAACAGTGTCAAAAATGTACAAAGATGGTATTCAAGAAAATATAGGTAATAGTGAGTTATTTGATTCACGAGACGATTTATATTATTCAGCTACATTAAAAGCCGATTGGTCAGATACTTGGACAAGTTCACTACGTTATGCTCGTATGGAACGTGATGGTTTACCAAGTAATGGTTACGGTGTTGACCCTTACCCAACTGATTTTGTAAATGGCTTTTTTGGTGTAACTAATATTCCAGGTTTTTTCCCCGGTTCAAATGGTCTTAACTGGTTTGCTGGTTATCAAGGCGAAAATCCGGCTATTAATGATATTAGCCAAGTCAATGTTGATAGTTCGCCGAGCAAAAATAGTGTCTCAGAGCGCTTATCATTTATTAACATTGCTGAATTTAATGATTTAGAGCTTAAATATACCTTTGGTTATTCTAAATTTGATTACTTAAAACAAACAGATGCTGATCAATCAAATGCAAGTTTAGGGGCGGTTAATTACTCTGAAATATTTAGACAGCTTACTCTCTATGGTTTTGGCGCGGATGGAACGGGTCATTATCTGCCTAATCCACTAACAGGGCAGCCATTAACGATGGCTTCTGAATTACAGTTTAATTTTGAGCAAAGTAGTGAAAGCATGTCACACGAATTAATTTTAACGTCAAACTTTGATGGTAATCTTAATTTTATAGCTGGATTGTACTATTACAATAATGAGGAATCACAATATTCAGATTATGCTGAATATGGCTTTGGTTTTATGCATGGCGATCCTATCGCGGCGGCATATAAGCCATTAGGGGTGGAATTAGATTCAGGAACTTACCTTGGATACCCTGGATTAGAACTAGGCTTATATCAATGGATTGCTTTAGCAAGTGGTGGTCTTCCTTTTGCTGAAACCGGAGATGGCGGCGGCTTCTTATACTATGGTCAAAATGATTTAGAAACCACATCAACAGCAGTATTTGGCCAAGTAGAATACGATGCTAGTGAGGATCTTACTTTAACAGCAGGTTTGCGTTATTCAAATGATGAGAAAAAAGGCAGCGATAATATATTTGCTTACTTATCAGTTCCTGATTTTACTCATGAGTTGAAAGATGATTGGAGTAAGGTTACTTGGCGTTTACAAGCGGATTGGCAAATGGATGATGATACCTTGCTATACGCCTATGTCGCGACAGGTTATCGCTCTGGCGGTTTTAACTTAGGCGCGGCATCAATGGATGATATTTCTGTTGTTGACCCAGAAGAGCTACTTTCATACGAAATTGGCTATAAGAAAAGAATGCTTGATGGCAGAATGAACTTAACAGCCACTGGTTATTATTATGACTATAATGACTTACAAGTATTTTCATCAGAAGTGAATAATGGTGTTACTACAACTCATTATAGTAATGCAGCTGAAGCAACAGTACTCGGTGCTGAGTTTGAATTACAAGCATTATTGACAGATGATTTAGTAGTCGATGTGAGTTATTCATATGCTAATTCAGAATATGGCGAGTATGAAGCAAGAGACTCTGTTGCTTGTGCTATTTTTGGTCCTGGAAATGGAGATTGTGCCATTCAAGATCTGTCAGGGAATCAATTGAATCTAGCGCCTGAGCATAAAGCTAGCGTATCAGCTATACAATACTTTTATTTAGATGATTTGGGCGAAGTTAGCTTAATGGCTGGCTACTCATATATTGGTGAACAATATGGTCGTTCGTTCAATCGTGATGATTGGGACAAGATTGATGCCTACGATTCTATTGACGCTCGTATGACTTGGACAAGCCCTGAAGACATTTTTGCTATTAGTTTATGGGCGAAAAATATCAGTGACGATAGACATATGATAACAGCTGGCGCCCCTTCAACAACGACGCGCTTGAGAACGGGTGAAGTTACCGAACCAAGATCATACGGTATTAAAGTTCAATATAACTTCTAACTCTTAAAACTTGAAATAAGCCCTCTGCTGAGGGCTTATTTGTTTATATCTAAGTGATTTTACTTTTCATATAAAGGAATACTCATGCTGAAATGGTTTCTTTTACTTACTGCTGTTTTTGGATTTGGCTATTCCATTTACAACTACTACATGAAAACCACTACCGATGTTAAAGCACCAACCTCTGGTGATTACTCTAAGGGCAATGTGGTAATGGAGCATAAGAGCGAAGCGTTAACTCGAACCTTCACTTATTTTAAACCAGAAAATCTAATCAGTGATCCTGCGCTTGTTTTTGTATTGCATGGCTCAAGAGGCACAGGTGATAAAGTTCGTTTTCAATCTGGTTACCAGTACGATTACTTAGCAGAGAAAACGGGTGAATTTATCACTGTTTACCCTAATGGTTATCAGAATCATTGGAATGATTGTCGTGCTAGTGCGAGTTATGCCGCGAATACTGAGAACATCGATGATGTAGCATTTTTTGAAGAAATGATTAACTATTTTGTTGAAAAACATCAAATAAATCGAGAGCGAGTTTTTGTCACTGGATTTTCTAACGGTGGTCAAATGGTTTACCGGTTAGCTTTTGAAGTGCCAACTGGTTTTACTGCCTTTGCAGCAATTGCAGCCAACTTACCCATTGAAGAAAACTTATCTTGTAAAAAGAGTCAGCAAGGCGTTTCCATTGCAATACTTAATGGCACTGAAGATCCAATTAACCCCTACCATGGTGGTGTGGTTAATGTATATGGAAATAAAAGTAGAGGCAGTGTTATTTCTAGTTTATCAACAATTGAGTACTGGGCAACACTTGCTAACTTAACTGTAAAAAGTGAAATTAATTTGGCAAATAGCAATGATGGAACTGCTGTTATTAAAACAATTTGGACAAACTCAGCTAGCCAAGAAAGTAAACCTAACCAAGTTCGATTGTATACTTTAAAAGGCTCTGGTCATGTTATGCCATCTAAAGTGGTCAACTTTGCCAGAATATTAGGAGAAAATTCGACAAGTATCGAAGGCGCAGCAGAAGTCTGGTCATTTTTTCAAGACGTAAGTAAATTAAATGCAAAGAATAAGGAAAATAATGAAATTAATTAATACAGTAAGTGTGGTAAAAAATATAATTTGTAGCTTTTTACTGATATCTGTTTCTTTTGTTAGCTTGGCAAGCCAACCAATTACTCCTAAACCAGAGCCTGTTGAGGAATTAAGTCCGGGTGTGCTTTATGGTTTTTTACCATGGACATCTTTACCCGATAGCTTAAATTTAGTTGGAAAACCACCAAAAAGTGATTCAAGTGAACTGGCTTTTGATCAAGAGAGAAATAAAGAAATGCTCTTATTGAAAGGAAGTAAACGCTGGGAAATTGCCGTTTCTGATTCAAACCTTAAATTCCCGCATGCGGCAGGCACTTTTTCATGTGCTTTGGGTTTTGATATAACTGAACAAGATTATCCTAATCTTTATATGTTGCTTAGACGAAGCGCAACAGATGCTGGATTATCAACTTTTGCAGCTAAGAAAAAATACCAGCGTAGTCGTCCGTTTATGGTAAATGAACAACCTACCTGTGATCCATCGAAAGAAGAACACCTTCGAACAAGTGGCGCATACCCATCAGGACATAGTGCTATTGGTTGGGCGTGGGCATTAATTTTAAGTGAATTAGTTCCTAATAAAAGTAATGCTATTTTAGCTCGAGGACGAGCTTTTGCACAAAGTAGGGCGGTTTGTAATGTACATTGGCAAAGTGACATTGTTAACGGCAGTGTACTAGGAGCAGCAGCTTATTCAAAATTACATTCTTCTGAGTTATTTTTAACAACCCTTAAGCGCGCTAAAGCGGAAATAAAACAGAACAAAGGCAAAGATAAAACAAAAGACTTACCATCACTTGAAGTTTGTAAAAATGAAGCCGAAGCTTTGGCTATATTTTACTAAAGAAAAAAATGGGAGTAGGTTTTAAGGTCAGTTCTAAAACTGACCTTAATTGTATTTAAGAATTTCAGAGCTAAATGCGAAGTTTAATAGAGTTTCCACTTCATGATGGTTTTCGTCATTTTTTCATACGTTTCCCCATAGGGAGGAGCTAATGCTAACCCCGCTGCTTTTTTCGCTTGTTTAAATATTGGGCGGAGTTTAGAAAATTCATTAAAGCCTTCAATACCATGATAATGTCCCATTCCACTATTGCCAATACCGCCAAATGGCATATCGTGTTGTGCTACATGTAACATACTGTCGTTAATGCAAACTCCGCCAGACATAGTATTGTGAATGAATGATTGTTGAACGCTTGTGTCATTACTGTAAATATATAATGCTAATGGGCGCTCATGCTCATTTATATAACCGATCACCTCATTTAAATCATCATATACTTTTATTGGTAATAAAGGTCCGAATATTTCATCTTGCATGATCATCATATCTTCGTTGGTGTCTAGCACTAAATGGGGGGATATTTTTCTTGTTTCGGCAATAGAACAACAGCTACTTAAAAGATTAATAGCGGTTGCACCTTTATCTATGGCATCTTGTAATGTTGTTTGTAAGCGGCCATAAGCTTTATCATCAATAATTGAAGTGAAATCCTTACTGTCTATTGAGGGATACCTTCTCTGTATTATTGTTTGAGCAAATTCGACAAATTGATTAAGTTTATTACGAGGTAAAAAAATATAGTCGGGGGCAACACAGGTTTGTCCGGCATTTAAATATTTAGCAAACAAAACGCGTTCAGCGGCCTCTTGCAAGTCAAAATCATCACCAATAATTACAGGAGATTTTCCACCAAGCTCTAATGTTACTGGGGTGAGATGCTTCGCTGCGCTAGCCATAACTTTTTTACCAACAGCTGGAGAGCCTGTAAAAACAAGATGATCCCAAGGTTGGTTGGTAAAGTCATTAGCACTAATGCCAGGGATTATCGCTAGTATATTGTCGTCAAATACCTCTGATACGAGTTTTGCCATTAAACGGCATAGTGTTTGAGAATTGCTAGCCATTTTAACAATACAACGGTTACCTGCAGCTAATGCACTAATGCATGGGCTCATTGCCAAAAATAAAGGATAATTCCAAGGGCTTATAATACCAACAACACCTTTAGGTTGCGCAATGACAGTATTCTTTGCACCAAAGAATGCTAAGCCAACGTGACGTTTTTGTGGTTTCATCCATTTTTTTAATCTTTTTCGATTATATTTAATGCCACCGAGTAAACCAAACACTTCTGACATTTGAGTTTCTTGCACTGCACGATTACCAAAATCTTGATTAATGGCATCAGAAATGGCTTCTTGATTGTCTAATAATAAAGTTTCTAGTTTACCTAGATTTAACAAGCGCTCTTCTAAGCTTATGCTTTTACAACTTTTAGCTGCTTTTTTTTGTTTTGTAAAAACCTGATTTAAAGCCTGAGCTTCACTTGTTTCTGCCGAAGTTGTTTCTAAAGTGCTGTTCATTAAGTTCACCTTACTAATGTTAAATAGTGATAAGAGGCTAGTGTCTTTATCAAATAAGCCACAATGCCAATAATTATCACTGCTACCTGTCGCCTTCGTAACAGAACCATTAATTAGTTAATGATATTTTTTAAAAACAAAGTTAATTCATAACATTCATTTAATACTATTTACTAAATATAAGGGATGGTAGCCATGTTCACCTTTGATCCTAAGGCAAGTTACACAATGCCGGCACACTTTGGTCCTCGTAAGCTTGAGCCATTAGCAACAGGTTGGTATAGAGATGTAACTATGATGGTAGTTTCATTCGTTACAGATAGAGAAAAGTTAGCGGCCTATTTACCTGAGCCTTTCGAAGTAGGCGAAGTACCAATTGTGACTATAACTTATGCCTGTAATAAGCAAATAGACTGGCTTGCAGGGCATGGCTACAACCTTGTTAGTGTTAATGCATCGGCTATTTATCGTGGTGAAAAAGAAACATTAGCAGGCGACTACAACTTGGTCATGTGGGAAAACCTAGCCGATCCAATTCTAACGGGTCGTGAGCTACAGGGAATTCCTAAGATATTTGCCAATATTGAAGAACATCAACAATCGAATGATAGTTGGCAGACAAGTGCAAGCCACTTCGGTAACAAATTTTTTGAAATGTCTTTGTCTGATTTGCGTCCACCTACAGCTGAAGAAATTGAAAGTGCTGCCAAAAAGCGTGAAGGCAAAGATAATCCTATGGGGATGAGATACTTTCCAGGCGTTAGTGGTTTTGGTCAAGCAGTGAAGGAGCCAACGATTTTCCCTTCTCAAACTAATATAACAGAAGCACTTGTTGGTATAGGTGAAGTTAATTGGCTCTCTCAAACATGGGAAAAGAACCCTACTCAATACACAATAATTAATGCTATTGCTGATTTACCCGTATTAACTTATTTACCTGCCGTAATGGCAAAAGGAAGTGTGAATTTAATACTGCCAGAAAATCCTCCACGAGCACTTCGTTAAATCAGAATGTTTCGCTCGGAATTGATTTTCATTACTTTATTAACCTTACAAAAGAATCACTATGTCGAAAGATAATAATAAAAATGTACACAATATTAAAAAGGTTTGTTTTGTTGGCGCTGGTACCATGGGTTGTTATAACGCATTGGTCGCTGCTTTAGCGGGTTTTAGTACTGTTGTATACGATATTAAGACAGAAACTTTACAGCGAGTACCGGTAAAACAGGCTGAATATGGCGCTATATTAATCGCAAGTGGCTATGTCAGCCAAGCACAAGTTGATGTTGCAATAGCCAGTGTTGTTTGTACTGATAATCTTCAACAAGCGTTACTAAATGCCGACTTGGTAAGTGAATCGATATTTGAAAGACTAGATATTAAACGTGAAATCCATCAATTACTCGATAAAGAATGTGATGAAAATACGATTTTAACGACAAACTCATCATCATTAATGGTTTCAGATATTGAAAGTGTAGTAAAAAATCAGCATAGGTTTGCTGCGTTTCATACCCATTTATTATCACCATTAATTGATATTGTTGGTGGAAGTAATACCTCTGAAAACACGATAAGGGCATTAACAAGCTATGTTGAACGTATTGGCGGCGTTGCCTTAGTACTTCAAAAAGAAAACCCCGGTTATGTGTTAAACGCCATGATAGGCGCTTTGTTTGCCAATGCTATGTTACTTGCTGTTGACCCGTCAGCAGAATTTAAAAATGCAGACTTTAAGGCCATTGATAGTGCTTGGATGAAAGCACATAATGCGAAAATGGGGCCATTTGGTATGATGGATTTGTTTGGTATTGATGTGGTTAACTACGGATTACAACGAGATGATAGTAATGCTGAAGGTCGAAGTTATAAGTCGCAAGTACGAGACTTTATTGGAGCTTTTGTCAGTAAAGGCGAATTAGGGGTTAAAACTGGTGTTGGTTTTTACCAATATCCAGAGCCTGAATTTAAGAATGAAAACTTTCTAGCAGCTAATGAGTTAGACGATAAAATTACTCAGCGATTAAATAGTGCGGTTATTAATGCAGGATTGTTGATTGCTGCAAAAAACGTTGTACCAGCCATGGATGTTGATAAAGCTTGGATGGTTGGTATGTTCTTATCATCTGGCCCCTTTGCTTTATTAAAAAAAATGGGTATTGAGACCTTCATCAGTGAACCTGATAATTTTGTTCAATTAGGTACCATAACAACTGAAGAAGCCGAATTAGTAAAAAATTATTTAAGTCATTTAGTATAGTTTAGATAGAGCACTTGCTATAAATATAAGCATTAATAGAGAAGAAGAAATTATGAAAAATTTATTTTCTGTCGAAGGTAAAGTTGCTGTTGTTACTGGCGGCTCTCGTGGTATTGGGGCGATGATCGCCCAAGGCTTTGTTGAAAATGGTGTAAAAACTTATATTACAGCAAGAAAAGCAGATGAGTTAGAACAAACAGCTAAAGAACTTTCTAAGTATGGTGAATGCATAGCCATTGTCGCCGATTTGTCGACGATGGAAGGAATTACAGCGTTAAGTGATGAAATAAAATCACAAGAGCGACAAGTTGATATTTTAGTGAATAACGCTGGGGCTGCTTGGGGTGAGGACTTTGCCACTTTCAGTGAGAATGGCTGGGATAAGGTGATGAATTTAAATGCCAAAGCGCCTTTTTTCATGACTCAACAATTGTTGCCTTTATTAGAAGCGGGTGCAAAAAAAATGGACCCTGCGCGTGTTATTAATATTTCTTCTATTAATGGCTTAAATAACCCAGGTGTTTCAACATTCTCTTATTCATCAAGTAAAGCGGCTGTTATTCAAATGACCAGACATCTAGCTGCGGATTTGGTTGAAAAACATATCAATGTGAACAGTATTGCTCCGGGGTTCTTCCTAAGTAAAATGACAGAATTCTCAGTTGATGGTGATACTGATGCTTTTGCCAAAAAAATGGTGCCAATGAATCGTTTAGGTACGATGGAAGATGCCGCAGGTACTGCCATTTATTTGTCTTCTCGCGCTTCTGCTTGGGTTACAGGCCATACACTCGTACTAGACGGTGGCACGATTGCCAGTGGTGGTTATGGCGCTGAAGATTAAATAGACTCTAAAAATTATAGATCACCATTTAAGTTTTGAATTCAACACGGAAAACATTAGTTCTAACCAGTTGATTATATTTATGTTCGTCAATAGGCAATAAATGTAATCGGTGCTATTGTTGATATTGAAAAAGGCAATTGCCTTACTTTTTGGGTTCTAATGTTTGTAGGATAGATAGAGTATGAATGTAAAATCCGATATAGAAATTATTCAAGAGTCTATTGACAGTTCGCC
>ENA-ORXI01002464-ORXI01002464.1-sediment-metagenome-genome-assembly--contig:-NODE-2464-length-13251-cov-6.824731_pt1 | contig 13251 bp, 11 predicted proteins | sample MGYA00237861_ERZ511468 | MGnify/ENA primary metagenome ERZ511468 (study PRJEB26299, sample SAMN06266213) | sediment metagenome | isolation source: Hudson Canyon methane seep mesocosm | place... | reverse complement strand
TGTCCATAGAACTCTAAGTAAGCAGAAATAACATTATTTTCTCTTAAAAATGAAGTTAAAGTAAGTGCAATATCAGTGGCTGTAATTCCTGGTGCTCGTACACCTATAACATTTACACCAATAATATCAGGAACTCTCATAAAAGAAGGGTTTCCAAGCATTACATTTTCAGCTTCTAATCCACCAACACCAATTGCTAAGACACCCAGTGCATCAACATGAGGAGTATGTGAATCTGTTCCAACTAATGTATCAGGACTAGCAATTCCATCAACATTATGAATTACAGGAGACATTTTTTCTAAGTTAATTTGGTGCATGATACCATTCCCTGGAGGAATAACATCTACATTGTCAAATGCTTCTTTTGTCCAGTTAATAAAGTGGAATCTATCAGCATTTCTTCTGTCTTCAATATCTCTATTGTTTTGGAAAGCTTCTGGATCAAATCCACCACACTCAACTGCAAGCGAGTGATCAACGATAAGTTGAGTAGGAACAACAGGATTAACTTTTTTAGGGTCTCCACCTTGATCAGCAATTGCTTCTCTAAGACCTGCAAGGTCAACTAAAGCAGTAAGTCCAAGAATATCGTGAGTAACAACTCGACTTGGGAACCAAGGGAAATCTTTATCTGTTCTTTTTTCAATAAGTTGAATAAGTGAATCTTTTAAATCTTCACTTGGACACTTTCTGAGTAAGTTTTCTGCTAATACTCTTGAAGTATAGTTAAGCTTTTCAAAAGAACCAGGAGTGATATCTTCAACAGCTGCTTTTACATCATAAAAGCTTGTATCAAAACCTTCTAATTTTTTAAGATAATTTTCATTTGTCATATTTTATGTCCATCCTATTTAATCTAATAGGATTATCTGCGATTGCAGACAATCCTATTCTATTTTGCCACCAGTGATCAATTTTTGTTTGTATTTATTGTGTCACTTCTATGTAGCACTAGCACATTTTTTGGTTACCTCAATTTGAAGCAACCAAAAACCGTATTGTTTAAGTCAAGTTATTTACCCCAAGAAAGGGGTAAATAGTAAGGTCTATCGATTTTCGATTGATACAAATTCTCTTGGTGCAACACCAGTATATTCAGAACCAGGTCTGATAATTTTGTTGTTTGCTCTTTGTTCAAATGCATGTGCAGCCCATCCAGCAGCTCTTGACATAATGAATAAAGGAGTATAGTATAATCTTTCAATTTTCATGTAATGGTAAATTAATCCACCGAAGAAATCGATATTATCTGGTAAACCTTTATCAGCTTTAACTTTGTCTCTTATAGCATGTGCTATATCAAACAGTTTTGGATCTGAATCTGGTAATTCTTTAAGTTCAGCAGCTAAATCAAAACCAATTGGAGATCTTGGATCTACTTCTCTGTAAACTCTGTGACCAAATCCCATGATTTTTTCTTTTCTAGCGAATAATTTATCAACTTCAGTTAATGCATGATCAACAGAATCAAAACCAAGTACAAATTTAATTGCAACTTCGTTTGCTCCACCATGTAAGTGACCTTTTAATGTCCCAATACCTGTAGTCATACAAGAGTAGATGTCTGATAAAGTTGAAGCTGTAATTCTGTTAGCAAATGTAGAAGCATTAAATTCATGCTCTGCATATAAAGTTAACATTGCGTTCATCGCTTTAACTTCTACTTCTAAAGGTTCTTCTAATTTAAGTCTCTCAACAATGTATCCAGCCATAGTAGTTTGAGTAGATGCTAAATCAACTTCTTTACCATTTACATGCCAGTGATGCCAGTAAACTAAAAATGATGGAAATGCTCCAAGCATTCTTAAGATTTTGTCCATTTGATCAGAAAAATCTTCTGCTTCTGGTTCAACACAACCAAGTGCTGAAGTTGCAGTTCTCATAACATCCATTGGATGAGAAGATGCTGGTAATGCTTTTAAAACATCTTTAACATTTTGAGGTAAATCTCGTCCTGCTTGAATTGTTTTCATTAGTTCAAGTTTTTGAGCTTCAGTTGGTAATTCACCTTCAAGTAGTAAAAACGCAACTTCTTCAAAATCACACTTAAGTGCTAAGTCTGCAATATCATAACCTCTATAGTTTAAACCATTTCCTAAACCACACGTACAAATTGCTGATTCTCCAGCGATAATTCCTGCTAATCCTGCCATAATAATCTCCCTTAATTATATTGTTTTGTTAAATTTAGAAATTTCTAAATTTAGTTTTTTGCTTTACCTTCAGCAAATAATGCATCCATTTTATTTTCATAATCGTGGTAACCTAACATCTCGTAAAGTTCCATTCTTGTTTGCATAATTTCTAAAGTACCTTCTTGTGTACCTTTTTCTCTTAAGTCTTGGTATACAGTTAAAGCAGCTTTATTCATTGCTCTAAATGCAGACAGTGGGTAAAGAACCATTGAAATTCCAACTGAACCTAATTCTTCAGTTGTAAACATTGGAGTAGCACCGAACTCAGTAATGTTTGCAAGTACTGGAACTTTGATTACATCTGTAAATTCTTTGTATTCTTTTAATGTATGAATTGCTTCAGCAAAAATCATATCTGCACCTGCTTCAACGTAAGCTAATGCTCTGTCAATTGCAGCTTGTTGACCTTCAGATGCATGTGCATCAGTTCTAGCCATGATTACGAATTCTGGATCAGTTTTTGCATCAACTGCAGCTCTGATTCTGTCAGACATTTCAGTAATAGATACTAATTCTTTATTTGGTCTGTGTCCACATCTTTTTGCAGCAATTTGGTCTTCTAAGTGAATTCCAGCAGCTCCAGCTTTAGTCATTTCTTTAACAGTACGAGCAATGTTAAATGCATGTCCCCAACCAGTATCAGCATCAACTAATAAAGGAACTTCAGTAATTGAAGTAATTCTTCTGATATCAATACAAACATCTTCTAACATAGTCATACCAAGGTCTGGTAAACCATAACTTGAGTTAGCAACACCAGCACCTGAAAGGTATAATGCTTTATATCCAACTTTAGTAGCTTGTAATGCACTGTATGCATTAACTGCACCAACAATTTGTAATGGAGTTTCTTCGCTTAATGCGTCTCTAAATCTTTTTCCTGCGCTCATGTAAATCCTTTTGCATTTTGTATACCCTTATTGTACTCCAAAGCAGGATGCATGTATTGTACAGTTATAGGAAAATAAAAAACAATTTCTTTACAGCAATTTAAATAATGTACAATTATTGTAATATAAGGATACAAATAGTACAATTAGGGTGCAAATAAACAAGAAAGAGTTAAAATGAGCTATGCAAGTGGTATAGAAAAACTGATTGAGATATATAAAAGATCAAATTTAAGTATATCTAAATTTGCGTCACTTATCCAAAAGGACAGAAGAACGGTGACTTCTTGGGTTGATAATATAACTAAAGTTGAACCAGCGCCAGATGTTAAAGAAAAGTTATGTCAAATATTCAGATATCCTGATTATATTTGGGAAGAGGGTTGTAATGGGGATGAGTTTGTCAAGTCCATTACTCAAATACCTCAAAAAGAGATACGAATTATCGATGAAGATTATTTTGGAAGATTATCTTATATAATGGAACTTGAAGCAAACAGACGATTTGTAATTCAAGCACAATTTCCAGGACCTATGTATAGAGATACTGCCGTTAAAAGAATCTACAGAACAAAAACCAGTAAAGAAATAGAAGATTTAAAAGAAAAAAGAATTGAGCAAATGCTTCGGTATGATTATGATACCACTGAGTGGTATTCAATTAAATCGGTTTTGAGTTTTTGTTATTCAGAGATTGGAAACTTTTATACTAAAGATGAAAAAATAAAAATACTTGATTTGATATATGAGTTGTTTATTAATAACTATAATAAAAAACTTTTTTTGTTTGATTCCTATTCAAGAAAGATATATGGAATGGAAACAACCTACATCTCTATCAATGTTAAACAAAAAATTCTGTTTTTTAAATCTCCAATTGAGTCTGTTTTTATTGAAGTGCGAAATAAAAAACTCGTTGAACGAATGCATAAATATTACAGTTCCCCAATTGAAGCGCCTCATCATGTTAACTTTTTGGAGTCAATCAAAATCATAAAAATATTACAAGATGCGTTAAAATACAACAATACTTTATCTCAGGCCTATGAGACAATTAATAGAATGACTGATTATGGAGAATTATTTTACAACAATTTAAGTCTTCATGTACAAAAAGATGTAACTCCCCCAAAAGATGGACAAAAACGAAACTAGTATAAAAGCTATCTTTTTCGCACGCTCACGCGTTGAAGATGTAAATTTATGATTGAGCGTACTGCTTGTACGCTCAATCATAAATTTACATCTTCGCCTTGATATTACAAAAAATATAGCTTTTATCATTTTTATTACTTTGTAAATTTTATTACTTGACTCATTAGTCAAGATATGCTATATTACCTTTTAAAGGAAATACCATGTTTGAATATTCTATATATATGAATGAATTTTTAATAATTGCTGGAGCGCTGTTTTTAGCGCTACTTGCCCCTGGTCCTGATTTTGCGATGATACTCAAACAAAGTATCACTTATGGCAAGAGAGCTTCTATATTTTCCAGCATTGGAATAGGATTGGGGATTTCAGTTCATGTTATATATACCATTCTGGGCATAGGTCTTATTATTTCAAAATCTATAATACTGTTTAATATCATTAAATACATGGGTGCAGCTTATTTAATCTATATCGGATATAAGAGTTTAAAATCAAGTGGAATGAAACTTCAAAATGAAACGTTAGAATCACAAGAGAAAATCAGTGATATGAAATCATTTACAATAGGATTTTTATGTAATGCCTTAAATCCAAAAGCAACACTTTTTTTCTTGTCAATTTTTACAGTCGTTGTAAGTATTGATACACCAATATATGTACAAACTCTGTATGGTGTGTTTTGTATATTTGCTACGATGTTTTGGTTTGTTGGAACTTCCTTGATTTTAAGCCAACAAAGAGTCAGAAGTTTTTTTAATACTTTTGGAAAATGGTTTGACAGAACAGTTGGTGTTATTCTAATTAGTCTTGGAATAAAAGTAGCATTGAGTAAAGGATAAAATTTGAACCCAAGAGAAAAATTACTTCAAACAGCTTTTGATGAAATCTATCAAAATGGCTACAGTGCAACTTCTGTTGATAAAATACTTAAAAAAGCACAAATGAATAAAGGGTCTATGTACCACTTCTTTAAATCAAAAAAAGCTTTGGCTTTGGCTGTTATTGAAGAAAAACTGATGCTGCATATTACCAGTAAATATGAACCGCTTACCCACTGTAAAGAAAACATCATTGATGAGTTGATAAAAATTCTCAAAAATAGAGAAGGCTTTGATTTTGTAAATGGCTGTAAATTAAACAATATGGTTCAAGAACTCTCTCCTATTGATAAAGATTTCAAAATTGCATTAGAAAAAATATATTTAGTTTATGAAAATATATTTGAAGAAGTTTTAAATAATGCTGTAAGCGCAGGTGAACTTAAACATGATGATGTTAAAGCCTTATCCATATTCACAGTTGCCTCATTTGAAGGTTGTTTAGTAACGGCTAAAAAATCTCAAGATGGACAAGTCTATCAAACGTGTATCTCTCAACTCGAACTCTTTTTAAAAACACTCAGTAAATAAATTTATAGATTTTTTCAAAAAACTTGACTAGTCAGTCAAGTTTGTGTTATACTTTCACTTGACTAGATGGTCAAGAGCATAAAACTATCAAAATGATAGTTATACAAAGGAGAAATTATGACAAAAGTATTTGGAATAGCATTGTATCTTAGTACAGTCGTTACATTAATTGTGATGAGTTTTAGTCAAAATGTTTAAGACTCACTCAAACTTTTTATTGCCATTTTTATTTATTACATTATATGGAAGTGGTTTTGTTGCTACAAAATATGGTTTGATAAATGCTTCTCCCTTAGCATTTTTATTGATTCGATTTTTGATAGCCTTTATAATATTGGTATTTCTTTCATATGTTTTAAAAGTTTCTTGGCCAAAAAACATGAAAGAAATATTTCATATCTCAGTTGCTGGAACACTAACTGTTGCAGTGTTTTCTATTGGTGTTTATCTTTCTATTGATTTAGGAGTAAGCCCTTCATTAAACGCACTTATTATTGCATTGCAACCAGCACTTGTTACTGTTCTTGCAATTATATTTTTAAGAGAAAAAATAAGCCCTAGACACTGGATAGGACTTTTCATTGGTTTTATAGGTGTTTCTTGTGTAGTGTTATCAAAGTTTGAGATCAACTCAAGCCAAATGCAGGGTATTTTTATGTCAGTGTTTGCACTGTTGGGACTGAGTTTTGGGAATTTATATCAGAAAAAATATTGCTCAAATATGAATTTATTTTCTGGGGGTGTGATACAAACATTGGCTTCTTCTTTATTGGTATTACCTTTGATGCTTGTTTTTGAAGAAGTCAGACTTGATTGGAATATGGACTTGGTATATGCCATACTTTATATGAGTATTGCTGTAAGCATTGGAGCGTTAAGTGTTTTGTATATTTTAATACAAAATAAAGATGTCTCTAAAGTATCAAGTATGTTTTATTTGATACCTGTGTGTGCTGTAGTAATGTCATATATCTTTTTTGATGAAAATGTAGACCTGAGTGTAATAATAGGAATTTTTACAGTACTTATAGGAATAACGATGATAAATAAAAAGGATAAAAAATGAGCAAGTCATTAATAATTATTGATATACAAGAGGATTATTTTCAAGGTGGGGCATGTGAACTGGTTGATCCAATACAAACCAGTTTAGAAGCCAAAAAATTGCTGAATGTTTTTAGAGAAAAAAACTTGCCTGTTTTTCATATACAACATATTAACTCAATTGTAGCCAATGCAACTTTTTTACTGCCCAATACAAAAGGTGTAGAAATACATGAAAATGTAAAACCAAAAGAAAATGAACCCATCATAGAAAAAAATTTCCCCAACAGTTTTTTGCAAACCAATTTGGAAAATGAACTGGAAAAACTAAATATTAAAGATGTCATTATTTGTGGAATGATGTCCCATATGTGTGTGGATGCCACTACAAGAGCAGCTTTTGATTTGGGATTTAACTGTACCGTTGCTCATGAAGCTTGTACCACAAAAGATATGGAATTTAAAAGTGAAGCAATAAACCAAAAAGATGTACATAACGCATTTATGTCTGCCCTTGGTGCTGTGTATGCAAAAATGGAAACAACCAATGAAATAATAAAAAGTTTATAATTTGCAATGTCTACCATCACAATAAGGTGCCAGTCTTGTACGTTTACATGCACATAAAGATTCACCTGTGCTTACGGGTGAACTGAATTTTAGAGGTTTAAAACTTGTATTTTTATGTGAACCATCGCAAAATGGTTGTTCTTTAGAATAACCACACGTACAATAATAGTAATCTTTGTTTGCTTCTATATCAACCTGGATAGGGTGATATGCAGCAATTCTGGCCTCTTCTATCATAATGAATCCTATTTATGCGTTAATTATAACATTATTTATTATTAAATAGAAAAAGAAAAAATATTAATTTTAGATTTAAGTTTACTTGAGTAAAAGATAGACCCTCTTACACTATAGGTAACTCAATCAAGGAGAAAACTCAAAGATTTTAATCTTTTCAAACTTCCTTGATTAAGTAAAAAGGGGAGAAAAAGAGCATTTATATTTGTACTCTTGTCATGGAATAAATAAATATTTCGTGACAACAGTACTAAATCCACAAATTATAAGACATTCTAGGGAGGGCCCTAAATTGTCTTACAAAATATAGATCTAGAACTATTGTCATCCATATTTAAATACTGTGTTTAGTATTTCAGATTTATATAATGTTTTATTTCAGATGAAGTTAATATCTTGATCGTGTTTGTACTTCCAGGAACTCCAACTGGGTAACCAATAGTGGCTATATATGGTCCTTTTTTATCTAATAAATTTTTTGTATCTAAGATTTTCAACATTTTTGAAAGCATTGTTGAAGAGGTTGCTTCTTTTATCGTCGCAATGGGTTCAACACCCCAAATTATATTCAAAGGATTGAGTGTTTTCTTACTGTGTGTAAATGTCAAAATAGGTGTTTTGGGTCTGTATCGTGATATTTTGATAGCTGATTTTCCTGAACTTGTAAGAGCTAAAATACCTTTTGCTCCTAAATCATCAGCAAGTTTTGTTACACTTGCTTGGATAACGTCAAATTCATCAATATAGTTAAAACATTCTTGTTTATTGTAGTTGTATATATTTTCAGTTTTCGAAATAATATTAGACATTGTCTCAACTACATTTACTGGATTATCTCCAATAGCTGTTTCTTCACTTAACATTACTACATCTGTTCCATCTAAAACGGCATTGGCCACATCTGAAATTTCAGCACGGGTTGCTCTTTCATTATTAGTCATGGATAATAACATTTGTGTGGCAGTAATAACTGGAATACCCACTTCGTTTGATTTTGTAATTAACATCTTTTGAACAGTGGGAACATCATAATAAGGAATTTCAATACCTAAATCTCCACGAGCTACCATCAGTCCATCACTGTGTTTAATAATATCATCAATATTTTCAACCGCATCAAACTTCTCAATTTTTGCAATTAATTTTCCATCATAACCATTTAAAAGTTTTCGTGCACGTTGCATATCTTGTCCATTTTGTACAAATGAAATTGCAAAATAGTCGACTTTATTTTCTACTCCCCATTGAATATCTATCTCATCTTTTTTTGTAATAACATTGATATCAATTTGAGTATTAGGGAAATTAACCCCTTTTCTTGAAGAGAGAGTTCCACTATTTTCAATTGATGCTTTTACTACTCCATTGGTTTGAATAACTTTTGCTCTAATAATTCCATCATACAGGTAAATATACTCATCCACTTCTATTTTATTTAAAATATCAGGATAATTAATAGATACTACATAATGATTGTCAGATTCTTTGTATCCTACAACTTCATCTCTTTGAAAGGTAATAATATCACCTTTTACCAAGTTGAAATTCTCTGTAAGTTCGCCCACTCTGACTTTTGGTCCTGATATATCTTGTAAGATACCTACAGTTGTATCTAAGTTTTTCATAGCGGTTCTGATATTGTTTAGAGTATTTAAGTGATATTCATGACTTCCATGAGAAAAATTTAATCTGAACATATTCGTTCCTGCTTTGATTAAACCCTCAATAGTATCAATATCATCACTTTGAGGTCCTAAAGTTGCTAATATTTTTGTTTTCTTTTTGATAATTTATCCTTTATAATACTAGAGTAGCATGTGCCCTCTAGTATTTGATATAGACTGTTTTTGTTGTTGTATAAAAATCACTTGCAGCATATGATTTTTCTCTTGATCCATATGATGAACCTTTTTTCCCACCAAATGGTACGTGATTATCCATACCTGCAGTGGGAAGGTTAATCATTACATTTCCAATTACCGCATCATGTTTAAATCGCATGGCTTTTTTAAGGTCATTTGTTATAATCCCACCTGATAATCCAAAATCAGTATCATTTAAAATATAAATTGCTTCATCATAATTTTTTGCTTTAATAACACAAGCAACTGCACCAAATATTTCTTCTTGATTGATTCTCATTTTTGATTTACCATCCACAAACAGTGCTGGTGAGAAATAATATCCATTGGTATCAGTTTTAATTGCTTCTCCACCACAAACTAACGTAGCACCTTCTTTTTGTCCCAGTGCTATATATGCAAGATTTGAATCAAGTTGTTTTTGGTCAATACAAGGACCTATTTGACTTGATTTATCCATGGCATTACCTACAACCAAAGATTGCATTTTTGCTGTAAATGCTTCAACAAATCTGTCATAAATACCTTCTGTTACAATTAACTTAGAACAAGATGTACACTTTTGTCCATTTGCATTATAAGCACCTTTAATCGCAGCTTCAACCGCTACATCAATATTGGCATCATCTAAAATAATCAGTGAGTTCTTACTTCCCATTTCTAATTGTAATTTCGTCATAGAATCAATTGATCTTTTTGCTAAATCTTTTCCAGCTGATACTGATCCTGTAAATGTAATGGCTTGTACTTTTCTTGATTCTGCAAGGGCTTTTCCAATAACTCCACCTTTTCCATAAATTAATGAAAATACACCTTTTGGTAATTTTGTTGAGTCAATTATTTTTGCTAAAATATAAGCAATAGCAGGTGTCTGACTTGATGGTTTTAAGATGACAGAGTTTCCAAATGCCAATGCTGGAGCTATTTTCCATGCAGCAATTGCCAGTGGGTAATTCCATGGTGTGATAACACCAATAACTCCTACGGGCTCATTTATAACTTCAATATCTACTGAATCACGTGGTGAATCCATAAATGCACCTTTTAATCTAATCGATTCAGCCGCAAAATAAGAGAAAAATTCTGCTGATTTTATAACTTCATCTGTAGCCTCTTTTATAGGTTTACCAGCCTCCCTTGCAATAATCTCTCCATAATAATCTTTATCTGCCATTAATTTATCCGCAATGTCATTTAATATTTCTTGTCTTAAAAATATTGAAGATTTTGCCCATTCTGTCTGTACTGATGTTGCACAATCAATGGTTTTAAATATATGATGAAAGCTTCCTTTGTAAAATGTTGAAACTAAGTCTGAAGTATCTGATGGATTAATATTATCAGATATCTCGTTTGTTTCCATCCATTCTCCTGCAATAAGATTTTTCATTGGCTCTTTTAGTAGAGACTCTTTAAATTTAGTATTTAATAATTCGTTTTGTTCTATCTTTTTCATAGTATTCCTTTGAATAGTTGTTATAACATTATAATCTTTGATAGCTTAGATTAAGCTTAATCATTATAATGTCATGATGATGACTAATTAGTGTTGTAACTAGCCCATATTTTGGGCTCTAGGTGGTAAAATTGGTATCTAAAGTTGCATAAAAATAGAAAAAATTATATAAAAAAATAGTCAAAGAGTATATGAATTTATTGAATAATTAACAAAATAGCGTAACAGCAATAGAAATTTCTGTTACGCTTATAATTGTGTTTTAGCTTATTTACTAAAAGGTTCTTTTCCTAAATATTCGCTATAACCAATTTCAGCACCAATTTCTAATAGTCTGTTGTATTTAGCGATTCTATCACTTCTTGCAGTACTTCCTGTTTTGATTTGTCCACAATTAAGAGCTACTGCGAAATCAGCAATAAATGTATCTTCACTTTCACCTGATCTGTGAGACATTACACAATTGTAATTGTTTCTTTGAGCTAATCTGATTGTTTGCATCGTTTCACTGATACTTCCAATTTGATTTGGTTTGATTAAAATTGAGTTTGCAATTCCTTTTGAAATTCCTTCAGCAAGAATTGAAGCGTTTGTTACGTATAAATCATCACCTACTAATTGAATTTTATCTCCAAGAACTTCAGTTAATATTTTCCATCCATCCCAATCATCTTCACTTAATCCATCTTCAATTGATACAATTGGATATTTAGCACATAAATCTGCGTAATACTCAGTTAATTCTTTTGAAGTGATTTCTCTGTTTTCAGATTTTAATACGTAAAGACCTTTGTCATTGATAAGCTCAGAAGCAGCAACATCAAGTGCTAATGCAATTTGTTCACCCGCTTTATAACCAGCTGCTTCAATAGCAGTCATGATTACTTGTAAAGGTTCTTCGTTTGATTTTAAGTTTGGAGCAAATCCACCTTCATCACCAACAGCAGTTGATTCACCCATTTTATCAATGATTTTTTTAAGGTGTTGATAAATTTCAGAAGTGGCTCGTAATCCTTCTTTAAAATCTTCAAAACCTACAGGCATAATCATATACTCTTGGAAATCTACAGAGTTATTTGCATGCTCACCACCATTGATGATGTTAAACATAGGTACAGGCATTGTCATTGCATTTGTTCCACCCAGGTATCTGTATAATGGAATTTTAAGTGAAGCCGCAGCTGCACGTGCCACAGCCATTGAAACACCAAGAACAGCATTTGCTCCTAGGTTTGAGTAATTGTCTGTTCCATCGATGTCTTTCATAGTTGCATCAACTTCAGCTTGATTAAATGGACTTAATCCTAATAATTCATCTGAAATAGTTGTGTTTACATTAAGAACGGCCTTTAAAACACCTTTCCCCATATATCTTTCATCAGCATCTCTTAATTCTAATGCTTCTCTTTTTCCAGTACTTGCACCACTTGGTACTATAGCACTCTCTTTGGTTCCATCACTTAAAACAACGGTTGCTCTAACTGTTGGATTTCCTCTTGAGTCTAATACTTCATCTGCATATATATTATCAATAAATACCACGTATACTCCTATATTTTATATAATTTTTTGCTCATTATATCTAAAAATTGATTTTGATTTGCTTTTATAAGTTTTTTTGTAATTTTTGAGTGATTATGTAGAAGAATCAAAAGAGAAAACTCTTTTGATTTTATTGGAGTTTATTCGCTGTCATCCACGGGTGTAAATTCATCTGTTTTCCCACCCATTGAATCGAGAATTTTATTTTCTATTTCATTGGCTATTTCTGGATTGTCTCTTAAGAATATTTTAGAATTCTCTTTACCTTGTCCTACTTTTGCATCTTTATAACTAAACCATGAACCTGCTTTATCAACAATATCAAGTTTAACCCCATAATCAATAAGTTCACCCATTTTAGAAATACCTTCTCCAAACATAATATCAAATTCTGCTTGTTTGAAAGGAGGAGCGACTTTATTTTTAACTACTTTTACTTTTACACGGTTACCTATTGAATTTTCTGCTTGTTTAAGTGTTGCTATTCTTCTAATATCAAGTCTAACAGATGAATAAAATTTAAGAGCATTTCCACCTGTAGTAGTTTCTGGACTTCCGTATCCTGTCATTCCAATTTTCATTCTGATTTGATTGATAAAAATTACCGTACAATTCATTTTATGTAAAACACTTGTAATTTTACGTAATGCTTTACTCATTAGTCTAGCTTGAACCCCTACTTGAACATCATCCATATCTCCATCAATTTCTACTTTTGGAGTCAGTGCTGCAACAGAATCAATAACAATTAAATCAACAGCCCCACTTCTGATAACTGTCTCAAGTATTTCTAAGGCTTGTTCTCCATAATCAGGTTGAGATACCAATAAATTTTCAATATCTACTCCTAAATTTTTTGCATATACCACATCCAGTGCATGTTCT
>ENA-ORXI01002463-ORXI01002463.1-sediment-metagenome-genome-assembly--contig:-NODE-2463-length-13253-cov-7.009259_pt1 | contig 13253 bp, 8 predicted proteins | sample MGYA00237861_ERZ511468 | MGnify/ENA primary metagenome ERZ511468 (study PRJEB26299, sample SAMN06266213) | sediment metagenome | isolation source: Hudson Canyon methane seep mesocosm | place: USA:Hudson... | reverse complement strand
GAAAGTCGGCAAATAATAAGAAAATGGCTCAATGTTAGAGGAACAGAAGCAGGTGCATTATTTAACCCCATCACCAAGTCCAACACCATCCAATACCGCAAAATATCAAGCCAAAGCATCTACGGCATCATTAGACAACGAGCAGAACAAGCCAACATAGAGCCCTGTAGACCTCATGACCTAAGACGTACATTTGTTACTCATCTACTCGAAGCCGGTATAGACATCAACACCGCACGACAACTAGCAGGACATAGCGATATACAAACCACTGCCCGCTATGACCTTAGGGATGAGAAACAGCAAAAGAGAGCGTTGCGAAGGTTACAGGGTATGTAATTTTGTAAGTCTTTAGCTATCATCATCTAACCTAGCGCAAACGTTTACTTTCTGCTTCAATTTGTTTTAGTCGCACCAAAAACCTATTAATGTTAAATTAAATGCCCCTAACAAATATTACTAGCAGGACTCATTAAATATATGCAAGAAAGAAAGTCTAATTTTGATTTCCTATCCAAGCATGATGAGCTTCTTGCCCAACTGGGTATTACAGCAGAACGTGCGTTTGTCCCAGACCCTAACACCTCATTAGTCAAGGTTCGCCAGCTCGGTGAAGCACTTGCTCAAGACATAGCCGCTAGAGTGGGAATCAACCTTGATGATAAAAACCGTCAATTTGATTTATTAAACCAAATTCACCAGCAAATAAATTTAGATAAAAATGTACTCGATGCCTTCCACTTTATTAGAAAAGTAGGAAATGAGGCAACGCATGACTTTAGCTCCAACCATCGAGATGCAAAACAATCTCTAAAAACTGCGTGGATGCTTTCGGTATGGTTTCATAAAAGTTTTGGAGGCGATAAAGCCAAAAATTTCAATGCAGGAAAATTCATTGAGCCTACGGATCCGTCACTTGAAGTAAGAACATTAGAAGATCGTATCCGAATCTTAGAAAAAGAACAAAAGAAAGACTCTCAAAGACTTAAAGTAGCAGAAGCCCTCAAAGAAGCTCAAGCCAGCAAGCTAAAAGCAGAACACAAACGTACTGCTGAAATGACATCAGAAGCAGAAACATGGGAAACGTTAGCACAAGAAGCAGAGACAAAGCTTGCAGAAGTCACCTCACAATTTGAGCAGTCGAATGAACAGGCAGCAAAAGAGTTTAATAAGCTTCCAGAAAAAGATAAAACAAGCTTTGTTAAAACTATCTCACAATCAACCTTAGATCTATCAGAAGCTGATACACGCCTGATAATAGATCAGCAACTTAACAATGCAGGTTGGGAGACAGATACAGAGAATTTAACCTATGGCAAAGGTGCAAGACCAGAAGCAAACACCTGCAAAGCAATTTCAGAGTGGCCAACCGCAAGTGGCCCTGCTGATTATGTATTATTCGATGGATTAACACCTGTCGCAGCCATCGAAGCAAAAAAACATTCTAAAAATGTTTACGGTGCAATAGATCAGGCCAAGCGATACGCCAAAGACTTCGATACTAAAGATACTGCTATCATTGAGACAATTTACGGTGAATACAAAATACCGCTCACTTTTGCTACCAATGGTCGACCATACTTTAAGCAGCTAGAACAAGAAAGTGGTATTTGGTTTTTAGATGTAAGAGAGTCAAGTAATCAGCGTAGAGCACTACAAGGCTGGTATAAACCAGAAGAAATAAGAGACTACTTAAGTCATAGTATTTCAGAATCTGAGCAAAAACTACAAGACATGGATTTTGCTTACGACTTTACGTTAAGGCCCTACCAAATAGATGCCATCAAAGCTGTTGAGAACTCCATTCAGCAAGGTGACAAAACAGCCTTAGTGGCTATGGCAACAGGCACGGGAAAAACAAAAACCTGTATTGCACTCGTTTACCGCTTACTCAAATCAGACCGTTTCAGGCGAATTCTATTTCTGGTTGATCGTTCTGCATTGGGCGAACAAGCAGCCGATGACTTTAATGAAACCCGCATGGAAAACCTAAATACCTTTGCGGATATTTTTGATTTAAAAGACCTGAAATCAGCCACGCCTGATACCGATACCAAAGTCCATATCGCAACCATACAAGGCATGGTTAAACGCATCCTTTACAGTAACAAAATTGAAGATAGACCTGGTATTGGGCAATACGATTGCATTGTGGTAGATGAATGCCACCGTGGTTATCTGATAGATAGAGAAATGAGTGATACCGAAGTCAAATTTCGTGATCAAACCGATTACATCTCTAAATATCGTTCTGTTATTGAATACTTCGATGCCTACAAAATTGGGCTAACGGCCACACCTGCATTGCACACCTCCCAAATTTTTGGCAACCCGATTTATAGCTACAGTTATACCGAAGCTGTTGTGGATGGTTTTTTAATAGACCACAAACCACCCGTGCGAATCATTACCAAGCTTGCACAAGATAAAATCAAATACCAAGTTAACGATGAAGTAGCTGTCTACGATGTCGAAACTAAACAAATCAACCTATTCAACACCCCTGATGAATTAGAATTTGATGTCGCAAAATTTAACCGTAGCGTCATTACTGAAAACTACAATCGTGCAGTCATCAAATGCTTGATAGAAAAAGACTATATCAATCCTTACCAAGAAGCCAAAACACTGGTTTTTTGTGTCACCGATAAACATGCCGACATGGTCGTTAAGCTCTTCAAAGAGGTCTGCAATGAGTATCATGGCGAAATTGAAGATGATGCCATTCAAAAAATTACGGGGCAAGCTGACAAGCCACTAGAAAAAATCAAATATTACAAAAATGACCGCTTGCCAAATATCGCAGTGACGGTTGATTTATTAACCACAGGTATCGACGTACCCAAAATAACCAACCTAGTCTTTTTAAGACGCGTAAACAGCCGTATTCTATTTGAACAAATGCTCGGTCGTGCAACCCGTCGCTGTGATGAAATCGGCAAGGAAACCTTTAATATTTTTGATGCAGTAGATATTTACGACAAGCTACAAGCCACCAGTAGCATGAAGCCTGTTGCAACCGACCCAAAACTTACCTTTACAAAACTTGAGAGTGAACTAAGCGGCTCAACAGATGACAGCTTTACCGAATTAGCACGTGATCAATTTTTAGCCAAATTACAAAGTAAGCGCCGGCACTTAACCGATAAACAACAGCATCAATTTGAAACCCTTACAGGGCAGTCTCCCGAAGGGTTTATAAAAGACCTGCAAGGCATGGGTATTAAAGAGATTGCTGACTGGTTTGTGCAGCACCCAGGTTTAGGTGAAATACTGGATGCAAAGTTGGGAGTCTCATTAACGCCCGTGGTTATTTCAGGGCATGAGGATAAGGTGGTCGATGTACGCCACGGTTACGGCGATAATCAAAAACCAGAAGATTACTTAAAAGCCTTTGATAACTTCGTCAATGCTAACTCTAATCGACTAGCGGCTTTAGAGCTGGTCATTAAACGCCCGTGGGAGCTAACCGAAGCCACTTAAAAGAAGTGGCAATGGAATTAGAGAAAAATGCCTTTAGAGAGCAAGATTTAAAAGCCGCATGGCACGATGTGAAAAATGAAGATATTGCCGCTCGTATTATGGGCTTTATCCGCCAAGCGGCCTTAGGTGAAGCCTTAAAACCGTGGGAAGACCGTGTGAATGAGGCATTACAAACCATCCTCGCACTTAAGGACTGGAAAACCCCTCAAAAGAATTGGTTAGAAGCTATCGCTAAACAAACTATAGCCACCACTATTGTTGATAATAAAGCCTTAGACAGCGGCATACTAAAAGACCAACAAGGCGGCATACGACGTGCTAATAAATTATTCGACAATAAGGCTGAAGAAATTCTACAAGAATTTAGAAAAGCCCTTTGGGGATAGAGCATCAATCATTACCCAGAATGACCCAAAGCAGAAGGTCTGTGTTTTAATACATGTCTTTTCTTCAGAAAAATATATCATCGTGAGCAATAAAAAATGAACGTACAAATAACTATGAGCAAGCAAAAGACATGAGCACCCAAGACCTAATCAATAAACTCTGGAATCTATGTAATGTCTTACGTGATGATGGTGTAACTTATCAAGAATACATAAACGAACTGACCTTCCTTATTTTTCTAAAAATGGTGGAAGAAACAAGCGATGAAAATAGCCTACCAGAAGGCTACCGCTGGGAGGATTTAAAAGCCCATAACTCTGTGGATAGACTAGAAGAATACAAAAAACTATTAATTCATCTCGGCTCACATGGCTCAAATATCACCAAAGCCATTTTTAACAATGCTGGCACTGTTATTCGCAAACCTACGACTCTAACCAAGCTAGTGACAGAAATTGACAAACTAGACTGGTACAGCGCAAAAGCCGAGGGTTTAGGCGATATGTATGAAGGCTTGCTCGAAATTAACGCCACTGAAAAAAAATCAGGTGCTGGGCAATACTTTACACCCCGTGTACTGATTGATGTCATGGTCAAGCTAATGAAGCCTAATTTGGAAGATGTCATTGTTGACCCAACCGCAGGCACAGGCGGATTTTTAATCAGCGCACATCATTATATGGATGAACATAATGATATTTTAGAATTGAATGAATCTGCCTATAAACACTATCAAGAAAAAACCTTTTTCGGTATGGAGTTAGTTTCTGACACTCATCGACTGGCGATGATGAATTTAATGCTGCATGGCTTGTCGGTAGATGGTAAAAACACAGGGATTTTGTACGGTGACACGCTCTCCAATGAAGGCAAGCAACTCCCACAAGCCAGCCTTGTTTTAGCCAACCCACCTTTTGGTACAAAAATGGGCGGTGGCGAACCTACACGAGACGACTTAGTCCATTACACCAGCAATAAACAACTCGCATTTTTGCACCTAATTTATCACCGCACCCTAAAACCTGGCGGACGTGCTGCCGTAATTCTTCCTGATAATGTCTTGTTTGAAAGTGGTATAGGCAAAGCCATTCGCCAAGACTTAATGAATAAATGTAATCTGCATACTATTCTTAGATTACCCACGGGCATTTTTTATGCCGCTGGTGTAAAAACCAATGTACTGTTTTTTAGCAAGCCCAAAGACACCCGACAAGACAACGGCAATACCAAGAAAACCTGGGTTTATGATTTGCGTTCTAATATCGATCAGTTCGGTAAACGTAACCAGCTTACTGCTAGCCATTTTGATGAATTTATCGAATGCTTTGGTGAAGATGCTTTTTCTATTAATGATGATAAGCGCGAGAAGCTTCATAAGTCGCTAGAACAAGATCAAGAAGAAAGCCGATTTCGCTGCTATACCCGTGAAGAGATTAAAGAAAAAGAGGACTCACTGGATTTAACATGGATCCGTGATGAAAATAATGAAGATGCGGCGGATTTACCTGCGCCTGATGTTTTGATTAATGAAACGGTAGCTGAGTTGGCTGGAGCTATTGAAGGCTTGAATGATATTTTGAAGGAATTGAAAGAAGCTGAGAGTGGGGTAGTGAACGATGAGTGAATTGCCGCAGGGCTGGGAACAAGTTAGTCTTACAGAAATAGCAACAGTTAGCACAGGTAAAGTTGATGCAAATCATGCAAGTGAACTCGGTAAATATACATTTTTTACTTGTGCGATGGAACCATTTAAGTCAGAAACTTATAGTTTTGAGGGAGAGTTAATAATCCTTCCTGGCAATGGAGCAAATGTTGGACATGTAGCATATTACAAAGGGAAAATTGAGGCATACCAACGTACTTATATTTTATTTGATATAGAGGTTTTTCCAAAATACCTTTACTGGCAACTTAAAGAAAACTGGAAGAGAGCTAATATTGATAAACAATATGGATCTGCTACTAACTATTTAAAAATAGGAAATTTTAAAAATTATAACTTTCCGCTTGCGCCACTAAACGAACAAATCCGCATTGCTAATAAACTCGATTCACTCTTAAGAAAACTCGAAACCACACAAAAGCGCCTTGATAAAATCCCCACCCTCCTAAAACGCTTTCGCCAATCTGTACTGGCTGCCGCTGTGACAGGGGAGTTAACGGCTGAGTGGCGAAACAATCAAAGTAAAAACCTTGAAATTTATAGTTTTGAACAATTATCTTCATACGAAGGCAAGGTGTTAAAGCAGTTGCCACCTTTATGGGGCTGGTCAAGTTTTTCAGACGTGGCAATTATAAAATCAAATCTTGTTGATCCTAAACTAACTCCAAATGATATTCATTTAGCTCCAAATCATATTGAGCCAGATACAGGTCGTATTAAAGAAATTAAAACCATCGAACAAGATGGGGTTAAAAGTGGAAAACATCGGTTCTATAAGGGGCAAATTATTTATTCAAAAATACGACCTTATTTAAACAAAGTTGTATTGGTTGATTTTGATGGTCTTTGCAGTGCAGATATGTACCCGATAGATTCGTTAATTAATTCTAAATATCTTCAATCATACTTTTTATCTTCTCAGTTTGTTCATTGGACATCCATGAAACAAAGCAGAGTGGTTCTGCCTAAAATTAATCAAAAAGGCCTATCTACAATTCCTGTACCTGTACCTCCGATAGAGGAACAAAAACAAATAGTTCGTCAAATAGAAGCCCTCTTCAAACTAGCCTATAAAGTAGAGCAACAATACCAAGCCGCCAAACAACGCACCGATAAACTCACCCAATCCATCCTTGCCAAAGCCTTTCGTGGTGAACTTGTCCCACAAGATCCAAATGATGAACCTGCTAGTGAATTGTTAAAACGAATAAAAGAGTCGAGGGCATAGTGCGATTAGAAAGGCTTCAATTAATAGGCGAATTTAAAAACCTCAAAGGAACTACCGATGAACCTTTTGAGTATACGTTCCCCTCGCCTTCATCAGAAGAAACAGGGCTTAACCCTATCTGCTTAGTTGGTTTAAATGGTTCAGGTAAATCCAATTTAATTGAGCTGATTGCAGATATATTTTCTTATGCAGATCGGTATTTTAATCAGCTGTACCGCTGTGAAGAAGATTTAGGCTATGACTTCAAAATCAACTACACAATAAATTTTGAAAACGAACCAAAATCGATACAATTGAGTTGTGAAGACTCAAAAATAAAAATAACAACAAATGGTAGGCCTCTGTTCAAAAAACATCCTTCTTTCCTGCCTTCAAACATATTTGCCTATAGCTCAGGATTAAATCAAGGATTAAGCTCCATTTTTGCAAAAAATCAAATTGCATTTTTTGATGTAATTCGTAAACAAAATAGTTTTTATAAACAGTATGATGCCCTATATTCAACGCTAAAGGGTAATGAAAATGATCAACATATTACTGATAATTTAAATATCTTATTTGATAAGACCTTGAGGCAAACACCTAAACTTTTTCGAGGGGCTAGAAGAGTAGAAGATAAAAATAATAAGTATGATTTAGATATTGCTCTTGATTCTATCCCCGTAGAGCTACCTATAAGCCATTATTTTGAGCATCAAACGAGTCAATTAGCGTTTATCTTTCTAAGTATTTTAAATAAGCAGAGTTTTTCTGACTTTCTATTGAATGAAATCAATGTAAGTAAGCTAATTTCTTTTAAAATCGATGTTCACCTTAACTCATACCGAAATTTTGACTCAGTAAGTGTAGAGGTTAAACGCTTATTTGAACTATCAGATAATTCTGAGGATTCATTTAATCTTGATAAGAATACGGGCTTACTTCACTTTACACTCGGTGATAATTTTTCTTCTAAGTTAGATCTGCTTTATGCTGATATTAAAACCTTTTATAACAGTTTGCTTTTTTTAACTTTGCTTTCTGCACAAAAATGGAGTACTGATGAGAAGAAAAGCCTTCGAACGTCTAAATATATTAAAAACGTACCCAATGTCTCTGGTGGCAATCCACCCATTCGATTATTAAATGTAGAAATTGAGTTATCTGAGCCTAATGTGCTTACAACTTATGATCGTTTGAGCGATGGAGAGCACCAGTTAATACAGCTTATGTCTGCGTTGCTTGTAGATCAAGTAGGGCAATCACTATTTATATTTGATGAACCAGAAAGTCACTTTAATCCTGAATGGCGTTCAGAGTTTTTAAGCTTAATTGAAAAATATACAGATATTAGCAATAGTGAGTTAATTATTTCTACTCATTCTCCTTTCATTGTTTCTGCTTGTCGTGCAAATAGAATGCTTCGTTTTAATAAAGAAGATGGTCATATAATAATATCTAGGATGAATGTAGAAACCTATGGAGCTGCATTTGACACATTATTGAAATCTGTTTTTTATTTTGATGCTTTAATTTCTAAAAAACCTGTCGAGGAAATAAAGAATATTTTAGAAAATGAGCCAACAAATGCAGAGGAGCTTGAAAGCCTTCTTCGAAAACTTGAGCAATTCGGTGAATCATTCGAATTGAATTATAAAAAGAACCTCCTACAGAACATGGATTTTTCTCGTCTTAAATCTTTACCGTCATATCCTGAAGGTGATGAGTAGAAATGTTGTTTCAAGTCGAAAAAGTCCCAGCATCTGGTCTTTATATGCTTAATTTATTCCTTCAAAAATTCTATGTGAGAATGATTGCTGGTAAAGCATTTAATGATTGCTTTGATGTTAGATTTCAACCTGTTTTGGGTGCAAGTAATAAAACAAAAACATTATTTGAAGGAGTATTTAATCAACATACAGCATTATCTTGGCCACAAAAAAATGAATTTGAAGAGCTATACAATAATCATATTAATCTAGTTAATTGTTTTGATGATGTTACTTTACCTGTGCTCAAGCCTTCTAAAGGTCTTAATGATACTTGGGATGCTTGTAAAAAATTAGGAGCCTATTTATATTCATCAACAATAGGACAGTCTTGCTTTAAAGGCATTAGACGTGTTGGCACTTCTATGAATGATCATTTTAAAGCTTTCAGAGAGAGCAATGGTAAAGTCTGTTGTTTTTGCGGCTGTGAAAACTATATGGCAGAAAGAAAAATTAGTGAAGAGTATGGTAATGAAGGGGAGGATCAGTGGCGTGCATCCTATGATCACTATTTAGCAAAAAAGCACTATCCTTTTTCATCAGTTGATTTTGATAATCTTATTCCCTGTTGCCAAACATGCAATGAAAAGGCTAAAGGTGAAATAAATTTACTCGAAAGAGAAGGGAAAAGGCATAGAGTATTCCGACCCTTTTATGATGCTATTCCTAATGGACTTACCGCAAAGGTAGAAACAATTGATGGGTTTAATATTACATGGACAGTTGATAAATTATTTTTAGGTTTAAAGATACTCCATAAAACGTACAATTGGGATAACACCTTCCAAGTTACAGCTAGGGCAACCGAAATATTTAATGATCATGCTAATACATCTTATTTTTCTTATGTTTTACTAGGCACGGATGATGCAACAAATGCTAGAGATGCTTTAGAAAAAGCAAAAAAAATAGCAAGCAGTAGTGTACAAAATGAGCGCGAGGCATATTTCAAAGCACTATGTTTTGAAGCTCTAATTAATGAATCGGACGAAGTTTTAGAACCTCTTAGAAAGGCTGTTAATGAACAGTTTAGTCATAGAGTGGTTTTTTAAATTACACAAGGGAAACAATGCCAATACCAGACTTTCAACAATGTATGCGCCCCCATCTTTTATCCCTAAAAGATGGAGAAGTTCATCATTTTAATGAAGCTTATGAAGATGTGTGTAAGCACTTTGATGTAAGCGATGATGAAAAACGCCAGTTACTTCCTTCTGGGAAACAGACAGTGGTAAAAAACCGTTGTGGCTGGGCAAGAACCTATATGAAAAAAGCAGGCTTATTGTTAGATCCTAAGCGTAGTCATGTTCAAATCACTGAGCAGGGTTTACAGGTTTTAAAAGATCAGCCTGAATACTTTAATATTAAATACCTAAAAGAAATATCTCCTGAGTTTGTTGAGTTCCACCAAGCTAAACCTAAAATAGTTAGTGTCGAGCAAGCAGAAACTGAGTCTGAAGATGCTACTGATCCGCTAGAGCGATTGGAAAATGCGCATTTAGAAATTCAATCTAGCTTAGCCAGTGAATTACTTCAGTTGGTAAAAGATCAAGATCCTATTTTCTTAGAAAACCTTGTGGTTCAGCTAATGCATGCAATGGGTTATGGCGGTTGGAGCAAAGAATCGGGTGAGACAACGCAGTACACCGCTGATGGTGGCGTGGATGGTTTTATTAATGATGATCCTTTAGGCTTAGACACTATCTATCTACAAGCTAAACGCTATACCGATATTGCTATCGGTAGACCAGACCTACAAGCCTTTGTAGGTGCACTAGAAATGAAACGTGCACGAAAAGGTGTTTTTATTACTACTAGTCGATTTAGTAAAGATGCCCTTGATTACATTAAAATGATTGAAAAGAAGGTTGTGCTCATTGATGGCGAGAAACTAGCCTCTTTAATGGTTGAACATAATCTAGGGGTGGCGACGAAAGAAACTTATCGTGTGAAAGCTATTGATACTGACTTTTTCGATGACGCTTAGTTAGAGCAGTACAATTTCTCTAGCAAGGTTAGCGGTGATTTTTGGAAAGCAAAAGTAATGCGTAACCTGCATTAGTATAACTACCAAGGGAAACTGTTAGATTAAGTACTGAGATAGTGTGAGTAGAGTTGACCCTGATTTAACGTCAGTTAGAGGAGAGGGATAGAGTGTAAGGTAATTTAGACGATAATAATCTTATTTTAGAGCTACGAACGTAAAAAACTTGTTTGTTTAAGGAATTTAAACTGATAGGTGAGGCGTTAGCATTGAGTGAATCTGTCCTTCATGGAAAATAAAGTTGTGGATTGATATTTTCCAAGTTAGATGCAGGAAAGTGAGCTTGGGAAATTCCAAGCGATTTAGAAGGAGCTCAGATATACTAATAATGTAGAATTAGCTTTTCTTGAATATATTTTATTAGAGTTTTAGTCACACTTGTTTAGCTAAAGTGACAAGGGGAATATTATGGCTAGTGGGAAATTATTAAGGTTACTTGTTCAGTCAGGTGCTTCTGGTGATCCAACGGCATTTAGAAGTGCAACAGAGCAACTCATTAAAGAAGAGCGTGCTAAACAGCATAATCTGCTGGCAAATGATTTAGAGCGGATCTTATATGGCGATAGGCATGTTGTGAGCACTACTGCGCATGACATACTGCCTGAAGCACCAGTTGATAAAGAAAGTGGTGTGCCATTAATTGATATTAAACAGGCTAACCGTTCTATTGATGAACTTATTTTAGAAAAAGGTACGTTTGAAGTGATTGAAAATGTACTTGAAGAGTATCGTAGAGAAGATCTATTAAGAAGTTACGGGATGATGCCTGCCGAGAAAGTTTTATTTTTTGGTCCACCAGGGTGTGGCAAAACTCTTTCAGCTGAGACTATAGCGTATGAATTGAATCGGCCTTTAGCAATTGTAAGACTTGATTCTTTAGTATCATCTTTTTTAGGTGAAACAGCTGCAAATTTAAGAAAAATATTTGATTTTATCGCCAAGCATAAACTGGTTGTTTTATTTGATGAATTTGATGCACTAGGAAAGGAGCGAGATGATGGCTCAGAACATGGTGAACTTAGAAGAGTTGTTAATGCAGTGCTTCAAATGATGGATTCATATGATGGTAAAAGTATTATTATTGCAGCAACCAATCATGAACAAATATTAGATAGTGCTATTTGGCGTAGGTTTGATGAGATAATCGAATTTCCAATACTTGGTAAAAATCAATTACAAGGTTTACTGCAATTAAAATTACGTGGTGTTAGACGTGAATTCGATTTAGACAGTGATGAATTACACAATATTTTTAATGGTAAGTCACCTGCTATTATCGAGCGTATTATTCGACGAGCTATTAAGAGAATGATTTTGAAACAAAAAGAATTTTTAACTGTAAGAATGCTAAAACATGCATTTGAATCGGAAAGTAGAATCTCATAATATCAAGCAAAGGATTGTCGTATGGCAGGAGCTTATCCTCATCTAACTTTTTCTAAAGAAATACCATTAAGCCCTAGAAGAACAGGCGGTAGTTTTGGTAGTTCAGTAAAATGTAATAATCCGCAAGAGCATGGTAAAAAGTTACAGCGAGAGGTCGAGACTTTTCAAGAAACCATAGCCTCTCAACTTGGCGGTGACCCGTCGCGAAATTTAATCCAAATTAGACTTTCTGAAAAGATTAATTTTGATGAGATTAGTAAGCACGGGATTTCAATTATTGCTCAGCAAGATGAGTTATTGTATTTGGCATTTGCTGATGAGCAACAGCTTAACGAATTTAATAGTCGTTTAGCAAAGCTTTCTAATGGCGATTACATCATATATCCTCACTTACTTTACGCTATTGATAAAATTGATACTTGGTCGGTAACTGATAGAAAAAGCTGGGCGATTAATCAGTTTGGTTTTCCTACAATTGAGTTATTTAGACTTGATATAGAGTTATGGCCTATAGGTGATGCTAATAGTGCTGACAGAGTTAAGTTAGTGTCTGATTTTGATGGTTGGTTAGTTGATCAAAGTATGCTCCAGCTTGATAAGGTTAATCGCGATAGTCTGGTTATGTATCGAGTTGAAGTAACGCTAGAACAAGCTGAAAATTTGCTTAATCATAAAGATGTAAGACAGGTTGATTTGCCACCTAGAACAGGGGTTGAGTTTTCTCAACTCAATGTGGATGTTAACGAAATGCCTGTAAACCTAAACGATGTTTCTGATGAGGCTAGTTTGATATGCGTGTTGGACAGTGGCATAAATACAAACCACATACTATTGCAAGGTGCGATAGGTGATGCACAAAGTTTTATTGATAGTGAAGATGAGTCGGATCAGGTGGGTCATGGAACTGCTGTAGCAGGTATTGCACTATTTGGCGATCTAGAAGAGCGAATTGAAGCAAATGAATGGAATAGAGAATTAAGGATTTTAAGCGGTAAGGTATTAACTAAAAATGAATACAATGAGCCTGTTTTCGATGAAAAAACTATTGAATCAACTTTATTTAAGGCAATTACGTATTTTTATGAAGAGTATGGGTGTCGTATATATAATTTATCGTTAGGCAATCTTAATGCTCCGTACGAAAAAGCCCATATTTCTGGGATTGCGGTTACTCTGGATGAATTAGTCCGTAAACTTGATATCCTAATTACAGTATCATCAGGAAATTACAATGGTACTAGTCTGTCGAAAAGCTGACTTTATTAACTATTAATTACCCCTGTTTTTGGCTGTACTTTTAAGAAACTCTTGCCG
>ENA-ORXI01002461-ORXI01002461.1-sediment-metagenome-genome-assembly--contig:-NODE-2461-length-13255-cov-10.758613_pt1 | contig 13255 bp, 9 predicted proteins | sample MGYA00237861_ERZ511468 | MGnify/ENA primary metagenome ERZ511468 (study PRJEB26299, sample SAMN06266213) | sediment metagenome | isolation source: Hudson Canyon methane seep mesocosm | place... | reverse complement strand
TATCCTGCGATTGATCCATTGGATTCAAGTAGTCGTCAGTTAGATCCTTTAGTGATTGGTGATGAGCATTACGAAGTGGCTCGTGGCGTTCAAGGTTTGTTACAACGTTATAAAGAGTTACGTGACATTATTGCGATTCTGGGTATGGACGAGTTATCTGAAGAAGATAAGTTAACTGTATCAAGAGCACGTAAAATACAGCGTTTCTTGTCACAACCTTTCTTTGTTGCTGAAGTATTTACAGGTTCTCCAGGTAAATATGTATCTTTAAAAGATACTATTGCCGGGTTTAAAGGTATTATTGCTGGCGATTATGATGCACTTCCTGAGCAAGCTTTTTATATGGTTGGTACCATTGATGAAGCTGTTGAGAAAGCGAAAGGAATGTAATCCTTTTAGGAGATATTATGACAATGACCGTACATGTAGATATCGTAAGTGCAGAGAATGAAATTTTTTCTGGATTAGCAGAAATGGTTTTTGCACCTGCAGAACTTGGTGAAGTAGGTATTGCTCCTCGTCATGCTCCATTAATAACAAAACTGCTTCCTGGTGAGGTACGCGTTAAGGTAAGTGATACAGAAACTCAAGAATATCATGTTTCTGGCGGAATATTAGAGGTACAACCGCATTTAGTCACAGTCTTGGCAGATACTGCAATTAGAGCAAAAGATATTGATGAGGCCTCTGCATTAGAAGCAAAAGCAAAAGCGGAAGAAATGCTGTCAGATAAATCTGGCAAAATTGATTTTGCTAAAGCACAAGCTGAATTGGCTCAAGCAATGTCACAGTTAAGAACATTAGACCGTTTGAGAAAACGAGGTAAATAGTTTTAACTGTTAAGTTATAAGAAAGCCCGATTAAGTGTAAACTGATCGGGCTTTTTTGTGCGTACAATATAATGAACTATAATAGAATACTGGTAATATTATCAGTGTAGTATATTTTGTAGAGCGGACTAAAGTTCGCTCTACAGTGTTAGTTATTTATTTGAAACCATCGAGTTAATCAGAGTCTAAACATGGATATTAAAACAATTATTTTAGCAGCAGGACAAGGAACGCGTATGCGTTCTACTAAACCAAAAGTTTTACATAAAGTTGCAGACCGTGCATTGTTACATCATGTTTATGATACCAGTGCTCAATTAGAAAATAATTCCATAGTGATAATTTATGGTCATGGCGGTGAATTGGTTAAACAGCAGTTAAGCGAGTTGAATGCTGATTGGGTTGAGCAGAAAGAGCAGCTGGGAACAGGGCATGCAGTACAGCAGGCAGAAGGCTTTATCAACGATGATGATAAGGTACTTATCTTATATGGAGATGTACCTCTATTAAAGAAAACGACGATAGATAAGCTACTAGAAAATGTAACACAGCAATCCATTGGTTTATTAACCGTTGTTTTGGATAATCCAACAGGTTATGGTCGAATCGTCAGAGCCACTGATGGGTCAGTATTAAAAATTGTAGAAGAAAAAGATACTAATGCAGAAGAAAAACTGATTACAGAGGGCAATACTGGCATTATAGCAACGCCTGGTAATCTGTTAAAACAGTGGTTATCAAAACTTGAAAATGGAAATGCACAAAACGAATTTTATTTGACAGATATTATTGAAATGGCTGTTAATGATGGCATACAAGTTAAAACAAATCAGGCTGAAAGCATGGATGAGGTGCTCGGTGTTAATGATCGTAGCCAGTTAGCACATCTAGAACGTGTTTATCAGTTAGAACAAGCTCAATATCTTATGGCTCAAGGAGTAACACTAAGAGATCCATCTAGAATTGATGTCCGAGGTAAGTTTGACAGTGTGGGGCAGGATATAGAAATTGATATTAATGTTTTATTTGAAGGTACTAATACCATAGGGAATAATGTCATTATCGGAGCTAATAGTATTTTAAAAAATGCTGTGATTGGGGATGATGTAGAGATATTAGCTAATTGTATTATTGAAGATGCCGTGGTTGGTGAGCGCAGTCGTATAGGGCCTTTTGCCAGATTGCGTCCGATGGCAGAATTATCCAGTGATGTTCATATTGGAAACTTTGTAGAAATTAAAAAATCGACGGTTGCTAAAGGTAGTAAAATCAATCATTTAAGTTATATAGGCGACGCCACAATCGGAAGCAAGGTAAATATCGGTGCTGGTACGATTACTTGTAATTATGATGGGGTCAATAAATTCAGAACAGTGATTGAAGATGGTGCTTTTATTGGTTCAGATACACAGTTAATAGCACCAGTAACCGTAGGGAAAGGGGCAACCATAGGTGCAGGCTCAACAATTACAAAAGATACTGCAGAAGATAAATTAACATTATCTCGAGCAAAGCAAATATCAATCAGTAGTTGGCAACGACCTGTAAAGGCTAAATAAGCTCTTAATTATTACGGTTAAAGGTTTCTGAGGCATGTAGACAGATCTCTTACCCATAAGCGAATTAGCCCTTGCGGCCACCAATCAAAGAATAACAAAATCAATGGTTTATAATTTTGTTATTCAAGAGCTTCAGCCAACTAAACGAACCCCTGGTCCAGTCTTACCAGCAGGGATCGCTGGTATCCAGTGTATAGGGATGTACGATCGGATCTTAGCATATACTTTTTTTATAGCCATACCATCCTTGGATTCTGGATCTCGGCAATCCCTGCCGAGATGACGTATAACTGCTAAGTAGGTGGTTTGGTAATATCCATGTATAAAAATGGAATCAGAGTTTAAAAAAGGCTTATTTTGAGTATTTATTCATAAAATAATACATTGATTTCGGCCATTTTTTTTAGCTTTGTAAAGTGCTTCATCCGCACGATTAAAAGTAGATTCAGCCGTGTCATTTTCAGTTAATTGGGTGATACCACAGGAAATAGTAATGGATATCTTTTTTCCATTTGAATTAAAGGCGGATTTCTCAATGATCTGACGAATATTATTGGCTACAATTAATGCTGATTGAGTATCAGTATCTGATAGGAGCATGGTAAATTCTTCACCGCCAAAACGAGAGACAAAGTCAGTTTCCCGACAGTGATGAGCTAACAACTTAGCTATTAGTATCAGCGTTTTATCACCCGCTTTGTGACCAAAATCATCGTTGATTTTTTTGAATAAATCAATATCCCAAATAAGTAAGGAAAGCGGTGTTTTATAACGTTTCCATCTGGCCAGTTCAGTGCTAAATCTCTCATCATAGGCTAAACGATTGGGCAAGTCAGTTAGTGGGTCGTGAGTCGCTTTATGGTGAGCTGATATGAGCTTGTTATTTAGTTGGCGAGACTCTTGTTCCATCACACTGATTTTGGATGATAAAAAATCTAATTCCTGGTTTGCATGTTTGCGTTCAATTTCTTCTTGAGTCTGTTGGTTTTGGATTTGGTGAGAAATATCTTCTAGGCGGGAGTGTATTAGTTGTTTTAATGGTTCTAATTGAGTTGCATCTTTTGAGCTTTGTTGTAAATCAAGCATTTGTGATGAAACTGAATTATCAAGTAAGTTGCGCTTTTTAGCGGTAGATTCAGTTGCTGATTTGGCACCTGATGCTTTAATACCAAGTTCAGTTAATTGATCTGTTAACTGAGCAAGAAATTTTGCCATTTCTTGTTGTTCTGATTGCAAGTGCTTTTTTATATTGAATAACAGGGAAACAGTTTCATCAAGAATATTGGCAAGTGGCGTGTTGCTGTCAAGTTTCTGTTTTAAAATATCAGCTTGAGAGGTAAATTTAGCGGGTATTTCGGTCACTTCGAGTAAATGTTGTAATTGAATATTGATCGATTGAGAATCAATGGGGAGTTTTTCAATCACTGGAAGCTGTTCGGTAATTGGCTCAATGTGTTGAATAGAGTCAATTAAGTCATCAATAGCGATGATTAGGTATTGAGAATTGGCATAACCATTGTTTTCATATTTAGACTGTATATGTTGAATTTCCTGTTTTCGTTCAGGAAAGTGATGGAAGAGAAATTCAAATAATAAACAGGCATCTGGTAGAGTGTCTTCTACTGTCGTTTCTTCAAGAGACATTAAGGCACTAGAAAAATTTTCTAGTTCAATTTTGAGTTGTTCACTTTTTAGACCACGCTTTAATTGATTTCGAATATTGAGTAGGTAAGGGTCTAGTTGTTCGTTAAACCCAGAGGTAGCAAGGGTTAGTCTAATAATCGTTTTACAAAGAAGGTCTTCTTTATATTGCTGCGTTTTTTCAAGGGCTTCATTTTCATCGAGTAAATTAAAATATTTATTTTTCCATTTATCGGGATTATTGGTGTTACTCAAGATGCTCATTGAATAGTCCTGAAAATTACAAAAGGTATAGTCGAGTATGAAAACCTACCCAACACTCTGAAAGGCTGGGTAGATTGAAAGCAAAGCCAACTGAGTTATTTGGCCTGGCTTTCTTGTTCAATCAATTGATCCATTACTTTAATCATATTTTCATGTGATTTAGCTAATGGTCCACTTGTTTTATATTTTCCATTAATGATAATAGCAGGAACACCTGTAATACCATAGCGAGGCGCCATTGCTTTTGCCTGGCGTAATTTGGCATCAATTAGAAATGAGTTAAAAGTATTCCTGAACTCAGTTTCATCTACACCATGAGCAACAAAGAATTTTGCAAGTTGATCTTCAGTGGTTAGTTTCAGTTTTAAGTTTTGGATAGCATTAAAAAAATCAGCATGGACTTTATCTACTACCCCTAGAGCTTCAGCAACAAAATAAGCTTTTGCATGTTTGCCCCATAAGGAACTAAAAACAGCGGGTTGACGAATAAATTCAACATTATCTGGTTTTGTTTTTAACCACTTTTCCATCTCTGGCTCAAGGCTATAGCAATGAGGGCAGCCATACCAAAAGAATTCGATAATTTCTACTTTATCAACATTCTGAGTGGGTTGGGCTGGAGATAGGGTCTGGTACCCTAGTGATTCAGCATGTGAAAGTGTTGCGAATGAAAAAAACAAAAAGAAGATTATTTTTTTTAACATTTTATATTTCTCTTATAGAGTGATTGTTTAAATTGTTATTGAATAATAGCTCAGTATATAAAGGCTAACGTTTATAGTTAAAATAGAAACTATCAAAATAAAGGTAAGTAAAAAAGATAAACCTTAATTAAGTTTTTAAGTGACATTTTACACTTAATATAGTTCATGTTTGTGAATTTAGCCTAACAAATAAGGCAAGTTTTAAAACTTGATGAAGTAATAACTGAGGTGATTTAGAAGAAGGAAAAGTCCCTGACAGAGAGCTCTGCCAGGGTCGATATATTTATTTCATCATAGAGATATGGTATGAAACCGCTTTAATTTCTTGATCAGACATTTTTTTAGCAATCATATGCATCATATTATCAGGCGTATTGCTACGATCTCCTTTTTTAAAGTCTGTCAGTGTTTTAATTAGATAGTCAGCATGTTGACCCTGTAAGAGTGGGAATGAGGCTGGTTTGTTACCTTCACCCACGGGGCCATGACAAGCAATACAGGCAGAGACTTCTGATTTAAGATTTCCATTTCTATATAAGTCTGCGCCAATAGCGATCAGTGCATTAAATTCAGCTGTTTTTTCATCTGCAGATACTGCTGGCTCGTCTTCGTCATCATCGTCGTCATCAGACTCAAAAACAGGCAGTTGATTTGCTGATATTTTTTTAGAAGCGTAATAAGCTGCAATATCTTTTATAGATTCTTTATCTAATCCCAATGCCAGAGGTGCCATCATGGGAGCGTTTCTTCCACCCTTTTTAAAGGCTTCTAGTTGTTGGGCGATATAATCCGCATGTTGTCCAGCTAATTTAGGAAAAGTTGCCACCATGCTATTTCCATCTTCACCATGGCATCCAGCGCAACTAGCGGATTTAGTTTTACCCGTTGCAACGTTGCCTTCTGCAAGGACAACACTAGGTGCTGTTGAAAATGCGAGAGAAATTGAAAGAGCGAGCAGTTTTTTTATCATCATGTTCCCCTGAGGAGTGTGTGTTAATTGAGGCTGATTTTATAGATAGGCTATATAATAGCCGAATTCTACACTCTACGCGAGATATCGATGAATCCAGTTTATCATCAGGCTAAATTTATGTTGAGTGCTTCACAAGTGAGTGAGGCGCCAGAAGACCAGGGAAAGGAAGTTGCTTTTGCCGGACGCTCAAATGCAGGTAAGTCAAGTGCAATAAATACCTTAACTCGACAGAATGCATTGGCCAGAATTAGTAAAACCCCTGGACGGACCCAGTTACTTAACTTTTTTGAAATTGATGAGCAGCGAAAGTTTGTCGATTTACCAGGCTATGGCTATGCAAAAGTGCCTTTAGAGGTTAAGAAAAAGTGGCATAAAATGATGGAGGCGTATTTACATGAACGTAATTCATTGTGTGGGATTGTGTTAGTAACAGATGTAAGGCATCCATTAACAGAATTCGATATTCAAATGATTGAATGGTGTGAATATTCAAATTTGCCATTGCATATGTTGCTAACTAAGTCCGACAAATTAAATTATGGGGCAGCAAAAAACACTTTATTGAAAGTGCAAAGGGAGTTGCAAGAGCGTGATGTTGAGGTGTCCTTACAGCTTTTTTCTTCTTTAAAGAAAAAAGGGGTGGATGAGGTGCATCAAGTACTTGATCAATGGTTTGATTTTACAGATTAAAGAATAATACCCTGGTCTTCTTTGGCTAAAATAATGTCATATTTAAGGTTGGGGTTATCTTTGAGTAATTGCTGATAAATTTGCTCAAGCTGGTCGTCTGTACGGGTAGGTTCGTGATGAGTTAAAAATAAATTTTTAGCATTTGACTCGTTTGCAAGTTGAATTGCTGAGCTATAAGTGCCATGCCCCCAGCCTTCTTTAGTGCTATATTCTTCAATTGTATATGAGGAATCAATGATCAGTGCATCAACATCTTTCATGGCAGAGATGATTTGTTGTTGTTTTTGATCTATAAATGCTTGATATTCTTCGTATTCGTTATCCTGTGGCTGATAAATGTTGAAGAGGGGTTCATAATCACCAGTAAAAAAAATTGATTGTCCGTCACAGTCGATACGGTAGCCAAAGTTAAGTACTGGGTGACTAAGAAGAATAGGTGTTATTTTAGCGGCACCAACATCTACGGATTCTCCTGGTTTAATGGTGTTGTACTCAATATTTGCATTGAGTTCAGCTTCGCGAATGGGAAAGTAGCTGTATTGCAGCTGAACGCCTAATGCACGTTCAATGCCTTCGTTGGTCACTGGGTCTAAGCCCCCATAAATTTTAATTTCATTACCAGGGATAAAAAGGGGTGCAAAAAAAGGTAAGCCCTGGATATGATCCCAGTGAGTATGAGTAATAAAAATATGAGCGGAAACGGGGAGTCGCTTTAAGAGATCTTGTCCTAAAGGATTGATCCCTGTTCCTGCATCTAAAATAATTAAATCATTATTATCTGTTGTTATTTCTATACAGGTTGTGTTGCCACCATATTTAACCGTCGTTGGGCCTGGTGTTGCAATAGAGCCTCTTACGCCCCAGAATCTAAATTTCATATAATTTTTCCTTTTTTATGAATTAATAAATGAAAGGGCCTCAGATTTTATGGGAGTTAAATCTCCCAAAGAAGAGATCAAATCATCTAGTGAAAGTTCAAATCTAGGAATTATTTCACCAGGGTTCTCATCTATTATTGGGTTTCCTGCAAAACCAAATTGTAATTTTTTACTAATTTGGTTGGCTGTAAACAGGCATTCTTTCAATAGAGTTATATCACTATTACTATCATTATGATGATGATCAATTGCATCAATTAGAACTGGGTCAAGTTCCCATTTTTCTGCCAGTAGTCTTCCTGCCTGTGCATGATTGATACCTAAAAATTCGGATTCAGTTTCATGTAGGGCAATGTTTTGTTCAGCACTTTTTTCTAAAGCGAGCTTAAAATTGACTGGATCAAATTCAGCAAAAACAATTTTTCCAAAATCATGGAGTAAGCCTGCAACAAAAAAATCACTGCAGTCTGATGGTTTTACATTAAGTCTTTCTGCTAATAGACGGCATAGCGAAGCCGTTGTTAAGGAATGCAGCAGAAAGTCTTCAGTGTTAAAGTTGGCTTTGTTCTTAGGTTTTAAGACACCCATTGCGGCGACACTTAGGGCTAGGTTCTTTATGGTATTAAGGCCTATGTGAACGACTGCTCGCTGAATTGAGGTGATTTTTTGCGGTAGACCATAAAAAGCCGAGTTGATGACTTTAAGGGTTTTAACCGTCATGATAGGATCACTTTCAATAACTCTGACGATTTCTTTGGCAGATGCATTGACATCAGAAGTTAACTGCACAACTTTTTGTACGCTTTTAGGGAACGCTGGCATTTTCTCAACAAATGCAATTAATTCTTCGTTTTGAATATTTGACATAAAACCCAATGATGAATGCTAAACAACCAGCATAGAATAACCTAGGTAAGCATGCTTGTGTCGACTCTAAATAGTTTATTTGTTGTTTTTGTGGTTATTGACACATTGCATTAAGAAAATGGCTTCAATACAGTTAATAGATTACCTGATTACCCATGAGTCTCCGCCATATAGATGAGAAAAACTATAACACCGTACACTCCGTCATCCCCGAGGTCTTTTATCGGGGATCTACTCATGCAAAAAATAGATTCCTGCTAAGAGAATGCAGGAATGACGGGGCTGTGTGGCTGCCTTGTCAAAATAGCGGAAGCTCATGGGTAATCAGCAGCTTAAGCCAAGGAATGGATACCCAACTTCAATTAACAAAAACTTCATACAATCAAAGTGTTATGTTTTTGTTATTCAAGAGGGTAGATTATGAATCTATTAACTGAGCATAGCAGATAATATAGAGTGTGGGGTAGGGAGCGTATGTTAATGCGCCTCATCCCAATTATCCCCAACCCCTATGTCAACAATTAAAGGGACATCTAATTGTGCTGCTGAGCACATGATATTGCGAATACAATCAGAAAAGTCTTCCGTTTGTTGTTCCGCCACTTCAAACACTAGTTCATCATGAACTTGCATTATCATTTTGTTGGTAGAGTTACTTTCTTTTAACCATTGCTGAGTATTAAGCATTGCTATTTTAATGATATCAGCAGCAGTTCCTTGCATGGGAGCGTTGATAGCGGTACGTTCGGCATATTGCCTGCGTGCAGCGTTACGTGCGTTAATTTCAGGTAAATAAAGTCTACGTCCGAATAAAGTTTCAACATAGCCCTGATCTTTTGCTTGTATACGAATATTATCCATATAGTTTTTAACGCCAGGATAGCGAGTAAAATATAAATCGATATAGGATTGTGCTTGAGACCTTGATAAACCAAGTTGCTGGGCCAGCCCAAAAGCTGACATGCCATAAATTAAACCAAAATTAATGGCCTTGGCGGAGCGCCGTAAGTCCGTGGTGACTTGGTCAACAGTCACACCGAATACTTCTGCAGCGGTCGCGCTGTGAATATCAATACCATTTGAAAAGGCGGTTAATAAGCCTTCATCAGCGGATAAGTGCGCCATAATGCGTAATTCGATTTGTGAATAATCAGCAGCAATAAGCTTATGATCTTTCGGTGCAATAAAGGCTTGTCTTATTCTACGTCCTTCAGAGCTACGAATGGGAATGTTTTGTAGGTTGGGGTCAGAGCAAGAGAGGCGGCCAGTTGCTGCAACGGCTTGATGGTAAGAGGTATGAACCCTCCCCGATTTATCATTAACCTGTTGAGGCAGTTTGTCAGTATAAGTTGATTTCAATTTACTCATACTTCTAAATTCAAGAATTAATTTTGGTAGCGGGTAATCAATCGCTAATTCTTGTAATACAGACTCAGCCGTTGAGGGTTGACCCTTAGGTGTTTTCTTTAAAACTGGGAGTTTTTGTTGCTCATATAGGATTTCCTGGATTTGTTTAGGTGAGCCTAAATTAAATACTTGTCCGGCAAGATCATGTGCATGTTGTTCCAGAGCAATAATATGATTGGCTAGTTCCAGGCTTTGTTCAGCCAGCATCGCGCTATCTATTAAGACACCATTTCTTTCAATTGTAGAGAGTACTGAAATTAAAGGTATTTCGATGTCGGAGTAAAGCTTTTGTAGTTGCGGGTGATTGTCCAACTTTTTAGAAAGAGCATGATGCAGTCTTAAAGTAATGTCTGCATCTTCCGCTGCATATGGGCTGGCCTGATCTATAGGTACTTCTGAAAAGCAGATTTGTTTAGCGCCTTTGCCGGCAATGTCTTCATAATGAATGGTTTCTAATCCTAAATATTTTTTAGCTAGATCATCCATGTTATGTTTGGTTGCTGTGCTATTAAATACATAGGATTCCAGCATGGTATCGTGCTGAATTCCTTGTAATTCAATTGCGTAGTTAGCTAATACATTGGCATCATATTTTAGGTTTTGTCCCAGTTTAGGTTTATCCGGATTTTCTAATAGTGGCTTAAGGCTGTTAAGAATATCTTCTCGACTGAGTTGTTCAGGTGCATCAGGATAGTCGTGAGCTAAGGGTATATAGGCTGCTTTTCCTGGTTCTATGGCAAATGAAACGCCAACAATTTCAGCAGTACTATAGTTTAGGCTGGTGGTTTCGGTATCAAATGCAAATAGTTTTGCCTGATTAAGCTGATCTAACCAATAATCAAAACGCTCTTGAGTTAGTACGGTTTCATAGTCGGTTTCTATTTCAGTAACAAGGTCTTCTTTCTGTTCTTCTTGTTTGGGGGTGTTCGCTTCAGCTTTGGCGGGGGCATCTAACATGCGAACCCAGGCTGAAAAGCCAAGGTTTTCAAGGTGTTGTTTGAGATCTGCTTTATCTTGAGTTTGACATTTAAGGTCATCAATTGTGTAGGGTAAGCCTAGATCGCATTTAATGGTGGTCAGCTCTCTGGATAAAGGGAGTTGATCCAGACTGGCACGTAAGTTCTCTCCTACTTTGCCTTTAATCTTGTCGGCATTCTCTATTAGGTTATCCATTGTTTCATAAAGCCCTAGCCATTTTGCGGCTGTTTTTGGACCCACTTTAGGTACACCTGGTATGTTGTCAGCTGTATCCCCCATTAAGGCAAGGTAATCAATAATTTGTTCGGGTTTGACACCAAATTTATCAACCACTCCAGCAATGTCCATGGTGGTATTTGACATGGTGTTTTCAAGCGTTATTTTCTCTGTTACCAGTTGAGCCATATCTTTATCACCAGTAGAAATGACCACATTAAAACCTTCTTTCGCTGCATTTTGAGCCAGGGCACCTAAAACATCATCAGCTTCAACGCCAGATTCCATAATTAAAGGAATGCCCATAGCACGAATAAGGTGATGTAAAGGTTCAATTTGAACCCTTAAATCATCAGGCATAGGAGGTCGATTAGCTTTGTACTGGTCATACATGTCATTTCGAAAGGTCTTTCCAGGTGCATCAAAAACAACGGTGAAATAATCCGTTTTATGAACTGCAATCAGTTTACGTAACATGTTGGCGACACCAAAAATGGCATTAGTTGGCTCCCCTTTTGGGTTGGTTAAAGGGGGAACTGCATGGTAGGCGCGGAATAAAAAAGAAGAGCCGTCGACTAAAACCAGGTGTTGTTGTGATTGTTCAGACATGAAAGTTAGTTATTTAAATAATTATTGAGCTAATCTTATCAAGAAGGTGAGGGTGAGAATTAATTTTTTGAATGCTTGTTCACAAAATTGAGAATTTTTTGTCTATCAGTTCTCAATAAGTTGTGAGGAGGCTTGAAAAATTAATGAGTCAAACTAATATTTTATTAGTGGATAGTATCAGTCGCCATGGTTGGCTGTGTGGTTGTCTATTCCATTTTTATTGGCTATATCATCGTTAAATGTTGAAAACGCTCTTAAAAGCCCTCTCCTGCTGGAGAGGGAGGGGTGAGGAGAAATAAAACAAGTCCCTTCTTCTTTAATATTCTCTTATAAATCAAGAGATAAAAAGAAATTTTGAATTACATGCTATTTTTTTTCTCCTCACCCAAACCCTCTCCAGCAGGAGAGGGCTTAAGAGCCACAAAATCCACACTTAACGGTGACATAGCCAAAAAGAAATACTTTCACAGTCTCTAAAGCACTGCGCCCCATTCTTGTATTGCTCTTAACTTAATGGCAGTGACGGTCTCCGAGGGAACCAGGGGAAGTTTCGAGTACTTATGGGGGGGCTATTTTTCCCTTACAACACCAGATAAGTTATCAAGTTGCTGCTTCTAAGTAACAAGCCTTGATTAGCGGAATAGACATACATGTGGGTGCAGGCTTTAGGCTGCATTTGCTAGATAAAAATAAGCAGGCTAATGCCTGCGCGCCAAGCATAAAATAACAATTTCTTGTTACTTGTAGTTGGGTGGCCCGTAGTGGCTTAAGCCAAGGAATGGACACCCAACTACAATTAACAAAAATACAATACAATCAAAGTGTTATATTTTTTACTTAGAAGAAAAGCCTATTTGAGTAATCATAAAAAAGGCAAGAATCAGGACCCCTTACACCTTGCTTTCATGTTTTAGAAAATACAGCGTTTGATATAGCTCTGTTTTTTTATATCAATCAGATTTTTTCACAGAACTACTTTTAAGCTCTGTTGCTAACAGACAAAAACTGTTAGAATAAAAAAAATTTAAAAAAACGACCTACTTCAAAGGCTAGAGTGACTAGCAAAGTCTTGTCTGCTAACCAAACGCTGCACTTGAACGCTGGGAGCCGGGTTCTTTTTATAAATCATATATTATCAAAGTTTATTTTGTTGCCCGAGTTTATCGTTTATTCTCCAGCATTAAGTGAGCTCTGCGTTCGTTAGCTGAATTTAGTATTCAAAATTAGGAGATAGATACATGATTCGAAATTTAATTTGTATAACCATTACATCCGCATTATATTGAGGAATGTTTTCCACAGCTTTTGCTGCAGCTGGCGGTGAAGTAGTCACCAGTGACCCAACTAAACACTTCGATGTAAAAGGTAAATTGCCTTCGAAATTCACTATTGAATTGCAAAACGGGCTTCGTAAGAGCCTGCCGTTTGACGACAAACGTGATTTTGAAGAAGCGAAGAAAGGATTTATTGCAGCACCAGATTACAAGCAAATTATGGCCGAAGCTGGCCATGTAGCATGGGACATGGGTAGCTATGATTTTCTACTCGAAGAAGGCCAAAATTTCGACAGCATGCATCCCTCGCTACAGCGTCAGGCTATCCTTAATATGGCCTATGGTTTATATGAAGTGCTGCCTGG
>ENA-ORXI01002460-ORXI01002460.1-sediment-metagenome-genome-assembly--contig:-NODE-2460-length-13258-cov-7.381837_pt1 | contig 13258 bp, 16 predicted proteins | sample MGYA00237861_ERZ511468 | MGnify/ENA primary metagenome ERZ511468 (study PRJEB26299, sample SAMN06266213) | sediment metagenome | isolation source: Hudson Canyon methane seep mesocosm | place... | reverse complement strand
AAACTATGCAATGGACTGTATCTATGGAAAAATGACACCTTTTTTACTTAAAGCTGAAGAAAAAGGTCTTACATTTAAAGATGGAGAAGATATGCTACTTTATCAAGGTGTATTAGCATTTGAACTATTTACTGGTGTTAAAGCCGATAAAGACTTAGTTGAATCTATGCGATTGGGGTTAAAAGAATCTTAATTTATAGGATTCTTTAAATAGGATAGATAATGCATAAAGATTTAATAAGTGAAAAAGGTTTTTTAAATTTTATTAAAGAGTTTAAAGACTTATCAGAAGTTCAAAAACCTTATTGGGTGAATGAAAAAAGAGTTGCAGCAGAACACGGAGATAGAAGTGAAAATGCTGAATATATTGCTTCAAAAGAGATGATTCGTAATTTAGATAAACGTCTTAGATATTTGGATAAAATTATAAACAATTCTCAAGTTGTAGTTACAAAAGATTTAAGTCATCAAAAAGTTAACTTTAGTTCAGAGGTTATGGTTTTAGATTTAGATACAAAACAAGAAAAAACTTTTATCATTTTAGGAACACAAGAGTCAAATCCAACATTAAATATAATATCAAATAAATCCCCTTTAGGTAAAGTTTTATTAGGAAAAAGTATTGGAGAAGAGTTTGAGTTTTTAATAAACTCAAATTTGTTTGAATATGAAATACTTAGTATAAAAGCATCTCAAAGTTAAAGTAAAAAAAGAAAGCTTTACATTACTCAAACTTTGAGAGCGATCGCCATACTCCTGCATTGTGTACATTCTCAAATCCTTTTGCTTTCAAGATACGTTTTGCTAAGCCACTTCTACTTCCTGATGCACAACAAAGAATTACAGGTTTAGTATTGTCTAACTCTTTTATTCTCTTAGTAAGTAAAGCTAATGGGATATTGATACTTCCATTTTTATGTGCTACAACAAACTCTTCTACACTTCTAACATCAACAATTTGTCCGCCTTGTTTAAGCAAAGAGGGAACAAGCTTTAATACCTGATATGTAGTGTACTTTCTATAAGCTATAAAAGCTGCTAGTGCGATAAATGCATAGATCAAATTTTCATTCATATATTTTTCCTTTAGTACTTTTAGTTCTTGACTTTTTTCTTTGAAAATTATTTAACATATATTTTTCATTTTCAAAATGTATTATATCCATTATTTCATCAACAGAATTAAATAAAATATCTTTATTTAGCTTTTTTGGTAAATAATATTTAGTATAAAGTTTATAATCCAACTCAAGAATAAATTTAAAATCTCCTCTTAATTTAGGATTATTTTTATATAACTTACTTTTATCTATATCTAATATTCTACCACAAAAAACTAATTTACCTTTATAGTTGATTCTGAAAATTTCATGTTCAACTCCATACTTTTCATCTTCTTGTTTTTTTGTATCTTTATCTTGAGTTACAGATACTTTGAGTTTTCCTATAAGTTCTGTTAAATCATAATTATATTGTTTGAAACCTCTTTGAGTCACAAGTATGAGTTGTTCCGTCTCTTTTTTAACTATTGCACAGATATTTTTATAAGCTATTTTATATAAAGCATTCTTTCGTGTACTTATACTACATAACATATCCAATTCAATTAAAAAATTACTTAGTACAACTTCAGATTCTACTTCTTTATACCTTCTTCGTTGTCTTGCATGTTGTGTGATAATATATTTCATAGTAGCCCTATTTTATCTATTTGGTTTTAATTAAATTCTTTTATTTAAAGGGAATTGATTTCGTCTATGGTGTAGTGTGTACCTAGGATACGGTTTATGTTTTCAAGTTCATCGGGAGTTACAATCTCAACTATCATTGATTCTTCTATTTTATATTCGATATTATTTGCAGGTGAAAAAAGTAGTTTACCATTTTCAATTCTATAGTAACCATCATCACTTAACTGCCATGGTGTGTTAAATACGTTCATCTACTTAAGAACTACGCTTCATATATAATTTCATTTGTGAATTATAGCAAATAGTGTTTGATTATTCCTTAGTTTTAAAATTATTTGATTTAAGTGTATCGGAAAATGGAACCTTTCTATTTCTACTATATTTTACTTTCTTATATAAAAAGTATACAAGAGTAATACCAAGTATAAATAAACTACCTATTACTAGTTCTGTCATTTAGTTTTACCTCTATTTCATTTAATTGATCATAAAGAGCTTTTTTATAATCACCATCTCTTATTACAGATAGTATATCTTTTTGGTCTTTGATATGCAACTTAAATTCCCCTATGAAATTTTTTTCTTTTTGAATAAAGTAAAATATTATCTCATTTATCCATGTTAGAGCATCAATTCGCCCTTTTTTATATTTTTCGCTTTGTTCAATCATTTTACTAAACTGATATCGTGTACGTTCATTTATACACTCACTACTTAAATCTTCTAATATTTTTATTGCTTTTTCCATGAGTAGATAATATCAAATAAATTTTGATTATGACAAAAAGATTGCATTTTGTTAATATTAATTTATAGTCAAACCTTGAGTTAATGTCTTAAATGACAGTTCAAATAAATCATCAATATTATCTTTAACATGTATATGCCCATCGATATATAAAGAAGCAAGACCATGTACCATAGAATGAATAATTTGAGCTTGTAACATAGGATCATCTACTTTCAAAATACCTTTTTCTTGACCCTCTACTAATAATCCTACCAATGCATGAAAACCATTAGCTTGTTCTTCATCTTCTATATCACAAGATTCTTCTCTTATATTTTGAAATCTTTCACCAAATAAAATTCTATATAAGTTAGGATGTTCCATAGCAAACTGGACATACTCTTTTCCCATGAGGTGAAATCTCTCTAAGACATCTTTCTCTTTTAACAAAAAAATTGGAGCAATTTTATCATCAAACAACTCAAAGCCATAAAGTAATACATTTTGAATCAGCTCATCTTTTGATGAGAAATGTCTATAAATAGCAGATCTTGAAGTTCCTAATCTTTTTGATAATACACTTAAAGTAAGAGCATCTATTCCTTCATTATGAATGATTTCTATCGCTTGTTTAAGCATCTCTTCTTTTAAATTACCATGATGATAATTTGAAGTTTTTTTTGAACAGTGATCTTTTATATATTCTACTATGCATTTTCCCATAATGAAATTATATCATAAATTTTTTCATTAATGTTGACAACGTTTACATTATATGTTAACATTGCACACATTAAATGTAATCAATGTTTACATAAAGGGAAAAAATGATTAAAATAGTACTACCAACACTTCTATCCGCACTCAGTTTGTTTGCAATATCAAATATAGATGTTGCTAAAAAAAATGATAATGTTATGAGTAACTTCGAAGATTCAAAATCAAAAATGACTATGACTTTGATAAATGCAAAAGGTCAAACAAAAGTAAGACAAATGAAATCAAAAACTTTAGAACTTGACGGTGGAGATAAGTCACTCATGGAGTTCTTAAGTCCAGCAGACGTAAAAGGAACAAAGTTTTTAAACTATGAACATGCAAAAAAAGATGATGATCAATGGTTGTATCTTCCAGCACTTAAAAGAGTAAAAAGAATCTCATCTAAAAATAAATCTGGTGCTTTTATGGGAAGTGAGTTTTCATACGAAGATATCAGTTCTTTTAATATTGAGAAATATGACTATAAAAACGATGAAGCTAAAGAGGAACAATTACACGGAACAGAGATATATAAAGTTGAAAGATTTCCAAACTATAAATACTCAGGATATACAAAACAAGTATCGTATATAGATAAAAAATCTTTTCTTACATTACAAGTTGATTATTATGATAGAAAAAAATCTTTATTAAAAAGTGCTTTTTTTACAGATTATAAACTAATAGATGGAGTTTACAGAACTGGAAAAATTCAGATGAAAAACTTTTCGAACTCTAAAGAGAGTATTTTGACATGGGATGAAGAGAGTATAAAAAATGGACTTACTAAAAAAGACTTTCATAAAAGAGTATTAAAAAGATGACACACTCAAAGAGTTTGATTCCTAAAACACTCTTTAGTCTACTAATTCTAATTACTTCTAGTTTTGCCCAAATTGAAGTTGAAGGTTATATAGGACTTGATAGTCAATCGTACTCAGATAAAAATAATAAACATTCAAATAACGTAACACTACAACAGCAATTAAAATTAACTTATGAAAAAGAGAATTTTTCTTCTGTTTTAGAACTTTATGCACAAGAGGACAAAAGTGATTTCTCAAACACTAAAGAAAATGATCGTACTTTTTTAAGAGTAAATGAGTTTTATACCCAGTACGAAGGGGAAGATTATAAACTCTTATTCGGAAAAAACATTAGATTTTGGGGAGCTTTAGAGGTTCAAAATATTGTCGATACTTTTAATAGGAGAGATAGTAGAAATGACTCTTTTACTACAGATAAAATAGGTGCATACAATATCTCATATTCACATTATTTTGAAGATAGTGAGTTATCAGTAATTGCAAAACTCTATGAACAAGAAAGTAAAATGGCAAATTCAAGTTATATGTACAGTATTTTAAACGAAGGTCAATCTTATAATGACAAGCTTGAAAGTGAGAAGTCATTGTATAGACCATCTCTTTATTTAGCTTATAATGGCTCAAGTTATGCAGATGAGTATTCTTTAGATTATGCATTTATTTATGAGAATGGTTATGATTCACAAAGGTATTTTACAGTCAATAACAATGAGTATAAACAACATGCATATTTAGTAAATAAATTTATGACATACAATACTTTAGTTCTTGATTCTACTCTCTATAAACTAGAGGCTTTATATGCAAATATTACTGAAAATAAAAATATCTCTGATTATATTCATATAGCGCTAGGAATTGAACACACTTTAGACGCTCTTTCAAGTGGACATGAAATAGGACTAATAAGTGAATATTATTATTACGATACTTTTGATGACAATAAATTAAATGATTTATCTCTTGGTGAAACATTTCAAAATGACTTATTTTTAGGTCTAAGATATAGTTTCAATGACGCTGATGACTCAAGTGCTGTAGGTGGAATTATTGTAGATACACAATACGATGAGCAAAGTTATTACATAGAATATGAAACACGAATTTATGATTTGGCTAAAGTCAAATTAGATTATAGATATATAGAACCATCTGATACAGACAATACAGTTTATTCGCAACTTGGTAGGCACCAAAGAATTGCTTTAAATATTTCATACCACTTTTAAAAAGGAAAAACATGCACAATTTTGTAGAAAAAATAATAAAATTTAAATGGTTTATAGCAATTATAATACCAGTAATAGCCATAACACTTTCATTGCAACTAAAACATTTATCATTTGAGGGAAGTTATAGAATATGGTTTGCAGAAGATTCAAAAATAATCAAAAATTACGATAATTTTAGAGATATTTTTGGAAATGATCAAGCCATAACAGTGACTTTTAAAAATGAAGATACAGTCTTTAATAAAGAATCATTAGGAGTGATACAAAGAATCACAGATAAGTTTTGGCAAACAGAATATATCACAAGAGTTGATTCTCTGACTAATTATCAATATGTACATACAGATAAAGAATATCCAGATGAAATTATAGTTGAAGATTTTATAGAAGATATTGACGCACTTGATGAAAAAACACTAGAAGAGAAAAAACAGATAGTTTTAAATGAAGATGCAATCATAAATAGACTTATAAGTAGTGATGCAAAAACAACAACTATAGTTGCAAGACTTTCTCCTCAAGCAGGAGAATCACCAGAAGTAAGTTTAAAATTAAAAGCTTTAACAGAAGCTATAATAGCACCAGAAATCCAAAAGTATGGATACCAGTTTTATCTTAATGGAGGACCAATTGTTAACTCCTCTTTTATTGAAATAGCGCAAGCTGATGGAGCTTTATTTACTCCACTTACTTTAGTAATTAGTATGTTGATTTTACTCATCATTTTTAAAAAGTTTTCTTCTATGCTAACAAGTATAAGTATTGTTATATTTACAATTTTGATAGTGCTTTCTATTCAAGTTGTATTAGGATATAAACTCAATAACTTCACAGTAAACATGCCTGTATTTATTACAGCCATTGGTATAGCAGATGCTATGCATATTTTATGGATATACACGGTAGCTAGAAAAAAAGGGATGGATAATGAAACTGCAATTCACTATTCAGTACGAAAAAACTTTTTACCTATATTATTTACATCATTAACAACAGCAGTTGGATTTGCTTCTTTAGGAATCTCAAATGTTATTCCTATCAAAACATTAGGAATCGCAACTGCAAATGCTGCTATATTGGCATTTTTACTTACTATTTTATTTGTTCCAGCTATTTTAGCAATCTTAAAACCTAAAATAGAACCACAAGATGATAGTGAAAATAAAAGCACTAAATTTGCAAAATGGTATGGTGCTTTTATCGTAAAATTTGATAAGAGAATATTTATAGCTACTTTATTTTTATTTATTGGCTTAGGATATGGTATCACTAAAGTTCAAGTTGATTCAAATACAGTGAGATACTTTAAAGAAGATGTTCCATGGAGACAAACAGTAAACTTTATACAAGACAATATCTCTGGACCTATGACATATGAAATCATTGTTGATTCTAAGCAAAAAGATGGGATAAAAGATCCAAAGTTTTTATTAGAAGTAGAAAGGTTTTACGAAGCATTTTATGCTGAGTTTCCAAAAGAAGTACGTCATATCACTTCTTTACTACAAGTAGTTAAAAAATTTAATGAAGTGATGGCAAACAGTAAAACTGTACCTGACAATCAAAACCTTATTGCGCAGTATCTTTTACTTTATACTCTGTCTTTACCACAAGGTATGGAGATAAATGATCAAATGGATATAGAAGAAAGACAGTTTAGAATAAGTGCAGCTATGAATGTAACAAATACTTCTAAAGATTTAAAAATGTTACATTGGGTAAATAACTGGTGGGAAACAAATACAGAGTATTCGGCACGAGTAGATGGACAAACAGCTATGTTTGCACATATGCAACATGATGTAACAGATACTTTAATAAAATCTATTTCTATAGCGATAGTTGTTGTTTCAATTATGATGTTATTGATATTTAGAAATTTAAAAATGTTACCTATATATGTACTACCAAATATATTACCTATTGCATTAGTAGTAGGACTTATGGGCTGGTTAAGCATTGATATTGATATTGGTGTTGCGATTGCTGGGGCTATTATCATAGGTGTCGCTGTTGATGATACTATTCACTTTTTAGTCAAATACTTTGAAGTAAGAAAAACTGGTGCAAATATGCAAGATTCACTTACATATGTAATGCAATATGCAGGAAGTGCTATCATTTTTACAACTATTATATTAAGTTTAGCATTTAGTGTATTTGTATTTAGTGATTTTTTACCAAACTATATGTTTGGAGTAGTAACCGCATCTGCACTTGTTATTGCAGTTATTGCTGACTTACTTATGTTACCTGCAATATTAAGTATGATAGAAAATTGTAAAACTAAAAAAGAAAAAGAGTGTAAATAACTCTTCTTCTTTTATATAAAATATATCTAAATTTTAAGAAGCCTTTGGAAAATAAAAATCAAACTCCTTAGGCTCTCCTAGATAAAAACCTTGTAAAAAATCAACTCCTAAATCTTTTGTTATATCATATACCTCTTTTGAATGTATATACTCAGCAACTGTTTGTGCATTTAAATCTTTTGCCATATTTATGATGTTTTTTACTATCATTTTTGATTCTTCTGATACATCAATATTTTTAATTAAAGAACCATCTATTTTAATAATATCTGGTTTGAGTTTCAAAATATTTTCCATACTTGAATATCCACTTCCAAAATCATCTATAGCTATCTTACACCCAAAAGTACGTACATAAGAAGAGAACTCTTCTACGATACTAAAATCTTCGATAAAATCACTCTCTAATATCTCAAAAATTATATACTGCGGTTTTGAACACGTTTTAATTTTATCATAAATCATCTCTCTAAAAGAATCATTTGAGATATCTTCATACGATAGATTGATACTAAACTCTGTATCCATGTGACAAAACATATCTATAGATTTATTTATCATGATATCCATCATTTTTGAATAGAGTTTTATCTTTTTTGCTGTATCTAAATAGGGATACACCGACAATGGAAATGCCCCCTCTTCTGGTACCAGTCTCATAAGACATTCATATTTTTTTACGTCAGAATTATTAGCATCAAATATTGGCTGGATATGTGGTTCTATAGAACCATTATCAAGTGTATTTTTAAGTAACACTACATTATCTACAAATTTTGTTTGCTCCTCTTCTCTATATGCGATTGTTAAAATATCGAGATTAATATCTATTATTTTATCAACAGAGGCCAATACTTCATATCTTTTTTCTTTAACAATACACTCTTTGATAAATCCACGTACATAACTAAAAGCTGCATTTACATAATGTGCAGGCAAACCTATACGTACATGAATCTCACTAATAAAGTTTAACTTCTCAAAATACTCTTCTTCATATTTACCACAAAAAAGATTTTTATACCAAAGTTCTATCCCTTTTTCATGACGAGCCAAAATATCTTTATCATGTAAAAACATTCGAGCATGATTAAACTCAAAAATAAATTTATAAAAACCTTTTAACAACTCTTCTGTATGCAAAGTTGCTAAGGCTTGTATACTTTTAAGATGTGTTGCATCTTCACTACTAAACTTATAGTTCTTAAGTACGGTTCTAAAATTATTTCTATCTAATTCATTGATTGTTTTATACTTTAAATCCATCTTTTTCCTTTTAACTACATCTGCTACAGGCAATAGTATCTTTACCATCAAACTCTTTTTGGTTTGCTGTATCTACAATCGTATTTGCTGTATTTGATGTTTTTATTGCTATATCATTTGCTTGAGATGATACATCTAAATTTGTTGTGATTTGTTGCTCTAAAATATCTACAGATTCGTTGATTTTTACAATTCCAACTTGTTGTTCTTTTGAGATACAGGCTACATCTTTTATAATCTCTACCGTTTTGTCTATATCATCACTTAAGTGATTGTACTCTTCAATCATATTATCAGCTATCGTTTTTCCTTCATCTGCTTTTGCTTTTGCTATTTCAACGATATCTTTTATCTCTTTTGCAGCTTCAGCACTTCTTGAAGCTAAGTTTCGTACCTCTTGCGCAACTACAGCAAAACCTTTTCCAGCTTCACCAGCAGTTGCAGCTTCTACTGCTGCATTTAAACTCAATATATTTGTTTGAAAAGCGATCTGATCAATAATAGAGATAGATTCACTTATTTCAGATACTTGATTGTTTATCTCATCCATTGCTACAGTAGTTTTAGTAGCTAAGTTTCTACCATCGTTTGCAGAACTTCCTACAGAGTTTGCAAGCTGTGTCATCACAATTGTTTGTTCTGAAGTTTTAGATACGTTTTGTGTAATCTCATCTAATACATTAGAAGTCAGTTCTAAACTTTTAGCCGCTTCATTTGAAGAAGTATTTAATTTATCAACATTTACCAATAAAATCTCAGAAGAATTTTGTAAACTGACTCCATTTGTTTTATTTTCTAACAACATTTGAGTTATCGCATCTTTTAGTTGATTTACAGATGAAACCAATAATGCAAATTGACCATTATCAGATATACCATTTAAAGCTAAGTTATTTCTATAATCATAATTTGTATACTCATTTAATATCTCATTAATATTTGAAAAATGTTCTTTTGTTTCTAAAATCATCTCATTTACACTTTTTTTAAACTTTTCAAGAGGTTCATTTGAAGTAGATGTTTGAATAATATCTGAATAGTTACCTTGTTTTAGTTTATCCATAACTTCATTTGCTTCTTCGATTAATAATAAATCAGTTTCTTCTTTTTTGATAAGTTCAACTTCTCTTTGATCAATAACATCTTTTATCTGTTTATATTCACTAGCCATAGAAGTATTTATTTCTAAACTTACATTTTTGTTATCCATATTTTTTAAAAATTTAATCAATTCTTTTGATAGCTTTGAACCATTTTTTCTTTCATCTAATTCATGTACAACTAATGCAAGAGAAATAATAATTTGAATACTTTGTGATATTATATTTGTAGTAAACAAAAATGCATTTATAGGAAGTAACACTATACCTATATAATGTACGATTGTCATCCTGAAGTAGAGAGATTTTAAACTTAACATATTTATTCCTTGTAACTTTTGAGGAATAATAACCAAATAGGATAATTTTTATCTTAAACTATTTTACTAATAGGACAATTTATATCCTATTTGAATATTTGTAGCTTTTATGAAGAGATTTCTGCCTTTAATTTTTCTAGTATTTTTACCATAGCTAAAGTATCTAACTTACAATATTCGATAAGTGATGTTCTCATTTTTTGTTTTTCTTGTTCTTCCATTTTTGACATATTTGCAAAAGCATTCATAGCTTGAGTTCCATTTTGCACTCCATTTAACTCTTTATATGCCTTTGCAAACTCAGGAACTAAAGCTGGTAAAACATATTTTATAGAATAACTTCCATTCATAGATGGCGTTACATAATACTTCTTTTGAAAAGGAACCATCAAGTCTTTCATATTTTCATTTATACTTATAAGTTGTCTACTTAAATCAATATGTGACTCAGCAAGTTTAGTTATCACACCTTTTTCAAAACTCATATTATAAGCCAATACTGTTACATCACTTGGGATATCTTCTACAAGTGTTTTAGCTAACTGTTCTCGTGGGTCGGTTCCATCTACGGCTAAATACTCTTTGTGTTCAAGTGTTCCATCTTCTTGTTCGATATGTAGTGAATACTGAAATGGTATTTGTTGATAGGGACTGATACCTTGAAACTCTGGTACAGCTTGCTGAAATGTTTCAAAATCTAGATGATAAATAGGATAAGTCAAAGTATCTATAAACTCTTTTATTTTATCTTTATCTATAAAAGTCTCTTGAGATTTATAAGTCTCTACAGCTAACTTTTGATTTGCAGTCATAGCAAAATCATCGGGTACATCTTTTATATTTTTGATACCTTGTGAGTACAACTCAATTTGTTTTTTGCTTCCTAGATTAAAGATACTAAAAATAGAATAGTCAGGAATATTACGTTGAGTTTTCCAACAATACTCTTTTGCATCACACTCATAAGGCTTTTTACAATGACTTCCTATATCTATATTTGGTTCGTTTATTTTATCTGATAACACGGTTTCAAACTCTTCCAAAATTCTAGGAATATCATGTTTTAACTCTATAACTTCTTCTGTCACATCAACAATAGTAAATAACTCATCTAAACTTAGAGTATCACCTCTGACATACGAACTATTGATATGCACTACATTTGCCGTTTTGATAACAAAACCAAGTTGAGATAAAACATAGTACTGAATAGAAGTATCATGTACATATATATCTTTTACACTCGATGAGCTTTTTACTTCATAGATAGATACTCCATCATCCTCTATTTTTAGTACATCAACAAGTACCAAAATACCATCAAAAGAAAATGTAGCTTCATAGATATACTTCACACCATTTTCTATATGTTCGGCTGTTTGTTGTATCATCTCTTCAAAATTTGTAGTATATGGTATCTCTATACCACCTGGGAAAAGTTTACAAGCCAACTCCCCTACTACATTACCAGTTTCAAATCTTGCCATTGCAGAATCATCTGGAGCACTTAGTACCTCTTTATTGTACTTTTTTAACCAAAGAGCTTTTTGGCATTGGATACCTTTAGTGTAGAGCGATTTTGATAAATTCATGACTTCCTCTTATATTTATAGTGTGTTTATACAGTCCAGTAAATAAAACTCATTCGTGCATTTTCTGGATCGTAGTCTTCTCTTATTTCTGTAAACTTATCATCTAGTAGTTTGAGATTTTTCATCTCACGTAGAGCAAATTGTCTCCAAGTCATATCAGCTGATTCATCACTTCCACCTTCTATTTGAAAAGCACTCAATGTATCCTTACCTTGTTTTGACTGACCAAAAGTATATGGCTCTACTAATCTATTTTTATCTTTATATGTAAAACTCAACAACTGTTTATTTTCAATCGCCTGCTTAATTATGAATTCCATTTCTACCCTTTTTATCTATAGTACAATTTTATACCAAGGATTATACAGTTTGGTTTCTGTTTAGTTAGTTAATGTTATAGCCTTTAAAACATCCTCAAACTCACCTTTTATTATTTGAGAGGAGCAGGCTATCATCAGATTTATAGGATAGTTAAAATCTTCTATTGCCATACCGTTTGCATCATACTGTTCATTATATATCTTCACTTTTTCTGCATTTGCAAAACTATCTACATAATCACAAGTATCATCCATATATCCATACACTATTTTACCTAATGCTGATGCATAACCACATTCCCATATCGTACCGCTATCGGCTTCTTTTCCACGAAAAGGATTTATATTTGCTATGACTATATCACATTCATCTATCATGTTTCTATTTGCTATAAATATATCTTGAGCTATTTTTTGCTTTTCTTGATCAAAATTCGCAACATTATCCAAAGGATACAATCCTTCAAATCCATACTTCACGCAAAGACTTTGATACTCTTTTCCTATTAAAATAGAATCTTTTTTAAATACATCAAATCCAGCAATATATACTTTTTGTCGTTTCATAAATGTCCTTGTAAATTCATAGTGTTATTTTTTACTATGAATTATACATTTTTGTGTCTGATTAGGGGGTTAATGTTAGCTATTATACTTTTGAAAATTTATATCCAGCTTTTTTTATATTTTGATCAAAAAATTTTCCTTTAGAATCTGCAACTAATAATTTATCATAAACCCTTTTATTAACATTTAAATACTTATATTTGCCACCATGTTTAAATTCCACATATAATTCATTTTGATTTTCATCATAACCTATGGACTTTAAGTTACTTGATTGTACATTATTCATTTCCATTTTTATTTCCTTTTATTATTTATTCTATAATCTCATTTATTTTGTCAAATAAATTCTTTATTGGTTCAATATTTTCTATATCATATTTTGATAATTTTTTCGCAAGTTCTAAAGATATTTCTGGTTTACCTATGCTACGTCTACATTCTCTACTCAACATTTTTTTGATTTGTTCTGAAAATTTATCTGCACTTCTATGTTGTGTAAAATCATTTTCTATCCAGTCTGAACTATCATGTTTAGTAAA
>ENA-ORXI01002458-ORXI01002458.1-sediment-metagenome-genome-assembly--contig:-NODE-2458-length-13260-cov-4.057878_pt1 | contig 13260 bp, 9 predicted proteins | sample MGYA00237861_ERZ511468 | MGnify/ENA primary metagenome ERZ511468 (study PRJEB26299, sample SAMN06266213) | sediment metagenome | isolation source: Hudson Canyon methane seep mesocosm | place: USA:Hudson... | reverse complement strand
AGATTGTAGCCAATCAACTGAATTATCACTTGATGCATTATCTACCACAATAATTTGTATTTTTAAATTAGTGTTAGTCACTTCAAGGGAATCAAATAACTGGGCTAATAAATGCTGAGTATTATAATTTACGATAAGAATAGACAAATCTACTTGTGTCATAGAAAACTACTGCCTTTGTGTTATTTAGGGAAGGGAGTAGTGATTGCAGTCTGTAATGCCTTCCCCCAACTCTGATCAAAATCATAAAACGTACCAGCATCATGCTTACAATTTTTCTGTAAACGATCATAAAGCTCATGATCAGATGCCAGTTTTATAATTGCCTTAACCATTGCATCAATGTCACCAGCCGGAACCTCAATACTCGATTCTTTCATTAAGTCTACAGCTGGACAAATATCAGATGCAACTACTGGGCGCATTGCTAAAATAGACTCGACAACCGTCTTATTTAATCCTTCTGCAAATTCTGCTGTTGTGGGTACCAGGGTAACATGAGCTCTAGCATAAGCTTTTCTCATATCATGTCGATCAAGTTTACCAAGAAAACGTACTGAATCAGATAATTTCCGCCGATCAATCTCACTAATTAGTTCCTGCTCTGCACTGCCAGTACCACATAATTCCAACACAAAATCCCCCCGCCCTAAATCAGCTAATCTTTCAGCCAAATCAAGTAAATCAAAAATACCTTTATTTCTTTCAATTCGACCAGCAAAAAGTAAGGCAAAAGGCTTTTGATTCCAATCAAGGGATGGAATTTCATCAAAATCTCCCTGACGATAATAGGGCCTAGCTTGCAACAATGTACCTTTTACCTTATTACTTGCCAATTCACGAACCTGATTCTCACATTCAGGTGAAATACTAATAGTAGCTTCGGGGATAAACCGCCAAAAAAGACCATTAAAGGTTTGAAGTACTCTATCTTTAATACCTAATGGTCTATGCCCTTTAGGCCAAAAGGTACAATGAAGTGTAGGAATAACCTTTACATTTGCCAGCCTTAGAAGAGAGAGAAGCCACCAATGCTCCATATCACTAATAACTGCGATATCTGCTTTGGAACGTACTATAGTCTGAATAATACCTAACCAATACCACAAATCGGCAAGGTGATAAGACACCCCAGCTTTTTCACGATAGTTTTTTGGACGATGTTCTATTGTTATCCAGTTTTCATTCACAGCATCTCGTCTTGGACTTGATGAGATCACATATGCCGTCATGGAAAGAGCCTTTATTTGACGGTAAAATTGACCGGAATATGTCTCAGATACCTCATGAGGATCACTCTCATCCTTAATCCAATGATGAAATGTGCTTATTACATCCCCTGGACCGGCTGCATAAGCTATTAATTGTTTTCTTGAACGCATGTTTTAAACTCCTTTTAGGTATTTTCTCAACTTGTAGCCCTACCCTAGTCTGACAGAACCTATAGATTAGCCATAGAAATTACTCGATCTAAAAAACTGTCCAGAGTTGATCTATTAGAAAAACCATACTCAACAGCATCTTCTATAAAATGTGTTAATTCTTCTGGGTCTGCTCGAAAATCAACCATTGATTCTCCATCAGGTTCGCAAATAAACATACCTGCTGACAATCCACAAAACACGCCTATATCAGCAACCGTCGTGTGTACTTGAAATGGTGGGTTTAAGATAATGAGAGTGGCAAAATCATCCACTAGATAGAGAAGTGGGGCAAGGTGAGAACCTTCTACACTTACAACGACATTGGCTCCTCGGCAAGCAGCAATTACTTCTTCAGCACTACTGGAAGTTACATCTATTGTTTTAAATCCTATCGATTCTAACTTTAAACAAACTTCTTCTTCATTAACTAAAACTCTACGTACACCAGAATTACCTCTACTTAGAAAAATTCGATCATGTCCTTGAGGCAATATAGCCATTCGTTTTCTTAATTCCTGATATCTTGCCGTTTTATCTGGATTCTGGGCAAAATCATCAATAACCATCAACTCTTCAAATAATGCTACCTTATAGCGTTCAGGCTCGGTAAGTCCGAAAGCATGTCGATAATCTTTTTCATCGCGGTAAAGATTACGATCATACACAACTGGATTAGAGTAATTCTCTGCAAGCATTTGCAAAGGAACCTCATCTTCAACCCAATGCCCCCACCATGTTGATCCAGCACAGGTTGAAACAAGTGCGGCCTCTTTAATTTCCGCCACTGGACCTGTTAAGCTAAAGTCTGATATAAACTTTTGTCCTACTGGGAGTAATTCATGTCGAAACCTACCAGAAAAAACAGACCCTCCAATCAAGCTTGCATCTTTCAACCAATGAGCAATAACTGGTCTAAATCCGAAAGTTTTACGATTTAAATCATGCTTAATGACATATTCAGCACTATGCCTTGCTGCACCATGTATTCGGGGTAAATGCTTCTCCCAAAAAAATGGAGTTATTGCAGGTACCTCTCCTCCATCACACAAAGTAAGGCTACGAACTGAAGCATCCTTGAGGTTTGTATAAGGTAAGCCAACTGATCGTTTTAGCGTATAAGAACAAAGCCTTACCATTGCACAAGTACGTATCAAATTACGAAAACCCCAATTGTGAGAGCTTTGAACTGTCATAATTGACACATACTCCTACCAAAAGTAGCAGAAAGACGGAGATGTGTTTTTTCAATTCGATATCCAAACTTACCAACACATTTTTGTAGAAATTTTTTCATAAATTTTTCTCTCATTTATATCCATTAAATCGTAAAAACCAATATAACCAGGCTATCAAGTACAACGTTTTAAAACCAGACAATACTATTTAACTTCATCAATACACACCTTTCTCCGTTTGAGTCGTCTGCTAACAAACCACTTTTCAACTAAATGCCAACTCAATAACCCCGCAATCAACGAAACTGGAAGTGAGATTGCAAACAACAACATGGGAGGCATGGAACCACCATACGCCATAACGCAAAGTTGCTGAATTGGAAATGCATACAAATATGCACCATAAGAACAATCACCTATAACAGTGACAGGTATTGGTTTTACTCTTTTAAAGAATGCAAAATAAAAGATCACATACGCCCAAGTTATAGGCAAAACCCATGACCAACTATGATTAAAGCTCCCCAGAACTATAGTCGCTAGGAGCGCAATAATAAACCCAGTAAAGTTATACCTAATCACATGATGATATCGATAAGCGACAACTCCCACTAAATAATAGGGAAGCAACCTTGCCCAGAAAGGAGGATAACCAAAGATTTTACCTAAAATACCTCCACTTAGATTCCAGCCTGTAGATGCAACGTAGTATGAAAAAAATAGCGAAAGGACAAATATAAAGACTACACCCCTGGGTCTAGACAATAACCCAGTTATACCTAACAATATAATTCCGATGTAACACCAAAATTCGTAAGCAATAGACCAAAGAGAACCATTAGTAGCCAAGGGGTAAATATTATCTGCAAAAGCCAGCGGATGACCTAAGCCCTTCAACCTTAATATATTGCTCAAAAAGTTTGTTGCATCAATATGATTCCAATCAGTTGTATTGATTGCGGCATAGGGAATCAAGTAGACACCTATAATAGAAGCAACTATAAAACCAGGGTAAATTCTACCAATACGCCGATTTAGGTAGCTTGGTAAAGAACTACGCCTATCCCAGCTCATCGTGATAAGAAAACCACTAATTACGAAAAAACCATCTACTCCAAGCTCTCCAAATGTTAAGACTTGAGGCAGGTTATAACTAGTAAGCCAAGCCAATGATTCGCTTGTTTCATTTCCGATACCAAGTGCAAATGAATGGGAATAAATGACGAATGCAGCAAATAACACACGGAGTGCATCAAAATGATTTCCCGGGAGTTTTAACACCTTAATTGGTGGTTTTTTATTTTTTATGATGAACCGATCCAAACCTATACGTTTACTCAAGTTCACAAAAAAAGAAATAATTCGTTCGTATCCTAATCGTCTGGTTATTCCATAAAGTGACCAGCCCAGTGCAAGGATCAAAATAGAAACCCCTGCCGTATACCGGACAATATCATCAGAGATAAAAGTAGTTGCGAATGAAGAGACTACTAATAAAATTCCTGTCAAAACAAGAAGCCTTAACTCCTTATCCCATACATGTCCATGCCGAACTTTTACAATCCAAGCTATTAAGCCAACATAAAACAAATACTGGCCTAAAAAGCCCATACCAGCACCTTCTACACCAAAGCTTCTTACTGCCAACCAGACTACAGCTATATGAAAAAGCATCGTTGCAATTTCACTTAATAAAAAAGCAACTTTATCTGCACGGGCCAAGAGAATAAAGCCTAGTGGCCAGCTAATGATACGTCCTAGTAGCCCCAATACCTGCCATCGCAACACATCAGAGGCCCCATCAAAACGCTCTGAATACAGTAGCCAAATCATCAGTTCTGAAAAAATCATCACCCCTACTAATCCGGGAACTGCCAATAATAATGCCATTTCCGCTTGTTCATTCACTAGCCTTGTTCGCTGAGCGAGGTCTTCTCCCACACTAGCCAATCTAGGAAAGTAATCCCCACTCATAGCTTGAAGAATAAAACCAATGTATATCCCACTAATATTAAAAGCTGATTGGTAAAGGCCTACAGATGCTTCTCCAGAATACTGCTGAAGAATAAGCCGCACTAAATACTCTGAACTAGTCAACAAAAAACCTGAAAGCATTAACGTTATCCCCAATCGCAACATGTCTCTGGCACCAGTAGCTGTTTCCTTCCAAGTCACATTAACGGGTTGTAATGTTACCCGCCGTGCATACCACCAACTTGCCACTAACTGCCCAGCTGCAATGGCCAGAAGAAATGGTACTATTCCATCCTCTCTGAAAAGTAACAACAATGGGATTGCCAACAGGGTGCTCCATACACCACTGAATATATTGAGTTTGGCTAGATCATTGATTCTTCGAAGTCCAGAGAGCAAAGCCTCCTGCCCTACTTGAAACTGACTTAACAGAACTCCCACTCCTAAAGCCGCAATTGCCCATGCATGATCTGGGTTACCAAAAGTCCATATGCTTGATGGGTAAGCCAGAGCGACAGTAACCATTAAACCAAGCATCGCGGTGAACAAAACAGTTCGACGAAGTACTTTCACCGTCCTGGCAACCCCCTCTTCATTATCAGAGCCTGAAGCCTGAGCAATATTGCGAATTGCACTTTGACCAATACCTAAGGATATAACTGATCCAATCATGGCTGTAAGCCCTGTGTACAGGGACATCACCCCGAAAAGTGCTGGACCAAGTTCAACGGCTAACACTTTTACTCGTACAATTCCTAATAAAACATTGACTAACGAGGAGCTTCCTAGAAGTGCACTGGACTTAGCTATGCGTCCATAACTTTGGCTTTTAGTTTGGGTCATAAAAATTCTAAATTTAATCTAAACAGAGCTATTGCTTTTTTACTCATTAATAATGTTTCAAGCAAGCAAAATAATTTCATCTATCACTGTACCTTGTTGCTCACGACTTAAGTGAGGCCCTATAGGAAGGCTAAGTACTGAATTAGAAAGCTGTTCTGTCAAATCAAAACTATACCCTTGATAATCTTCTATATAGGCACCCGATTGATGTGGTGGGATTGGATAATGGATCATTGTGGCAATTCCTTTTTCAGCCAACTCAGTCTGTAGCAGATCACGTTTGATTCCCCTTACTACAAACTGATGCCACACAGGCTCAACCCATTCTGGAAATTCAGGGAGTTTTAATGTTGTATGCGCTAATGATTCAAGATATATCGCTGCAAGTTTTCTTCGACGAGTATTCCATTCATCAAGATATTTCAGTTTAACCCTAAGAAAAGCAGCTTGAAGCTCATCAAGACGAGAATTGTAACCTTTAATTTCATTTTTATATTTAACTCTGGAACCATAATTTCTCAATACACGTAATCGATCTGCTAAATCAGCATCTTTCGTAGTTATTGCACCACCATCTCCAAGAGCACCAAGGTTTTTTCCAGGGTAAAAACTAAAGCCAGCCGCATCTCCAAGACTTCCTGTTCGCCTACCCTTATACTTGGCGCCATGTGCTTGTGCTGCATCTTCAATGACCTTGATCCCATATTCAGAAGCCAGTGTATTGATTGGGTCCATATCAGCAGGTTGTCCATATAAGTGCACAGCAATAATCGCTTTTGTTTTCGAACTAATTGCTGATTCTATTCTTGCTGGGTCTATATTATAGCTATACTCATCAGGCTCCACTGGAACTGGAGTCGCCCCAACATAAGATACAGCTAACCAGGTAGCAATGTAGGTATTTGCAGGCACAATAACTTCATCACCCGGTCCAATTCCATAACCTCGCAAAATCAAATGCAATGCATCAAGGCCATTACCAACGCCTATGCAATGATCTACTCCACAATAGCGAGCAAATTCCTCTTCAAAAGCAAGCGTTTCCTTGCCAAGTATGTACCATCCAGTATTCATACAATGAGAATAAACTTCATCTAACTCTTTCTTTAATTCTTGGTATGCTGCACCAAGATCTATAAACGGAATTTTTTGTTTCATTGGCCTACAAACTCAAGAAAAGTATCATAATCACGGATATAATCATCAGGATCATATTCATGCGAAGCAAATACCATAAGAACTGCATCACTGGAAAATTTAAAAAGACTTCTCCATACTCTCGGAGGTAAATGAAGCCCGACCCACGGTTTATCTAACACATGCTCTTCTCGTTGTTTTCCATCATCAACTACTACAGAAACAGACCCACTAACACATACTAGGTATTCATGAAGTTCACGATGAACATGTTCACCACGAACTCGCGAATTTGGTACGTTGTAAACGAAGAAAACACGTTTAGGTATAAAGGGTAAATCGTTCTCAATCTCAGCCACACAAAGATCACCTCGCAAATCGGTGACATGGTTTAATTCAAAAAGGTCAACGCCCTCAACAGCTGTTGACCCAGATCTATTTTCTATTGCTAGCGCTTCAGATTCTTTAGTAGGCGTATCAACATATCCAACAATACGCGCGGGGTTCCCAACCACAATAGCATTAGGAGGAACAGTACTGGTAACGACTGCCCCTGCCCCGACCATGGCATTTTTTCCTATACTTAGACCTGGCAGTATTGTTGCATTTGCTCCAACTGAAGCCCCGTTCTTAATAACTGTATTTGAAAATTTGTCAGGATATTGTTTGCTACGAGGAAACTTATCATTAGTAAATGTTGCATTAGGTCCAATAAACACATCATCTTCAACAACCAGCCCATCCCAAAGTTGAACACCACATTTAATGGTTACCCTGTCACCTATTGTTACATCATTTTCAATAAAAACATGATCACAAATATTACAATCAGACCCTATTATGGCTCCTTTTAATATATTTACGAATGCCCATATTGTTGTCCCAGAACCAATATCAGTCGATTGAACCAAGGCGGTAGGATGATAATAACTTTCGCCCTCTAACTTTTCACGCATTTTTTTAACCTGTTAAAACTAAGATTTAAGAGAATTTTTTTGAAATAATGACTTCCAAAATAAGGAAGCCATATATTTTGTAGGCAACCCCCAAAGAACACCTTTGATTGGTACAATCAAAACCCAAGGGAAGATGGCTATTTCATATTCACATAACACTTGTCTCATTTTTTGCCAATAGATGAGTTTTTTTAAACTTTGAGGGTCCTTTCGCCCTGAAATTTTCCAAGCTCCCATCCATTCATTAATAACTGCAAGTTGGTTTTCTTTCCAGCGAATTGTCCACTGTCTATCTCTTAGCCGCCTAGCCCCTGTTCCAATATCAGGTGCACTTACATTGTTGGAATGAATTCGATAACGAACCAGTGGCTTTTCTACTAAACAGATCCCACGTTCAAGCATTGCACGAAAGGGGTATACCGCATCTTCCTGAAGAACTTTCTCATTTAAAGGGCCATAAATATGATGTAAGCGCCTGCTATAAGCACAAGCACAACCGGAAATTGCTGCCATGCCCTTCTCTAACATATGAGAAATTTGTAAATCACGTGGTAACCGTTTAATACTTTCTACAACTTTACCTTGATCATCCACCACTGTAATATCTGAATAAACCAAATCTGGTGTAGGTTCTGTATTACGCCACGCATTGACAAGCAATTGGGTTCGCTCAGGCAGAGAAACATCATCCCCTGCCTGTACTACCAAAAAATCACCGTTTGTCTCTTCCCATGCACGATTTAAACTTGCCGCTAAACCTATATTTTTATCGTTTTGGTATAACTTTACAGTATATTCCCCATTATATTCACACACCTCCTTCTCCATTAGAGAAAATGTATTGTCAGTCGAACAATCATCTATCATAAAAATTTCTAATGGTTCAAAAGTTTGTGCAAGTACGCTTCTGACCGCTTCCTGGATAAAGTTTTCCTGATTGTAGGCTAATAATACAAAACTGACTAAAGGCTGTTCGGGCACACCTTTTTTCTCAGAAAATACCTTTCCGTTTATTGATTGTTCCTTCACTTTTTTCTTTGACCCTATTATTTTCTGTTACTAAAATTGTTTCAATTCATTTAATAAATAACCGACACTCAGGAACTAACTCTCTATAGAATTGATTACTTGCCCAATATAAACTAATAAATGCATTACGATCCCACTCTCTATACTCTACCCTTATTGGGTACTTTTTCCCTGCAACCAAAGAAATTTTACCAGTAGCCCATCCGCGCGCCATGGCCTTCCAATTATTTATAATTAACTGGTTATCAACCCATACTCGTGCAAAATCATCACTATTTGTAAAAAAAGTATATTCACTAGAAAACTGGGGTTCCACATAACCAGTCCAGCGCACTTGAAACTGATCACTAGGTATGGTTTTAGAAGGTGAGCTACTTCCCCAGTTAAAATCGACTGCCTTGTCATTTCGCACCAAGTTAGGGCCCGCATACTTTTCAAAGTTTAATGAAATGTGCTCTGCGTAATAATATTCGCCTTTCAGGCCATTACCATCGGAACACTTGCTCACATTCTGATGTGTAGTTACATAGATAGGATCTGAATAACTTTTACTATCACTTGAAATATACGCGGCTACTCTTAACTGGTAGGCCTTATTATTTTTAAAACTTAAATCCCGCTTAGTATTTATATTATAAGGAAATGACATTGCTCCACCTATTCGAGTAGATGTTACATTTGGATCTACAACTTTTAATAAATCCCACCTTTTTCTTTTATCATTCCAGACTTCGATATCAAAGTTTTTTTCATCGTCAGAATTATCTACCCATGTGACCTCAATTTCTGTTCCTTCAACAACCATTGTTTTTATATCTGTGGGTGGAAGAGGCAAAGCTGCTTTATCTATTTCTTTTTGGCAAGACCGATTGTTAAGGTAATATGTCCTTTTTGCTGTTTTATTTAGGCCGTAAGGGCTTGTTAACACAACTTCTTCACCACTATTAATCCAATTACCATACTGTCCATCAGAAGTAAGGGCGTGACCATCAGGTTTCTTTCCCGCATACCACCACCACCATAACCATCCAATATTTCTTTTTTCAGACAGAGCCATTAAAAATTGAAAATCAATATCAGAAGAAAACGTCACATCTTTATTTGCAAACTCTCCTATAATCATAGGTATGTCAGATTTCAGTGCTCTTTTAATGGCATAGTCATAGCGCGAACGAGGTTGGTTACTATCCCAAGGGTGCCAACTGAAAATTAAATTGTGATCTGGATCACTTTGCTGAAGAAAGCTGGCGTTATCTAGTATATATTTTTCTGCACGCCCCCAATTAGCTGCATCAATCACTAAAGGCATATGCAAACCTGCTGATCTCAACTTTTTTATAGCCCAAGTATATTCAGCTCGATACTCATCATTTGTTATATTTCCAGCACCTGCTTCATTGGCTATATTTAACAAAATCATATCTTCATATTTGCGTAAAACGGATACCATTTCAGGCTGTGCCCAAAATTCCACTGTAAACCGAAAATTAGACCAATCACCTGTTGCATCCCATAAAGCAGGCATAGCAACCATATTATTACTGATTACTCGCTTGATACTTTTTTCAATCGAAAATGGATTACTGCGATTAATCAACCACCGATAAGTCAAGCGGACAGTGTTTGAACCAGTCCTGGCAATCTCATCTAAGTTTTTAACTGCGTTGTTATTAGGAAATGCAATTCCTGCATTAACTCCTCTAATAACCATTTCTTCTCCGCAAGGATCAATCAACTTTGACCCACTAGTTTTAAAAGTCAAAGCAGATGCTGTATTACAGGAAAACAGGTAAAAAACTATCAAAAAAACAGACAAAGTAACTATATTTTGACTTTGCCAGTGTCTGACTTTAAACATAAAATTATCCTATTTTTTTAAATTTATTTAAACGGTGAGCGCTTACTTTTGAGTTAAAATCACCCCTTCGAATTGCATCAACTCTTCCAGAAACAATGCCTATTAACAACCATGTCATTGACCGAATCGGGTCATTGATCAAACAATCAACTAAAGTAATAGAAATCATTAAACATAACGAGGTTAATACAACTTTTTCTCTATACGAATCAATCAAATGAAACACACGGTATAATCTAAATAAGGGTAAAGCCATTAAAGAATATTCTAAAATGTAACCCACCCATCCATAATGACCAATAGTTAAAAGCCAACGCCCATCAGCTCCAGCACTAACTGTACCAGACGCAGTTAATACACCATTTCGCCCCCAACTCCCCCAACCAAAAATAGCACGTTCCCTGGAGTGCTCCATTGACACGACTTCTTGATCAAAGCGTTGCTGAAGTGAATGAGCACGCTTATCTGAAACCTCCGCTGCTAACTCTACAATTTGCTCAACAGGAAAAACATCTATTTCTCGAAGAACTGGGTAAGAAAGCACTACGAGCGTCCCTAATACTGCTAATTTTATTGATAATCGAGGTGAAACCCATAAAATCAATAGCATAAACACTACACCATAAATAATTGAGGCCATGCTTTTACACAGAATTAATATCACTAATAAATAAATCAATAACGTAGCAGCCTTATACCCAGCTACCCTCGTGCGTATACGGTAAAATGTAGCTGTAGCCAATACGCTAGTCATCACAAAAAAAGCGACCCATAATCCATGCCCCAAAAAAACAGCAGGTCGAAACCCATCTCCTCTTATCTGCTGTGCAAACATATGTGGAAAAAACCCATAAACCCAACGATGTATCTGTGGGCTTAACCGTACCTCTAAAAGAATGGGGATCGAATAGATCAAACTCGCTACAACCAAAGCTCGAAACATATCCTCCGCACTACTATTCGTATTCAAGAATTTACGAGCCATAACATAAGGTAGGATCAATAAAGCCTGCCTAATGGCATCTGATGCTCCGTCGTATACAGATAACCCACGTAATACCACATTACCCAGAAATAAAGGATCAGTGTTAAGCATTGAGGTAATAATAGGACTTAACAAAAAGCCAACTAAAAGCCACCTTTCCAACTTGTTTACAGGTAATATCGGTATTCGCTTCCCTAGCAAGAGAGTACAAACTGCAAATGCGGCTAAATTAGGTATATTAGCTTTACTCAAAGGAGGGACGAGTGGTAGATCCACTCCGGTTTTCTCAGGTAATAGCAAATATCCAGCAAGTACACACCATATGGTTGCTTTACCCACAGGCATGCGCCTATAAATACCTATAGAAATTAAAGGCCAGCTGAACAAAGCTATATATGCGAACCAATTTGGAGCTTCCATTACTTAACTAACAACATTCATGTTAAAAGTACCATTACTTCTGTAAGCCACATTCAAGCATATAAGTTGGTTGGTTGATGCATCAATACCAATAATTTCACAATTTTTTCCTTGCACAATCTAAGAAAACCCTTTTACATTTGAGCTTGCAATTATCGATTTCGGAAAAATCAGCCATTCCATGGTTATTTTAGCTTCAGGAAATAGTTCTTTTATTTCTTTTACGCTCACAATATCTGTTCCCTCTACCATATTTGTCCAAGCTGGAAGTTTTTTGCGCCATCGTTCTAAAAAAAATAAACGTAATTTTTTAGGATAAAACCACCAAAAAGGCATTCCGCAATGAGCTTCAATTGGAAAGTATTTATATGGAGTCTGTATCCAATAATTTTTACTTAGCCTTCTTATTTCATTGGCAAAAGCTTTTCTATTTGTTTTATTTCCTACATGCTCAATCACACTATTGCTAAAAACCAAATCAAACTGACCCTCGTGGAATTCAGGCATGTTGCATCCATTACCTTCAACATATGTTATTTTATGATGACTATTATGAGTTTTGACACTTATTCCAGGTAAGTTTAGACAGGTAATTTCCAGAGGAAACTTTACATAGTCCCATATATGAGGCTGCCCTCCGACATCTAAAACTCTCATATTTTCCTTAAGTTTCATTTTTCTAACAAATAGCTTCGCTCTTTTTCGTCTAGAAAAACTTGATACTGGATTCAATACTGCCCCAAATAATTTAAATCTAATATATTTCAGCATATAAACTAGCGTCCTAAATCACATGAATATAAATTGTTCCAATTTTTTGTATCTCTTTCCCCCTATAAAAAAGAGATTAAGTCAAATATTTTGGAACAATTTAGATAATCATTTTTTATGTTTAATTCTTTCCTTGAAAGTTTAAAACCAATTCCTTTAACACGATGACTGGAAATACCTTTGCATCATGCCAATAACGCCCCATTAACCTTTTAGGTTCACTTAATGCACGATGTAACCATTCCAGCCCCATTACACGCATAAATCGAGGAGCCCGTGACTTTTCACCAGCCAGAAAATCTATACTGGCACCTACACACAAAGCCACTTTTACTTGGAGTTGATGCTGCATTGTATGTGTCCATATTTCCTGTTTTGGCGCACCCAATCCAACAATAAGTATGTCTGGCTTCTCTTTATTTATTAACTCAATCGCTGTCGCGTTAGTTAGTGCCTGTGCATTAAACCCCATAGGCGGACTGTAATACCCACAGATGGTTATCGAAGGCCAACGTTTTTCTATCTCTATCGCGGCCTTAGCTGCAACGCCTTCTGCTGCACCTAATAAAAATACCCGCGCTCCCTGATGCTGTTCCACAGCATCAAATATTGCTGGACATAAATCACTGCCAGGTACCGTTTCTGGTAAGGGCTTAAGTATTTTAGAGGCCCATAAAACTGGCTTGCC
>ENA-ORXI01002457-ORXI01002457.1-sediment-metagenome-genome-assembly--contig:-NODE-2457-length-13260-cov-4.643708_pt1 | contig 13260 bp, 14 predicted proteins | sample MGYA00237861_ERZ511468 | MGnify/ENA primary metagenome ERZ511468 (study PRJEB26299, sample SAMN06266213) | sediment metagenome | isolation source: Hudson Canyon methane seep mesocosm | place... | reverse complement strand
GATTTGTTTAACGGCAACGCCATCGGCAAACCTGCCGACATCTTCAAGTATCACTCTCTTGTTACCTTTAAGTGCATTGTAAAGTGTCGCTGAATCTATAGGCTCTACCCCGATGACCTTGACTTTCGGCGCATAGTGTTTGATATAGCTCGAAATCCCAGAAATAAGCCCGCCACCGCCGACAGGTACAAAAACCAAATCGACATCTTCTAGTTGAGAGAGGATTTCTTTAGCTATAGTAGCCTGACCAGCGATAACGTCGATATCGTCATAGGGATGAATGAAGTTCAAGTCTTGCTCAGAACATAGCTTATTTGCATACTGAAAAGCGTCATCATAAATATCACCATGCAAGATCACCTCGGCGCCTAGTTGTTGAACAGCCTGCACCTTAATTTTAGGGGTACTACTTGGCATCACAATAACCGCTCTGATTTTTAATTTTTTTGCCGCCAAGGCAACACCCTGAGCGTGGTTTCCAGCCGAAGAAGCAACAACACCTTTGATTTTTTGCGCGTCGCTCAGTGAACTCATTTTTTGGTAGGCACCCCTGAGCTTGAAGGAATGGATACTCTGTTCGTCCTCTCTCTTCAAATAGATCTGGTTACCGAAGCGTTCACTTATCTGCACAGCAATTGACAGCGGCGTTACCTTAGCAACGTCATAAACGGAACTGTTATCGGCCAGACTAACGATCTTGTTCATAGAACTCCTTTATGTAACCTACAATTATAAAGATTCAAAAAAACATTGCTATTTTAGGCAATTTTTGGTAAAAACTACTCTTTTTTTGTAAACTTTCTAAAATGACTACAGAACCAAACTTTAATGAGATACCGGCCTACATTCCCAAAAAGGGTGAAGATTTTATGTCAAAAGGCCAGCACAAGCACTTTATCCACAAGCTAAACGTTTGGCGTGATCAGTTAGTTTTTGAAGCAGAAAACACCATCAATCATATCCAGGAAGACTCAGCTCCTGTCGCTGACATCAATGACAGAGCCACCATAGAGGAAGAATTTGCACTCGAATTGAGGACTAGGGATCGTGAAAGAAAGCTTATCAACAAGATCGATAATACGCTCCACACAATTGACGTGGGTGACTATGGTTATTGTAAAACTTGCGGTATCGAGATCACACTGAAAAGACTTGAGGCACGCCCGACAGCTGACAAGTGTATCGACTGTAAGACTATCTCAGAGAAAAAAGAAATCTAAAACCTAAGTCTTAGAAGTGTTGGTATGACTTTCTAGGGCCATCAAAGCCCTCGATCTGTAATCCCAAAGATTCGCTAACAATACCAATTCTGGTAATGTTGACATTGCAAGACTCTGAGACCATTTTTAAAGCTTCTTCATTGCCTTTAGGAATTGTGAAACATAACTCATAATCATCACCACCACATAGCGGGATAGACCAGTCATTGGTATCTTTGACGTGAACATGTAGTGCTTCACTGACGGGTATTTTTTTAACTTCTATAACGGCGCCTACTGAAGACGCTTTAAGGATGTGAGATAGGTCCTGTTCAAGACCATCGGAGATATCAATACAGGCACTCGCTAGGTTCTGCAGTGCCAAACCTAATTCTATTCTGGGTATCGGACAGTTGAGTCTTTTAAGCTCCTGATTGCTCGATACAAGCCCATTACTGAGCTTCCAAAAACAAAACCCTGCATCGCCAATCCTGCCAGAAACATAGACGCCATCACCTGGTCGTGCACCTGAACGCGTCAATGCCTTCGAGCTCTCAACGATACCTATCATAGTAATGGTGATGTTGAGTGATCCTCTGGTTGTGTCACCACCAATTAAGCTCACCTCATAGCGCTCCGACAATTGCTTTAGTGAATCGGAAAACTCTTTTAACCAGGATTGATCTATTTTGGGTAGTGAAATCGCTAATGTGAAGTATTTGGCCTTTGCTCCCATTGCAGCGATATCACTCAAGTTAACTGCTAAAGATTTGTGCGCAATGTCTTTTACTGGAGTATTTTCGCTAAAGTGAATGCCTTCGATTAGAGTATCGGTTGTAGTCACTAGTTGATAACCTTGCTCCAGGCTAAAGAGTGCAGCATCATCACCCACACCTAATGCAACACTGGGATCTTTAATGGGCCAAGTGAAGTACTTACGAATCAGATCAAACTCGTTCATAAGAATATTTAGAGTTTGTTGGAGGTTTTAAGTTAATTTTCATTAAGCCCTTTTAGATGTGCTTTGGTGCCTTCTGAGAGTGCCAATAAGTCATATCCCCCTTCAAGGAAAGATATGACCCTGCCATCACAGTGAAGGTTTGCAATTTCTAAAATACTTTTTGTTAACGTATAGTAGTCTTCGGATTCCAGATTAATGTTTGCCAACGGGTCCCTTTTATGTGCATCAAAGCCAGCTGAGAGTAGGATCACTTCAGGTTTAAATTTGTCAATTTTTTCTAGAATCTTTCCTTCGAATATATTTAAAAACTCATCACTACTGGTGCCGGATTGGATTGGCGCATTAAAGATATTGCCTACCCCAGTTTCGTTTTCTGAGCCCGTCCCTGGGAACAAAGGGTACTCGTGTATTGAACCATAGGCAACACTATTATCGCTATAAAAAATTTCCTGTGTGCCGTTACCATGGTGGACATCAAAGTCAATTATTGCAACCTTTCCAAGTTGATATTGGTTTTGTAAATATCTAGCAGTGACTGCAACATTGTTAACAAAACAGAAACCGTTCACTCTGATAGTCTCAGCGTGATGACCTGGTGGCCGAACGGCACAAAATATTCTTTTTTCGTTGCTATTGATTAAATCATCTGCAGCTGCAATTCCTGCTCCACAGGACCTCAATATTGCATCCTTGCTGTGCTCACATAGGAATGTGTCGGCATATGGCTCCTTCTCAACACCAACAAGACCGGTACTTGGAATCATTGAAAAGATGGCGTTAAGGTGTGACTGTGGATGCACAAGATTAATCGTTTCAGGTGCCGCCAATGGCGCCTCTTTGATGTCTATATCAAGACTATCCAGCTCCTTAACTGAATCAAGAACAGTCTCTAAGCGCTCTTTTCTTTCTGGATGATTTGGACCATTATCTTTGGCTAGACAGTCTGAATGTGTATAAACAATTATTTTTTCCACTCACTCACCCTGGATTCAATAGATAAATTTCAAGAGTTGTTTTTAATGTATTTTAAAGAAACACTGGTCTGTAATAAAACTCTTAGTATTTAATATTTTTGTAATTTATAATTAACAGTTGTATATTAAAAATATCAATAGGAGTAATTATGAATCGCAATATGTATATTATCGGAGCTGTTGTAGTTCTTGTAATACTCTGGTATATATTTTAGACCAGAACTTTACACAAAAAACTTACATGTAGGCGTTCTCTTTGTTAGAGTGATCGGTTGAATCTAGCACTGCGGCAATCTCTGGGTAGAGCCCCTTGAGTTGTGTCTCTACACCTGATTTTAAGGTTAAATCAACAGAACTACAACCCTGACAGCCACCACCAAAGTTGAGAACCACTTCGTTCTTTTTGGTAATCTTTACTAATTCAACGAATCCGCCATGAGAAGCCAGATTAGGGTTAATTTCGGTGACAATTGTAAACAATATTTTCTCTTCAAGTGGAGCATCATCTTTAGGGGCCTCGCCCTTAGCGTTCGGTGCAGTGATGGTGAGCTTTTTGGTCGCACCATCTATTTTCATCGCAACTTTGGAGCCCTTCAGGTATTCATCGTTTGAGTCATCAATATAGGCACTAAAACCCTTGTAAGGGTACTCATTGTAGCTTTCAGGCAGATCATTAGAGATACAAAAATTAAATGTCACTGTGGCAACAGGGGTTCCTGCCTTTTCAACGTCCACTTTCAAGCCCAGGTCTTTTTCATCCTGCTGCTCAAAAAGCTCTTTAACATAAATCTCTGCATCTTCTGTAATACTAAACATCTGATCTCCTGAATACAATATTGTCGATTAGTCGAGTTTCTCCCAACTTCACAGCAGATATTATAATAATTTCGCTAGAAGATGTCGTGATTTCTGTAAGGTTATTTGCATTTAGAACTTCAACATATTCAACATCAAAGACATTACTCAAATCATCTACAGCTTGTTCAGTGGCCCTTGATATGTCAGTACCACTTTGTATTGCTTCTTTTGTTGCAGTAAGTTGTTGATAAAAAAGAGGTGCTGTGGCCCTATCTTCAGAGCTCAAGTAATTGTTTCTGGTACTTATCGCTAAGCCATCTTCATCTCTCACAGTTGGGACAGAAACAATAGTTGTTTTTATGCCTTGCCTTTCGACTAGAGAGTTAATGATCAATAATTGTTGGTAATCTTTTTCACCAAACACAGCATAATCAGGTCTGACAATATCAAATAATCTAGCTACCACCTGAGCAACGCCATTGAAGTGTATTGGTCGAGAGATGCCGCATAATATTTTGCCCATTTCACCAACATCGTAGTCTTGTGAACTGCCATCTGGATAGATTTCATTATCCAAGGGAACAAACATTGCGTCTACTTTTATCGCTTCAAGAAGTTTCTTGTCCTCTGACAGGGTTTTTGGGTAAGCTTCAAAGTCCTCATTTTCGGCGAACTGGGTTGGGTTCACAAAGACACTAACCACAACCATATCAGAACACTCTTTTGCCTTGTCGATTAGTTTCAGGTGCCCCTCATGTAGACCACCCATTGTCGGTACTAGAGCTATACTTTGACCATCTTCACGACAACTATTTAAGTACTCTTCAAGAGGACCTATTTGCTCAAATATATGCATCAATAGCTCTCGCTAGTTGACGGGAATGTTCCTGCTTTGACTTCCTTGACGAAGGCGCTGATTGCCAAAGGAATCGTACCTTCAGTGCTCACAAAATTACGCACAAAACGAGGCAATTTTCCTTGAGTAATGCCGAGCATGTCATAGCAAACCAGAACCTGACCGTCACAGTCCTTGCCTGCCCCGATTCCAATCGTTGGAATGTTAAGTTTTGAGCTAACTTCTTTCGCTAAGGCACTTGGTATACACTCCAGAACAAGTGAACTAATACCTAAAGACTCAAGTAACAGAGCATCACTCAAAATTAACTCTGCTGAGTTTTCGTCCTTGCCTTGTATTTTGTATTCACTTGATTCGGTCACCTTCTGCGGCTGGAGCCCTAAATGTCCACAAATATTGATATTATTTGAAGATAAAACACGGAACACCTCTTCGTATTCTTGACCACCTTCAATTTTCACCATATCTGCACCTACATTGACTAAGTTTTGAGCATTTATTAATGCCAACTCGCTGCTGTCATAACTCTGAAAAGGCATATCTGCAATCACGAGTGCTTGTTGGCAGGAATTTGCCACAATCTCAGTGTGATACAGCATATCCTGCATATTAACTGAGCGTGTATTCTTGTGACCTTGAATTACCATACCAAGAGAGTCACCAATCAGAACGACGTCGACACCACAATCATCAATTAGTTTTGCTATTGAGGAATCATAAGCGGTCAAGCAGGTAATCTTTTCTCCCTTTTCTTTGTATAAATTTAAATCAGAATGTTTCATAATTTTTTAACGTCTGATGGTTCAATTCTTTCTAGTAAGCCTTTTAATGGACCTAGTAGAGGTAGCTTTAATCCGGGTTCAATTTCAAACAAGGGCAATAATACAAAGGCCCGGTTAATCATTTCTGGGTGAGGAATGGTCAGTCTTTTGGTTGCCAAAACCTGGTCACCGTATAGTAGTATATCCAAATCAATCGTTCTCGAAGCCCACTTAACCTCCCTCACTCGGTGCTGATTGTCCTCAATCTCTTGACAAAAGTTTAACAAATCAAGGGCACTCAAGTCAGTTTCAATTTTACACACTACATTGAGGTAATTTGGTCCAGGCATATCCAGCAATGGTTTTGATTGGTAAAAACTTGAAACCGACAACAAAGTTATCTCTTTAGCCTCACTTAATGCCTTTAAAGCCTTCTCTATTTGCTCTTTTGGTCCTTTTAAGTTAGATCCTAAACCGATATATGCTAGCAATGAATTATTGTTCCTATGTGTTCACCTGAATGCATCCTAGTTAAAACCTCTTCTTCTCTTCCCCAGGCTATATGGGTAGGCGTTTTTGATTCTGCTGCCTGCTTTGCAGCCATCACTTTTGAGTACATTCCACCAGAACCCAGAGAGCCACTCGTTTTGCCGGCTACTCGTTCTAGTTTTTCGTCGTCAAAACGAATCTTATGAATCAAATTTGCTTCACTATTGTTGCGAGGATCTTCATCAAAAACACCCTTCTGATCCGTCAAAATGATAAGCTTGTCTGCACTAATCAGGTTCGCTACAAGAGCAGCTAAGGTGTCATTATCACCAAACTTAATTTCTTCAGTAGCAACAGTATCATTTTCATTGATAACTGGAACTGTACCAAACTCTAATAAATTCTCTAATGTTGAGGATATATTTTCAAAGCGATTTGCGTCGGTTAAATTGTCTTGTGTCAGGAGTACCTGTGCTGTATGAATGTCGTGCTTTGCAAAAAGATATTCATAAGCTTGAACCAAGCCCATTTGGCCAACTGCGGCAGCTGCCTGTAGCTTATGAATATCACTTGGTTTTTCTGTCCAGCCGAGACGCTTCATACCCTCAACAATTGATCCACTCGAGACCAGAATAATATCAATATTTTGGGCTTGTAGATCAACAATTTGTTCAACCCATCTCGCAATTAATTGTTTGTCGATTCCCTTGCCATTGTTAGTCAACAGCGCAGAACCAATCTTCACAACCCAACACTTATTTTTCATCATTTTCTCGTTCAATTAATTCAGATAATCCAAATACCAATGACTTACAACCAAAGCCATTTAATGCCGATATGTTAAACGCTTTTCCTTTGTATTTAACCTTTTTCACAAACTTATTGATGACCTTATTGAGGTTCTCCTTTTCAATCAGATCAACCTTGTTGATGGCGAGTATGCGAGGTTTGGTAAAAAGCTCTTCATCAAATTTCTTCAACTCCGACTCAATAGCAAGATAGTTATCAACCGGGTTAGAACCGTCAGCTGGCAAAATATCAACAACATGTAACAATATCCTTGCCCTTGAAAGGTGCTTTAAAAATTCAAAGCCCAGACCAGCACCTTCGCTAGCTTTCTCTATTAAACCAGGAATATCAGCCATCACAAAATGTTGTGAACCAGCTTTTACAACGCCTAGGTTTGGGTGCAATGTGGTAAAGGGATAATCAGCGACTTTAGGTCGAGCTCCAGAGATTTGCCTAATAAGGCTAGACTTTCCAGCATTAGGCATGCCCAAAAGTCCAACATCTGCCATCACACTCATCTCCAAGCCTATCTCTCTGATTTCACCAGGAGTACCTTGAGAGGTTTGCCTAGGGGCACGATTGATAGAAGACTTAAACCTCGCATTGCCTAAACCGTGAAAACCACCCTTTGCGACTAAAAGGTCTTGTTCATGAGTAGTAATTTCACCAATCACTTCATCAGTCTCTAAGTCAATTACTTTGGTTCCCAATGGAACCTCAACATACAAGTTATCTGAAGATTTTCCACGCCTATCTTTACCCATGCCAGGTTGTCCATTTTTTGCTCTATATAGGCGCTTATAGCGGAATTCACTGAGCGTATTTAAGCCTTCTTGACCACGGAAAAATATACTCCCGCCGTCACCACCATCGCCACCATCGGGGCCACCATCTGGGATGTATTTTTCACGACGAAAACTGAGGCAGCCCGCACCACCTTTTCCGGCCTCCACCCTAACGCTTGCTGAGTCTACAAATTTCATAAGTTCAATAGTTAGAATATCTCAATTAAGTTTATTTATTGTTCGACCACTTGGAGTCTTAACAAGCACCTAAAAAACAAAATAGACGCCATAAAAGTTACGTGAAAAAGCTATAATAGCAGGCAATTATTATACCTTTTTTCCTTATCAACAGCTCTGCACAAATAATGCAAATCGATATAACCTTAAAACGAAAGATAGGCCATTACAAGCATTAGATGAACAGATTCATATACACATTACTGCTTTACCTTAGTCTACCAATAGCAATCCTTAAATTAATAGCGAAAGAGCGAAAGAGCCCTTTCAGGAAAGCTAAACTCAAAAATCAGCTGGGCTTTGTCACTAAAACTTCAGGCAAGGTGATCTGGGTTCACTGCGTCTCGGTAGGAGAATTTAATGCAGCTAGGCCACTAATTGATCAAATATTAGACATCTACCCTGAACACAAGCTGGCAATTACCACAACCACCATTACTGGTGCAGAAGCAGTAAGGAATCATTACCAGGACCGGGTAATACACTATTTCTTCCCTTTTGATTTGCCCTTTATTGTAGGTCCTTTTGTTAATAAAATTAATCCCGTTGCTTGCATTTTACTAGAGACGGAAATATGGCCCAATCTTATAAATAATCTCAATAAAAAAGCTATACCTGTAATGCTTATCAATGCCCGTCTATCAGAGCGCTCGCTCAATAAATATCAAAAATTTTCCTCCAAACTTGTTCAAAAAACGATCAATCAGTTGACATTGATAGGTTCTCAAAACGATCCCTCAAGTGAACGTTTTTTGTCACTTGGTGCATTACCAGATAAGGTCGTCACAGTTGGTAATCTGAAGTTTGACAGCAACGAAAAAGATAATCCCAACACAACCCAGTCATTACAACAAATGATTGGTCAACGACGTGTTGTCGTTTTTGCAAGCACGCGTGAAGGGGAGGAGAAAAAAATTATACAAAGCTATGTCAACCTTAAAGACAAATTTGATGCACTCTTGATTATCGTTCCAAGACATCCTGAGCGTTTCGATGAAGTTTTTAATCTAATTGTTGACAGTAGTCTTAAAGTGAAAAGACGATCGGACGGACTGGGATGCGATGAAAGCATTCAAGTGCTGCTCGGCGACAGTATGGGAGAATTGTTGTCATATTACAGTGTTTGTGATATTGCCTTTATCGGTGGTAGCCTTATAGATACCGGTGGACAAAACATGCTGGAGGCGGCAGCAGCATCGAAACCGATATTGTTTGGTCCAAGTGTGTTTAACTTTGAAAAGATTGCACAGCTGTTCTTAGAAAAGGACGCTGCAATTCAGGTTGGTGACGCAGATGATCTTATGAAAACCATATCTGCTCTACTTTTGGATGATACCAAGAGACAGAAACTTGGTGAAAATGCAAAAAACTCTTTTGAAAAAAATCGTGGCGCAGTAGACCGTTTGCTGAAATTAATAATACCTAATATAAGTTAAAGAATTTCATAAGACTGCTATTAAAAAAACTCTCTATCTTAAGCGCCTTCTTTTAGATAAATTTCACTGTCGTTTTTCAAGAATTCTTCAGATTTTTTATCCATTTCAATTTGAATCTCTTGAATTTTTTTAATTTCCTCACTATCCAAACCTTTAATATCTTGAGAAATTTTCATTGAGCAGAACTTGGGCCCACACATAGAGCAAAAATGGGCAGTTTTAGCTGCCTGTTTTGGCAGCGTTTCGTCATGAAAGCTCCTTGCAGTATCAGGATCAAGAGACAAATTAAATTGATCTTCCCATCTAAACTCAAAACGGGCCTTGGAGAGTGCATTATCACGTATCTGTGCACCTGGATGACCTTTTGCCAGATCAGCAGCATGTGCTGCTATTTTGTAGGTAATAATGCCAGTCTTAACATCGTCCTGATTCGGTAAACCTAAATGCTCTTTTGGGGTCACATAGCAAAGCATCGCGGTACCATACCAACCGATCTGTGCAGCACCAATAGCAGATGTAATATGGTCGTAGCCTGGAGCTATGTCAGTTGTCAGAGGACCCAAAGTGTAAAAAGGGGCTTCACCGCATTCGGTTAATTGCTTTTCCATATTGTCTTTAATCATATGCATTGGGACATGGCCTGGTCCTTCAATGAAGGTTTGAACGTCATGTTTCCATGCAATTTTTGTGAGTTCGCCGAGTGTTTCAAGTTCACCGTATTGTGCTTCGTCATTAGCATCAGCTATGCAACCTGGTCGTAGTCCATCGCCCAATGAAAAAGTAACATCATAGGCTTTCATAATTTCGCAGATGTCTTCAAAGTGGGTATAAAGAAAGCTTTCAGTGTGGTGAGCAAGGCACCACTTAGCCATAATCGAGCCACCACGAGAAACGATTCCAGTAACTCTATTCATAGTCAAAGGAACATACTTAAGTCTAACGCCTGCATGGATTGTAAAGTAGTCAACACCTTGTTCAGCTTGCTCAATTAAAGTGTCTCTGAATATTTCCCAAGTCAAATTCTCTGCGACACCTTTGACCTTTTCAAGGGCCTGATAAATAGGAACAGTTCCTACAGGTACTGGTGAGTTTCGAATAATCCATTCACGCGTTTCATGAATGTTTTTACCTGTCGAGAGATCCATAATTGTATCGGCACCCCAGCGGATACCCCAAACCATTTTTCCAACCTCCTCATCAATTGAAGAGCCGAGTGCTGAGTTACCAATATTGCCATTAATTTTAACCAAGAAGTTTCGACCAACAATCATTGGTTCGGTTTCAGGATGATTGATGTTATTAGGAATAATCGCACGACCACGAGCAACTTCATCTCTAACAAACTCAGGTGTTATTATTTCCGGGGTTGCAGCACCAAAGCTTTCACCTTGATGTTGACCAATTTGGTCTTTGTATTCCTGTATACGGCAATTCTCTCTAATAGCAATGAACTCCATTTCTGGTGTAATGATGCCCTTCTTTGCATAGTGCATTTGAGTAACATTTTTTCCTTTTTGAGCTCTCCTAGGTGGCTTTAGATGTTCAAATCTTAAATCATCAAGTTTCTTGTCTTTAAGGCGCTCATTACAGTAACTTGAACTAAAACCATCAAGTACTTCAGTGTCGCCACGTTCTTTAATCCAGTTAGTTCGAAGAGATTCAATGCCATACCTAAAGTTTATTGATTTAGTTGGGTTAGTATAAGGCCCAGAAGTATCATAAACATGGATCGGTTCATTTTTTTCAGCCAAGTCACCAATCGTATCTGTGAGGTTAATTTGTCTCATGGGAACAAGGATGTCATCACGCGATCCCTTAACAAAAATTTTGATTGAATTTGGTAAAGGCTTAACAAAGGCTTCATTGACGGTGGACAGAGTGGCAAGTGTTTCGGAAGATTGTTTCATTATTGTATAATTTGGTTAATATTACTTTGATGAGAAGAGATGTCCATTTTAACTCATAGACCAAGAAGAATGAGAAAACACGAATTTAATCGTTCATTAATTCGTGAAAATTCACTCACTACCGATGACCTGATTTATCCGCTCTTTATTGTTGAAGGAAAAAGCAAAAGAGAGAGCATTAAATCGATGCCTGGAATTGAGCGACTCAGCATCGACCAATTGATGATTGAAGCAAAAGAGATTGTCGATTTAAATATTCCAGCGATCGCTTTGTTTCCTGTCATTGCGGCTGAAAAAAAATCACTTGAGGCAGAAGAGTCATACAACTCAGATGGCCTAGTTCAAAGAGCCATCAGAGAGCTAAAGAGAAACTTCTCAGAATTAGCAGTCATCACCGACGTCGCCCTAGACCCCTTCACAAGTCACGGTCAAGATGGACTAATAGACAATGATGGCTATGTAATGAACGACGAAACGGTAGACGTACTTGTTAAACAGGCCATATCACACGCCAAGGCTGGCGCTGATATTGTTGCACCCTCAGATATGATGGATGGCAGAATTGGCGCCATTCGAGAAGCTCTTGAGGAGGAAGGACTTATACACACAAACATTCTCGCATATTCTGCGAAATATGCCTCATCCTTCTATGGTCCATTTAGAGAAGCTGTTGGATCTTCAGGAAACCTCGGCTCTGCTGATAAAAAAACCTACCAAATGGATCCAGCTAACTCTAATGAGGCACTACGTGAGGTTGAACTTGACATTGCAGAAGGTGCAGACATGGTTATGATCAAACCAGGCCTTCCCTATCTTGATGTACTTTCCAACGTTAAACAAACATTCGGTATGCCCACTTTCGCATATCATGTCAGTGGAGAGTACTCAATGCTCAAAGCTGCCAGTCAAAATAACTGGATTGACGAAAAATCCTGCGTCTTGGAAGCCTTACTTTGCTTTAAAAGAGCTGGAGCCGATGCCATCCTTACGTACTATGCAAAAGAAGTCGCTATGTGGATCAATAACAAGTGACGAATCTGTTTTGAATAAACTATCTAATCAAAAAAATAAATGTCACAAAAAACAGCTTTTTTCGTACTCTCACTAATTGTAATATTTTTTATTGGCTACTATTACGCCAAAATCAACCTCGAATCATCAGAAACTAATATTGATGTCACTAATACACCTTCAAGTGACAATATATTTCAGGAGGAGCTCGCTGAAATTATAGAGAGTAAAAACGAGCTTCAAACTCAACTGGATGATCTCAATAGTCAACTCATTATTACTCGCGCTGAACTAAAAACTGTGCAACAACAATTAATCCTTTCTTCAAGCAAATCTAAAGTTTTTGAAGATGAATTAAATCAAATAGATGACGCTCGAAAAGTAATTAAACCACTTCAGGAAGAGCTCACAACTGCTAACAATAATCTAAAAAATATGGCAAAAGAACTCCAACAAGTCAAAAATGAATTACAATTAGTTGAAGACAAATTAAGATCTTCAGAAGTAGAGTTAGAATTAGCTGAATTTGAGTTACAGTTAGCTGAAGAAAAATTAGAGCTAAATAAAGATATTAAATACTAGGAGTGGAAAATGATGCCAGGACCATTTGAACTTGTTATTATTCTAGCAATTGTAATACTTATTTTTGGTGGTAAGCGCCTCAAAAATTTAGGTAGTGATCTAGGTGGTGCAATCAAAGGCTTCAAGTCATCCGTGAAGGATGCTGAAACAGAGGAAGAAGAGACTATAGAAGTTGAAGTTGAAGAAATTGATGACCACGAAGAAGCTGAAATAGAGACATCAGACGATACTTCTGAAGAGAACTCTGAAAAATAACTCCGCAAGAGAACAATAATCTATATTAATATTGATGAGCTCTAACCAAGCCTCGCTTTAACGCCTGGCAACGGTTTAGCAAAAAGCACTAATATATTACCAACAATAATCAAAACAACTCCAACTAGACCAGTCCAACTCCATTGGTAATCCTCAAAAAAAGTTGATATTAGTAAAGCAATAACTGGGGTAAACACATTAACATAAGAGGCTTTATCAG
>ENA-ORXI01002456-ORXI01002456.1-sediment-metagenome-genome-assembly--contig:-NODE-2456-length-13263-cov-4.778629_pt1 | contig 13263 bp, 8 predicted proteins | sample MGYA00237861_ERZ511468 | MGnify/ENA primary metagenome ERZ511468 (study PRJEB26299, sample SAMN06266213) | sediment metagenome | isolation source: Hudson Canyon methane seep mesocosm | place: USA:Hudson... | reverse complement strand
TTTCAAGCGTTTGACTGATCTTGGCATGAGTTCTAATCATTGCTATTTTCGGCCAAGTAGCTCTCTCCCCTTCTAATATCAACTCTTTTACAAGCTCTTCTGATGGGTTACTCAAGATGCTCATGTAGTGACGTAAACTATAGCGGGGCGCAACAGTCACATCCCCATAGTAATTTTGAGCCATAATGGAATACAAGTGGCCTGAAACCTGTCGAAATAATTCAATATCAACATTATTACGAAGATAATCAAAGGCAGCCTTACCGTGAAATTGAATTTCAGACCTTAGAATTCGGGCGGGCAGCGATAATGCGCCTCTACGCTTGATACTTTCGTTCATCGCTAAAAAGGGAACGATATGCGGGTTTGTCTGGCTAACAATAGAAAAGTTTACATCATACAGGTGCATTAATCGCTCAATGGGAAGATCACTAACTACTGACCCGTCAACCCAACGAAGCTTCGGCATATAAGGTACAAGTTCACCGGTGCTACTTTTTTTCTTTAGTTCTACTGGAGGAAATATGCCGGGAACAGCGCACGATGCTAAACTTGCGCTCCAAATAGATAAGTACGGTGAGGTAAAACCACTTAATAGCCGTTCTTTTTGATGCATATGAACAGGAGAAACCGTTATATTTATACTCCGCCCTGTTCTTTCATAGGCCTCTTGAAAGGAATATTCACCAATATTCTTTCGCAAACAAGTCTCTAGCTGTTGCTGGTCCATTAAACCACCACCTTTGAGACCACTCATGATTCCATTCCACTTCCAGGCTTTAAGGTTGTGGCGATTAGGGTCAAGCATCTCAGGCAGTTCCGCATCAGTATGCGTACCCAGCATAGCCGCCATAATAGACCCTACACTTGAACCCGCTATCACTTGAGGTAGAACGTCTCGCTCCCAAAGCGCTTTAATCACACCTATATGAAACACGCCTAAAGATGCTCCCCCACTCAGAAGCAAAGAAGGCCGGCCATAACTTAGTAAGGTATCTTTAAAGAAATCGAGTTTTTTCTTAGGAGGTAGCTCTTTTATATTATTGTCGCAAAGGTAGTTTAAAGACTTACAAACCTGACTAATATATTCTTCTATCAGGTGCTTTGTTCCTATATTACTTCGATTGTAAAGCTGATAGTTCCCCATATTGCCCAAGTCATGATGCAAGCCTTCTCGCAAAGAGCGAATCATCATGTCATGGTCTTTTTTCTGACTCCATTCTCTTAAATGAGTAAGGCGGTCATAGATCAAGTCATAATTGTACAGGTCAGAAACAAAGGCTTCTTTCCATTCGACATTACGATCAAGATAATCAAGCTCCAGGCCTGCATCTCTCCAATCATCATAATTCCGGGCGCCTTCCATTAGCTTCTTATAATGTTTTCTTTTATTAATCATAGGCTCATTTATTAACTATAGGGTCTGCACAAAAAATGGTTCACCAATATTTACTATAGGCAGGATTGAACTATTTTGCTGTTAACAAATGTAACGGGGAAGAGGTAAATAAATGAAGTATTACTGTAGAATCGCCACTTTGGCGCGAAGGTTAACAAAAATCGCGGCTTAGAGCCGCTTCTACATGGAGTGATTTAGTTATAGGGTGTGCTCAAAGTTAAACTTCTAAGACCTAGAAGTCTTCAAAATCATCAAAATCTTCATCAGCAAAGGGGTCGTCTACTTCGCCATCTTTGATCAAGAACTCTCGGTGCTGAACATAAGCATTTCTGATAAAAGTGTATTTATCACCCATAATAAGATTTTCTGAAGCAAGCAAGTCAGCCCTTACATCAACTAACCATATCGCTTTTTTTGCTGCAAACAAAGCAAATGAGTCTGACATATAATATTGCGGATCAAGAAAGATATCGACAACCATTCCACTTCCGTCACGTACTGTAGAAGGACCTAAAAAAGGCAGCATTAGATAAGGGCCTGATTCGACACCCCAGACAGCTAGTGTCTGCCCGAAATCTTCTTTTTTCTTTTCTAAGCCGAAGCCAGTAGAAACATCAAAAAAGCCCAGTAGACCAAAGGTTGTATTGAAAATAACACGGGTTGTGAGCTCAATTGCCTGCCCGCCTTTAGCCTGAAAAAGAGAGTTACTAATACTAATAACATCACCAATATTACCGAAGAAATTGGTGATACCTTTATTAATAATGGAGGGAGTTATTTTTTTATAACCTATCGCAACGGGGCGCAATAAGTATTCGTCCATGGTCTCATTAAATGAGTAAATAGAGCGATTAAAGCCTTCCCATGGATCAATTTCTTCGTATTCATCAACACTTGCCAGCGATGCTAATGGAATCGCCATCAATGGAATAAATGAAAGCAATAGAAAGATTCTAATTGCCTGCCTGATCATAACCTTCATCCTTAAAAATTTAGAACCTAGCATTTACGAAGTAAAACACTTCCAACTGAGTAACCTGCGCCAAAAGAACAAATAACGCCAAGGTCTCCTTTCTGGAAATCTTCTTTATATTTATGGAACGCGATAATTGAGCCTGCAGAACTGGTATTTGCATACTCATCAAGAATAACGGGAGCCTCTTCGGCTTCAGCCGTGCGGCCTAATACCTTCTTAGAAATAAGCTTATTCATACTTAAATTAGCCTGATGCAACCACATTCTTTTTAATTGATCAGAAGATAAATCATTCTCTTCAAGGTGCTCTGTAATTATCTTCGCAACCATGGGAATAACTTCTTTAAAAACTTTTCTACCTTGCTGGATAAATAACTTGTCAGGGTTATTTTGAGCAGACTCATCACAGCGGTTTAAGAATCCAAAGTTATTTCTAATATTGTTAGAAAATACCGTTTTTAATTTAGCGCCAATCACTTCATAAATATGACCACTATTCGCTTGATCCATTCGCTCAACTACAATAGCGGTACATGCATCACCAAAAATAAAGTGGCTATCACGATCTCTAAAATTCAAGTGCCCAGTACATATTTCAGGGCTAATAACTAACACTCCGCGAGCTGAACCATTTTCAACCGCATTAATAGCTGCTTGTAAACCAAAAGTGGCCGACGAACATGCCACATTCATATCATAAGCAAAGCCGTCTATTCCTAAGTGTCCTTGTACTTCTACAGAAAGTGCAGGATAGGCTCTAGGCATATTTGAACAGGCGACAATAACCGCATCAATATCGGCGACTGTTTTGCCCGCCTGAGCTAAAGCATCTTTCGCTGCAGCAACAGCCATATCACACTGAATGCTAGGCTCATCATCGCTTCGTTCCGCTATGAACGGTGTCATTCTTTCAGGGTCAAGGATGCCCGCTTTATTAACAACATGGCGGCTTTTAATGCCAGACGCCTTTTCTATAAAAGCAGCCGATGATGCTTGTAAAGGTTCAATTATTCCGTCAGCAATAGCTGATGCATTTTGCTCATTATACGTTGCAACAAACTGGTTAAAAGCTTCAACAAGCTCTTCATTAGAAATAGATTCTGGTGGGGTATAGAGCCCTGTACCACTAATTGCCGCCTTCATCACTACAACCCCGTATTCATTATAAATTCACAAAAAGAGAGAAATACTATCACAAAATCATGTTGATAGGCGCATAAACTATAGTCGAATAAACCAATACTCACCAACTCAACACTAGCGTCTTACCAGTGCCCACTGTTTATTGAGTCTTTTCTCAGAGATAGTCGTTGCTGTACCTAATTTTTGCGAGAACCAAGAAACACGAAGCTCTTCCATCATCCATCGATACATTTCAAGTTCAGGATCTACAATGCATTGTTGTTCATGCTTCTGTTTTAAAGCCTGATACTGCTCCCAACATCCACTAATGATCGCTAAAAATGTTCTTTCATTTCCCATTTCACGAGGCATTTTCTCAAACCGGTCTGTGGAAGCCTGCAAATAGCGCGGATAATGCTGTAACCATTCTTTTGAGGTATCAGAAATAAACCCTGGGTAAACAAGATTAGTTAGTTGCAGCTTAAGATCCCCCAAAGAATGAGCTAAGGCAATATTAATTTTCCCCTTAAGCTTTTTCATTAACTGGTGATGCTTTGAAGCTATATCGTTGACTAAGACAGCTAACTCGCTTGCTTGTTCAAAAAAAACTGAACGGAAGTCATCCAACCAGCTTTGGAACTGTTCTTCATTTCTGGGGAAGTCTCGCTCAGACAACTGCTGTACACTTGATAACTGCTGTACTATGGCCCCCATTAATAAGTCATCCATTAAGTCAGAAGCTTTGACATAAGGTGCAAATAATAAACCTGTTTGCTTAGCTTTTGGCAGTTTATCAAGGGTGTATCGTACTTGTTCCGGTAAGGCTAATAATGTGAGCCTGGCTATTGCTCGTATAGTCTTTCGGTTAGCACTTAGTCTGTCATTACATAAAACCAGTTTTATGTACTTTTTATGGTCTTCTAATGCAGGAATCAGGTTGATTTTAATGCCACCCTGATCAACCTCTTTATCAATTTCAAGCGCACCAAAATCCCACGTTAATATCTCTTTTTCATACAACGAAGAATCTTTATTATTGCTCTTAGGCACTTCAAATTTCACATCTTTAAAGTCATCCATTAAGCCGAGTACATCCCTGCTCTCTTTTTCCACTTGTCCTTTTTTATCTACAACCTGAACATTAAATTTGAGGTGATCATCAATACCTTCCTGATTCCAATTTTCTTCAGGAATTATAACGCCGGTCATTTTCGTAAGATGCTTACCAAGCACACTCACCAGAGACTCATTGGATGGTTGCATTTTTTCTAACGCGGCATCCACATAATCAGGTACAGGGACAAAGTTTTTACGTAAACTTCTTGGCAATGATTTAACTAATTGAATACATTTTTCCCGGAGCAAGCCTGGAACAAGCCACTCCAAACGATTCAAAGGAAGCTGTCGCACTGCACCGCCAGGAACCAGAATGGAAACGCCATCTCCCTCTTTTCCTGGTTTAAAACTATAATTTAACTCAAAGTTGATATTGTTCAGGGCTATAGTATCGGGATAGTTGTCTTCATTTACTTCTGAAGCCTCTCTCCGCATTAAAAAGTCTTTCGTTAACTTCAGCGATTGCAGTTCTTTGCTATTGAGCTTCTTCCACCATGAATCAAAATAGCGCCCACTAATAATATCCTTGGGGATACACTCATCATAAAACTCATATAGCGTATCATCATCAACAAGAATATCTTTTTTACGCAGACGAGTTTCAAGCTCATCAACTTGCTCAATAAGCTGCATATTATCTCGCCAGAATGGCGCAGAAGATTTAAATTCACCCTGTACCAGCGCGTGACGAATAAATATCTCACGAGAAACAATCGGGTCTATTGCACCATAATTAATTTTTCTTTTAGATACGATATCTAAGCCATACAACGAAATCCGCTGAAACGCCACGGCCTGCGCTCGTTTTTGCTCCCAATGGGGTTCAAAATAAGTGGTCTTAGTAATATGTGAAGCTATAGATTCAAGCCATTGAGGCTCTATTCGCGCGTTAATTCGCGCAAAAACCTGTGAGGTTTCAACAAGCTCAGCACTAACAACCCACTTAGGCGTTTTTTTATAACACCCGGAACCCGGGAAAATATTAAAACGACGGTTTCTAGCGCCTATATATTCCTTTTTCTCGTATTTCTCACCTACATTATTTAGCAAGCCTGACAATAACGATTTGTGTATTGAGTCATAGTCAGAGGGTTCTTGGTTCTCACTAAACTTAAGTTCTTTACAAATAAGATGAAGTTGACGATGCACTTCACGCCATTCACGCATTCGCATATAAGATAAAAAGTTGCGTTGGCAATATTTCTTTAGCTGATTACCCGATAATTCTTGTCGCTGCTCTTCAAAACCATTCCAGAGATTAACAAAGGCAACAAAGTCAGAGTCTGGGTCTTTATATTTAGCATGCGCCTGATCTGAGGCTTGCATTTTTTCCTGAGGACGCTCTCTCGGGTCTTGAATACTGAGTGCACTGGTTATTATTAGCACCTCAGTCAAGCAGCCTTGTTTATTGGCTTCAATAAGCATTCGTCCGATGCGGGGGTCAGCAGGTATTTTTGCTAAAGAACGACCCTGAGCGGTCATCAAGCGTTTATCGTTAACCGCCTCCAGCTCAAACAACAACTTAAAACCGTCATTAATTAATCGTGTATCAGGACAATCAACAAAAGGAAACTCACCTATTTGCCCAAATCCTAAATCAATCATTTTCAAAATAACTGAGGCAAGGTTGGTTCTCAGTATTTCAGGGTCAGTAAACTCAGGTCGGCTATTAAAATCTTCTTCGCTATATAAGCGATAACAGATACCGTCAGCTACACGACCACATCGCCCCATACGTTGGTTTGCGCTGGCTTGAGATATAGGTTCAATAGGTAAGCGCTGGATTTTAGAACGATAACTATAGCGACTGACTCGTGCAGTACCCGGGTCGATTACATAACGTATTCCCGGAACGGTAATGGAAGTTTCCGCTACATTTGTAGAAAGAATTATTCGACGACCACGATGTGACTTAAAAACCCGCTGTTGATCAGCTGCACCTAAACGAGCATAGAGAGGCAAAACTTCAGTATCTTTTATATCATAGTCACGAAGGTGCTTCGCTAAATCACGAATGTCTCTCTCCCCTGATAAAAATACCAGGATATCTCCAAATGGTTTTTTGAGAGTGCGCTCTTCATCAATAATTTCAAGTACAACCTGAGCAACAGCATCATTAACACTTAATTCGCTATCGCCATCGCCAATCTCGAAAAGAGGCCTGTAGCGCTGTTCAACGGGGAAAGTTCGACCTGTAACCTCAATAACAGGTGCGTTATCAAAGTGTGCAGAAAATCTATCCACATCAATGGTTGCTGATGTAATAATAACTTTCAGGTCAGGTCTTTTTGGTAATAGTTTTTTAAGGTAGCCCAATAAAAAATCAATATTCAGGCTTCTCTCGTGAGCCTCATCAATAATGATAGTGTCATAGGCATTGAGGTATCGGTCACGCTGAACTTCGGCTAGTAAAATACCGTCTGTCATCAGTTTCACAAGGGTCGTATTTGAAACTTTATCGGTAAACCGAACCTGGTAACCGATAACATCTCCTAGCTCACACCCTACTTCTTCGGCGATTCGCATTGAAACCGCTCTGGCCGCCAATCGACGAGGTTGAGTATGGCCTATCAGCCCTTTGATGCCACGCCCTAGATTCATACAGATTTTAGGAATCTGGGTGGTTTTACCTGAACCTGTTTCACCCGCAATAATAACGACCTGGTTACCTTCAATAGCCTTTGCTATCTCTTCACTCTTTTGGCTAACAGGAAGTTCAGGGGGAAATGATATTACAGGTGTGGCTTTACGTCTTTCTTCTACCTGCTTTTTGGAATGATCTATTTTTGACTGTAGCTCGTTAAGTGCACGATTTTTTCTCGTATCATCGTCTATCTGTCGAATTTTGGACAAGCGACGACGCACAAATACTTGGTCTTTAATAAGACAGTCATTTATTTGTGTTTGAAGCGCTGCGGCTGAAACGTTTTTTTGTGGTTTATCTACAGTCATATCATCATTCAAAACTTTAAAATTAAAAAACCCCGCTGTTACCAGCAGGGTTTTATCAGAACTTAACTCATACTAAGTTTATTTCTTAGCTTCTTCATCACGTAACTCACGACGAAGAATTTTACCCACGTTAGTTTTTGGTAATTCATCTCTGAATTCAAAAATCTTAGGCACTTTATAAGCGGTTAAGCGCTCACGGCAAAATGCTTTAAGCTCTTTTACATCAATATTAGGGTTAGAGCTTACCGCAAATACCTTAACGGCCTCACCGGCTTTAAGATCAGGTATTCCTACCGCAGCACACTCAATAATATCAGGATGACCGACCAAAACATCTTCAACTTCGTTAGGGTAAACGTTAAAACCAGACACCAAAATCATATCTTTCTTACGATCTACAATTTTTATGTAACCGTCTTCTTGAACAAGACCGATGTCACCTGTTTTTATCCAGCCATCTTCGGTAATGGTTTTAGCCGTTTCATCCGGACGCTGCCAATACCCTTTCATCACCTGAGGACCTTTAGCGCACAGCTCACCCACCTCACCAATAGGTAAGTCATTACCTTCATCATCAATGGTTTTTACTAATGTAGATGGCACGGGTAAACCAATGCTGCCAATCTGTATATTGGATAAAGGGTTAATAGTGACAACTGGAGAGGTTTCTGTCATTCCATAACCTTCAGCAACATCACATCCGGTTACCGTTTTCCACATTTTAGCAGCGTCTTTCGTAAGCGCCATACCACCAGAAGCGGTTACTTTTAATGCACTAAAATCGAGGTCTTGGAACTCTTCATTATTGCATAGTGCTACAAACAAAGTATTCAAACCCATAAAGCAACTGAACTTCCACTTCTTAAGTTCTTTAACAAACCCTGGAATATCACGAGGGTTAGGAATCAATACACTGTGATTACCCGTAATCACCATTATTCCGCAATTCAGTGTAAATGAATAAATATGGTATAGCGGTAAAGGCGCAATAATAGTCTCTTGTCCCTCACCCAATTTAGCCGTTAAAAGCGGCTTAAGCTGTAACATGTTACAGACTAAGTTTCTATGCGTAAGCATCGCCCCTTTTGCAACACCGGTTGTTCCGCCCGTGTATTGCAAAACAGCAATATCATCACTACTCACTTCTACTGGTTTGAATGTGTACTTAGCACCCGTTGATAATGCTGAAGTGAAAGAAACTGAGCCAGGTATATTAAACGGCGGAACCATTTTCTTAACATACTTTACCGCTGCGTTCATAACAGTACGTTTAAGTAGAGGATGCATGTCTGCAATTTCCGTTACCAACACATGTTCAATAGCCGTGTGAGGAATAACTTCTTGTGCAATACTCGCCATATTAGCTAAAACAACAAGAGCCTTCGCACCCGAATCATTAAACTGATGCTCAAGCTCTCTTTTTGTATATAGCGGGTTGGTGTTTACAATAACCAAGCCTGCTCGCATAGCGCCAAATACAACAATAGGGTATTGGGTCAGATTTGGTAATTGAATAGCAATTCTGTCGCCTGGCTTTAAATTTGTTTTGTTTTGAAGATATGCAGCAAAATCTTTTGTTAATTTATCAAGTTCACCGTAGGTAAGCGTTACCCCAACTGAAGAAAACGCTGGTCGGTCTGAAAACTTTTTACATGATTTTTCGAAAACATCAACAACACTGCTATATTGATCAGGATCGATCTCCGCAGGTACGCCCGCTGGATACTTGTCCTTAAAAAAATTTTCAATTTCTATCACGCCTTCTCCCATTGTTACCTAAGCCTTATACTGTTTATTCTAATATTTCATATTTTTTTCAAGGATAGCTGCGACTTATATATTTAATGATTTATCAAAAGATACAATTTTTATAAAGCCACTTATAGATATACTCTTACCTAAAAAAAACGACATAAGAATAACAGTTTTAAAGTACGGTATATACCTGAAATTAATTTGTGTAGATTACCTACCGCACGTCAATTATGTACACTTGTTCACATTTGAATATTAAATTACTTTTTCGAACAATAAAAGTTCGATACACTCAATAGTATTTATTGAACTAATACTATTGAGTCATCCTCCCCCGCTGGTTCCGCTATGCTGCATCAAGGCTACAAGGGAGTATAACCATCAAGAATGATCAGGAAGAACAAAGCTTATGAAGCAAGAAGAAATTTTACTTTCAGCAAAAGACGGACACAAAATTTTTCTTAGAAGCTGGAAGCCCTCTCGCAAAAAAATTAAAGCGGTAATTCAAATTTCACATGGTATGGCCGAACATTCAGAGAGATATTCGGAAACAGCTAAGCAATTGTGTGATGCAGGCTTTATGGTTTTTGCTCATGACCACCGTGGCCATGGTCATTCAATGAATGGAGATGCTGCAGGACTTTACAGTAAAAAGAACGGCTGGGAATTAGTAAAAAGCGATCTTAACCAGGTTCATCAGTACATAGCGGAAAACAAACCCGATCTTCCCTTGTTTTTATTAGGCCATAGCATGGGGTCTTTCATTTCAATGTCCTACCTGATTGATTTTCACCCAAATTTAGCTGGAGTGATTTTGTCAGGGTCTAATTATGACAAATCAATAAAATACAAAGCGCTTAAGCCTATAATCAAAGCAGAAAAAATACGCTTAGGTATTGAAGGCAGAAGTAAGCTCATAGAACTTTTAACTTTTGGCCATTATAGTAAAGACATTGAAAACCCCTCTACATCATTCGACTGGCTTTCAAGAGACCCTATTGAAGTTGAGAAGTACATTAACGATGAATACTGTGGTTTCTTCTGCACCAATCAATTATGGGATGACCTAACAGACGGTCTTATAGATATTTCTTCAACCACACGCCTTAAAGATATTGAAGCCAATTTGCCTATTTATTTATTTGCTGGCGCTAAAGACCCGGTTGGAGAGCAAGGAAAAGGTGTTAGACGTCTTGTTCATCAGTTAATTGGCAGTGGTCATACAGATGTAACCTACCGTTTGTACCCTGATGGTAGGCATGAAATGTTGAATGAAACCAATAAAGAGGAAGTCGTTAGAGATCTAACTGATTGGTTAATGACAAAAATCCGTCACTTAAGTTGAACTTAAATGAGACAAACTCTTTGTTTCTACATTACATTACATAAATTGCCTTGTTTGGTCTAAGCTTTACCTTAAGCTAGATACACTTAAAAAACAAACATCAGCTAACGAACCGGCGAGTATATGGAAGCATTAGAGAATATAACTTACGATGAATTAAATATTGGTGATTCAGCAAGCTATACTAGAACCCTTACTGAAGAGGAGTTAATACTCTTCGCAGCGGTCTCTGGAGATGTTAATCCGGTACATTTAGATAAAGAATATGCGAGCAAAACACTATTCAAAGAACGTATTGCTCACGGCATGTGGTCTGGCGCTCTAATATCAGCGGCATTAGCTACTGTAATCCCTGGACCAGGAACCATTTACCTGGAACAGAGCCTTAACTTTAAACGCCCGGTAAAACTTGAAGATACTTTAACGATTAAGTTAACGGTATTGCGCAAAGAAGAGCGAAACAGAGTTGCCTTTGAATGTGAAGTCATCAATCAGGAAGGTCAACTTGTAGTAACGGGTGAAGCAACAGTCATTGCACCTACCGAAAAAATATCACTCGACCGACCTATCCTTCCAAGAATTACCATAGGCGAGCTACCTGAAGCATAATAGTTACAAGCTCTCCTGAAAACAAAAAAGCCTTCAAACTTCTGAAGGCTTTTTTACATCTACGCTTTAATCCTACTGCTATACAAGGTCACTATGACTGAAAGAAGTCTATTGGATAAGTAACCACTTTGACCTCAACAGGCATTGCACCAAAGTTAAACAACCTGACTCTTGAAACAATTTTTCGTTCCAACTTAGGAGAATCCAGATCTGAACTAACAATTTCACAGGATGAAACGGTTCCATTAGGCTCAATAGTTAAACTCAATACCACTTTACCCTGTAATGAAGGGTTCTTTCTCAACTCACGATTATAAAGTGTGAACAATGACGACTTATTTTGATCAAAGACTCGTCTAATATTGCCACTACTTCGTATCTTACCTTTTGAGCGTTTCTTAGCTTGAGCGGTAAGCTTTTCAGCTTCATTTTCTTCTAGTACAGTTTCAGTTCTTTCAGCTAAAGCGACTGTTTCTGCAGGAACAGCCATTTCACTAGTATTTACACCGCCACTACCCGCTCGAACACTACCTGAATCAATAGCACTGGTTTTAGCTGCAATCGTTGGTGCTACCATTGACCCAGTAGGTGTTGCTGTTAACGCACTAGTATCCAGTGACGCCCTCATATCGAGCAAATCATCTTGCAACGCTAAAAGACCGCTTGATTTAGCTACCTTTTGGGCTTGCTTAACCGTCTGCTCCGGTGGAGATTTTTTTGGTTTAGGCTTTGGCTTGGGTTTTTCTTTCTTCTTAGGCTCTGGCGGTTTCTCGTCAGGCTTTTTTTCAGGTTCTTTCTTTTCTTCTTTAGGCTTTTCTTGCTTTGGCTTTTCAACCTGTTTTTTCTTTTCGATAATCACTTTTGCCAATTGAGGCGGGAGCGCTTCTAATTGCGAACGCTCTTTTTCAACCAGCTCTATACCGGGAATAATAAAAGCCATGGGTAAAACAACAACGAATAACAAAATTAGAATAAGCCTAAACCGCTTAGACTCTTGCTCTACATTACTCCAAGGAAGTGTGAGGTTGTCAGTATGATGATGACTCATTCTAACCTCCACTCTGCTTTGGAATTCTAGACACGGCTAACGATATATTAGTGTAATTTGCATCAACACAACTGTTCATTATTTTTTTAAGCGTGTGATACGGCACATTTTTGTCACCCATAATGGTAATAGATAATCCATTCGATGGGTCAGAAGGTAATAAGTGCTTATTACGAGAGGCCTGATACTTCAACTCCTCACTAATACCGCTAATAATTTCACTCTCATCAGGAATGGCACTTAAACTAGCCACTTTTCGCCCTTGAATAAGAATGTCATCACCAGCCAATGTTAAAATAATCGTTTCTTTTGGGTTTAGCTTGGCAGAAGATTCTGGCAATTTAAGAGATTTATTCTGTTGTAACACTTTTACATCAGAGGAATTTACCATTAGGAAAAAAACTAGAATGGTAAATATATCCATTAATGAAACTAGATTAAGGCCTCCTGCTTTATGCATACGCCCATAGTGTCGTTGCATTCGGCGAGCTCTTCTGGATACTTTCATTGAGCGCCCTCCGTTGCATTATTTACGGGTAAATCAGGGGCGTCACCTATTGAGATTTCCGGGAACAATTCTGCTTCAACCAAACTTGCGACCACTACGGCAGGGTATGAACGAGCAGTATCCATAGCTGTGACTAAGGTTTGATAAGAGGTATTTTTCTCCGCCAATATTGAAATATCTTTTTTATCCGGCAGACGTGCTTTTAGCTGTTTTAACACCTTTCTTAGTTCTTCAAACTGATAGCTACTGCCAATATTATCAATGCGCTTAATTAGGCCGCCTTTTGAATCGGCCACAACTAATGAATGCTCTCTGACAATTAGCTGTATCTGCAAGTTCTCTACATCAACATCGAGATCTTGTGAGCCAGCAGGGAAATTGAGATCTAAAATACTAGTCTGCGAGAAAACCATACCCAGCAACAGCACAGGAAC
>ENA-ORXI01002455-ORXI01002455.1-sediment-metagenome-genome-assembly--contig:-NODE-2455-length-13279-cov-3.404333_pt1 | contig 13279 bp, 10 predicted proteins | sample MGYA00237861_ERZ511468 | MGnify/ENA primary metagenome ERZ511468 (study PRJEB26299, sample SAMN06266213) | sediment metagenome | isolation source: Hudson Canyon methane seep mesocosm | place... | reverse complement strand
GAAAGGTGGATCAACTTCCCGTGGTCCACCGAGCCGCCGGTAGTGGACCTCTCGTCGGCCGGGACTGCTGTACTCGACGCCTGAGGCGAGCGGGCTTACCCCGTTCAGACTTCATATCTGATAATCGGATTCCCATGCCGGAGATTTCCGCTACCGCGGCCTCCCGGAATTTCTCTGACCTCCTGGATGCCGTCGAGCACGGGGACGAGACCGTCACGATCGTCCGTCACTGTCGCGTCGTCGCCCAGATGGGGGCGTCACCACGTACAGGTGGTGCAGCATTGAAGGCGGCCATCAGGGACAATCATCCTGATCTCGAATGGATTGACGTACCGCTGTCGAGTCGATCGTCAACAGCGTGTGGGTGTTGCCATACGACCTCGATGTTGCGCACAGGCACGCGGTGCTGCTTGCACACACCCTGCGGGGTCGGGAACCCACGCGGTCGGCACTCTGATTGTGGCTGCGACGGCGCTGGCCTCGGGCAGGACCGTCATGACTGTCGACACGAGCGGTTTCGTCGGCCTGCCGGGCATTCTCGTCTTCAATCGATGGGGCGTTAGCGTTCCCGTCCCGGAGGTCAGGCGTGGATGGGCGCCCTGTTCTTCGACCAGTGAACCTCGGCCTCGAGCTGCGACCCGACAGCGATGAGCAGGTCCTCACGTCCATAGGCAGCGACCAGCTGAACCCCGACAGGTAGGCCGTCAGAGGAGCCGAGCGGCAGCGAGATCGCTGGTTGGCCCGAGGTGTTGAACGGTGCGGTGAACACTGAGTAGGGGATGGATTCCTTGGAGCCACGGACCGGGTCGTCGGGGGTTGGGGTGAGCTGGCCGAGGTGGGGCGGCGGATCGGCCGTGGTCGGGGTGAGCAGCAGGTCGAAGTCCTCCCACCAGGTTGCCAGCGCCCTGCGCCATGTGCCCATGACGGCCTGTGCCCTGGCGTAGTCGGGAGCGCTGATCCCGCGGCCGCGCTCGGCGAGGAACCAGGTGCCGGGCTCCACGTCGTCGGCCGTGATCGTGCGCCCCAGCCTGGCACCCAGGGTCTCGATGCTCACGACGGCTCCCACGCCCCAGTTCAGGGTGAAAGCCCAGACGAGCTCCTTCATCTCCCCGATCTGTCCGAATGCCTCGGGCCGTGACTCGACCACGTCGTGGCCCATGTCGGCCAGCAGGTCGGCTGTCATGCGGGTGGCCGCCTCGCAGTCAGCATGCGTGGGTACCCGGTGGTTGTCCGGCATCAGGCCTATGCGAAGTCGTCCCGGATCCCAGCCGACCCGATCGGCGTAGGGCCGTCCGTGGTCGGGGGCCACCACACCGTCCCCGGGAAAGGGGATGGCGCAGGCGTCCAGGATGGCAGCGGTGTCGCGCATCGTGTGGGTCACGACATGTTGGCAGGAGAAGCTCCATTCCTCCTTCGGGCCCTGCGAGATCCGACCCCTGGATGGCTTGAGGCCGACCAGCCCACACATGGCTGCCGGGATGCGGATGGAGCCGCCGCCGTCGCTGGCGTTGGCGGCCGGGACCATGCCCGAGGCCACCGCGGCGGCGGCCCCGCCGGAGGATCCGCCGGGGCTGTGGTCGGGGTTCCAGGGGTTGCGCGTGGGGCCGTAGGCGAGGGGTTCGGTTGTGGCGACGAGGCCCAGCTCCGGCGTGTTGGTGCGACCCACGTTGATGAAGCCCGCCTGTTTGTAGCGGATGACGAGGTTTGAGTCGGAGTCGGCGGTGAACCCGGCGTCCTTCAGGGCCTGCATCCCGCCGTGCTGGGGCTGGCCGGCCTCCTCGGCCCAAAGGTCCTTTATGAGCATCGGAACGCCTCGGAACGGCCCCGTGGGGAGGTCGTCGGAGGCTGCCAGCTCCAGGGCCTGTTCGAACTGGCGGTGGATGACCGCGTTCAGGTCTCCGTCGAGACGCTGTATGCGGTCGATCGTGGCCTGCACGGCCTCGACCGCCGATAGGTCTCCGGCGCGGATCATGGAGGCCAGCCCGACGGCGTCGACCCGGGCCAGGTCGTCGTCGTGGGTGGCCTGTCGGTTATCAGGCTGGGTGGCGTCGTCCATGGTGCTGGACCGTACCGGTGGCAGCGATGGCAGCCCGGGTCGGGGTGCCTAATCGCCGGCTTCGGCACGCTCCAGGTAGTTGTAGACGGTGAAGCGGCTCACCCCGAGGGCCTCGGCTACGTCCTCGACGGACTTCCGGAGCGTGAACGCCCCCCAGTCGTTCAGCAGCGCAACCGCCCCCTGCTTCTGGGACCGGTCCATTTCGACCCACGGGAGTCCGACCTCGTGCTCAGCCGCTGTCAGCAACGTGTCCAGGGCACAGTGCAGGTCGGGTCGCCTCAGGCCACCGACCACCTCGCCCTCCCATTCCAGTGGTAGGTCGGACTCAGTCAGTTCTCCGAGGGTCAGGATGGTGCAGCCGAGGGCATCGGCTATCGGCTGGATCGCCTCCACGAGGGGATGCACGGGCCGGTTCACGCCAGAACCCTAGCCAAGGTAATAAGATTGACAAAATGTTGACGCGGGAGATGTCGGGCGGGAGCATTGCGGGGTGACAATGACCATCGCGCTCACGCTGGACGATGCCTGTGCGGCCCTGGCCGCTGATCCGACCGCGACCGTCCTGGCCGGGGGCACGGATCTCATGGTCCAGGTGAACCGTGGGGACCGCAGCATCCACAACGTGGTGGTGATCGACCGGGTCCCTGAGCTTCGGGGGTGGACCCACGAGGGGGACGTCCTGCGAATCGGCGCCGGGATGACCTATGCGGACATGGCCGATCCCGGGTTCGGCGCCCTCGCACCGGCCCTTGGCCAGGCCGCCCGTACGGTCGGTTCACCGCAGATCCGGGCCACCGGCACCATCGGAGGAAACCTGGCGACGGCGTCGCCGGCCGGCGACATGCTGCCGGTGCTCGTCGCCCTGGATGCCGTGGTCGAACTCCGCTCCTCCGACGGCGAAAGGCATCTTCCCCTCGACGAGTTCGTCGTAGGCGTCAAGGCCAACGCCCTGTCCGCCGGTGAACTGATCGTTGCCGTGAGGGTCCCGGTTCTGCACGGCCACCAGGAGTTCATGAAGGTCGGGCCCCGCAATGCCATGGTCATCTCGGTGGCCTCCCTCGCCCTCGTGGTCGACCCTTCCGGACGGACGGTCCGGGTCGGCCTGGGATCCGTGGCCCCGGTTCCGTTGCGGGCCACCGAGGCCGAGGTGATGATCGGCGGCCGTATTGACTGGGAGGGTGGACGACCGCCCACGGCTGGCGATGCGGATCGGTTCGGCCAGCTGGTGGCCGATGCCGCCCGCCCCATCGACGACCACCGGGCAACGGCCGCCTACCGCAGGCACGTCGTCGGGGTGATGGCCCGTCGCGCCCTGGTCCGGGCCTTTGGCATGGTCGGAGAGGAGGCGGCGTGAGAACCGATCCGTACCGCCTCACCGTCAACGGCCGGCCTGTCGAGGTGGTCGACGGTCATGCCGGTGAGAGCCTCCTGTTCGTCCTGCGGGAACGCCTGGGCCTCCCTGGATCCAAGAACGCCTGCGAGGAGGGGGAGTGCGGGTCCTGCTCGGTCCTCCTTGACGGCGACCTGGTCTGCAGCTGCCTGGTGCTTGCTGCTGCGGCCGCCGACCGCGATGTCGTCACCGTGGAGGGTCTGTCGGATGCCGATGGCGAGGTCGGACCGTTGGCCGACGTGCAACGGGCATTCGTGGAGGCCGGCGCAGTCCAGTGCGGCTTCTGCACCCCGGGTCTACTCATGGCCGTGGATGCCCTGTTGTGCGAGGAACCGGATCCCGATGACCTGACCGTGCGCGAGGCCATCAGCGGCAACCTGTGCCGGTGCACCGGCTACGGCCGGATCCTGGAAGCCGTGGACCGGGCGGCCGCCATGCGGCGGGAGGCCCGCTCATGAGCGAGGTCCGGGCCACGCAGACTCGTGGGCGGACCCGCCCCTCCGGGATCGGGGAGAGCGTCCGGCGCCCTGACGCGATTCCCAAGGTGACTGGTGCCTTCGCCTTCTCCAGCGACCTCCGGCACGACCGGATGCTCTGGGGCGGCACCCTGCGGTCGCCCCACCCTTCAGCCCGGATCTCGTCGATCGACGTGGGACCGGCGGTGGCCGTGACCGGCGTGCACGCCGTCCTGACGCATTCCGACGTGCCCGGGAGGGCCACCTTCGGCCTGGAGCACCTCGATCAGTCGGTGCTGGCCGGCGATGTGGTGCGCTACGCGGGCGAACCGGTGGCCATCGTGGCCGCTGACCATCCCGACACCGTTCGTCGGGCACTTGACGCCATACAAGTCGAGTACGAGGTGACCGAGCCGCTCGTGGACCCGTCCCGGGCGGAGACGGCCACGCCGATCCACCCGGACGGAAACCTCATCCGTCGCATCCACCTGCGCCACGGCGACCCGTCGGCTGCCGACCGTGAGGGCCTGGTGACGGTGGAGGGCACCTACGAGGTGGGCATGCAGGACCAGGCCTTCCTCGGACCGGAGTCCGGGCTGGCCATTCCGGCCGCCGACGGCGGAGTCGACCTGTTCGTCGCCACCCAGTGGCTCCACGTTGACCGCGACCAGGTGGCCGACTGCCTGGGCATGGACCCCGACCTGGTCAGGCTGACCCTGGCCGGCGTGGGCGGGGCGTTCGGAGCCCGGGAGGACCTCAGCCTGCACGTCCACCTCTGCATGCTCGCCCTGCACACCGGTCGGCCGGTGAAGATGGTCTACTCACGCCACGAGAGCTTCCACGGTCACGTGCACCGGCACCCGGCCCGCATGTGGTACCGACACCATGCCGAGCCCGACGGCACGCTCGTCCGGGTGGAAGCCCGGCTGCTCCTTGACGGCGGAGCGTACGCCTCCTCCAGCGGTGCGGTGATCGCCAACGCCACCTGCTTCGCTGCTGGGCCCTACCGAGTTCCGTCGGCCGACATCGACGGCGTGGTGGTACGAACCAACAACCCACCGTGCGGGGCCATGCGGGGATTCGGGGCGGTCCAGACCTGCATGGCCCACGAGGCCCAGATGGACCGCCTGGCCACTGCCTTGGACATGGACCCGATCGACCTCCGGCTGAAGAACGCGCTGGCACCCGGTGACCGCCTGCTCACCGGACAGGTGTTGACCGGCACGCTCCCGGTGGCCGAGGTCATCCGGACGTGCGCGGAACATCCGTCGGCAGCCGTGAGGTCCGACGAGCCCATGACCAGGCCGGGCGGTGCCGGACGTACCGCCGACGCCGACCACGTGGTGCGTGGCGAGGCGCTGGCCGTCGGGTTCAAGAACCTCATGTTCTCGGAGGGCTTCGACGACTCGTCGGCCGCCCGGTGCGAGCTGCGCGACGGCGTGGTGACGATCACGTGTGCCTGTGCCGAGGTGGGACAAGGCTTCGTGACCCTGATCGGCCAGATCACCAGCGAGGTGCTGGGGGTGGACGAGGTGGTCCTCGCCCCGGTCGAGACCACGGGCATCGGGTCTGCCGGCTCCACTTCGGCCAGCCGTCAGTCATGGATGTCGGGAGGTGCCGTGCAGAAGGCCTGCGAGGAGGTTCGGGCCGCCGTCGTGGCCCGCGTGGCGGTGACCCACGACGTACCGGTCGATGACCTGGTCCTGGTGGAGGGTCGGGTGGAGTCGCTCTCCGGGAGCGTGTCCGTGGACCTGGCCGAAGCCACCGCGGAACCGTTGTCGGCCGACGTCGTCTATCGCCACGCCCCGACGTCGCCGCTGGATCATGACGGCCAGGGCGATGCGCACGTCTCATTCGCGGTCTCCGCCCACCGGGCCATCGTCGACGTGGACCCGGACCTCGGCCTCGTGCGGGTCGTGGAGCTGACCACCTCCCAGGACGTGGGACGGGTGCTGAACCCGGTCCAGGCCGTCGGACAACTGGAGGGTGGTGCCGCGCAGGGCGTCGGGCTGGCCGTCATGGAGGAGGTCTTGGTCGATGGCGGCCGGATCCGCAACGCATCGTTCACCGACTACCTGGTGCCGACCGCCCTAGACATGCCACCGGTGGAGATAGCGGCCCTCATAGAACAGCCCGAACCGGGGGCACCCTTCGGGGCCAAGGGGATCGGGGAGCCGCCCTGCATCTCTTCGACCGCCGCGGTGGTCGGTGCCCTGCGCCACGCCACGGGCCTGGAGTTGGCCCGTGTACCGGTACGCCCGGCCGACATTGCCCTGGCCGAAGCACAGGCGGGAGTCGATCGGTGAGCGACCTGCACATCGACGGGGATCGGCTGGTGCGCCGCATCAACGACCTGGCCACCATCGGTCCGATCGAGGGGGGCGGCTCCTGCCGCCTGGCCCTGACCGACGAGGACAGGGACGGCCGTGACCTCGTCGTGGCATGGATGACCGACCTGGGCCTGGACATCAGCATGGACGGCATCGGCAACGTCGTGGGCGTGCGGCCCGGGCGCACCGACGGCCCCCCGATCATGACCGGGAGCCACATAGACACCGTCCGGACGGGCGGCCGCTACGACGGCAACCTCGGGGTGCTGGCAGGCCTCGAGGTGATCGAGACCCTCGAACAGCACGGGATCACGACGGAGCATCCCTTCGCGGTCGCCTTCTTCACCGACGAGGAGGGCGCCCGGTTCCAACCGGACATGCTCGGCAGCCTCGTCTACGCGGGCGGCATGGGGTTGGAGGAGGCCCTGGACGTCGTGGGTATCGACGGAGCGGTCCTGGGCGAGGAGCTGGACCGAATCGGCTACCGGGGAACCTCGCCGTGCCCCGGCTCCGCCCCCCGGGCATTCGTGGAGCTCCATGTTGAGCAGGGGCCCGTGCTGGAGGCCGATGGTGTCACGATCGGGGCCGTGACCGGGGTGCAGGGAATCTCATGGACGGAGCTGGCCATCACCGGCCAGTCCAACCATGCGGGCACCACGCCCATGGACCTTCGCCACGACCCCGGCTACGTGGCGGCGCTGATCGCCTCCTACGTGCGCCAACTGGCGATCCGGATGGGTGGCCGCCAGGTGGCCACCGTCGGGAGCCTGGAGCTCCACCCGAACCTGGTCAACGTCGTCGCCGCCAGCGCCAGGCTGACGGTGGACCTCCGCAACACGGATGAGGCCCTCCTGGGGGAGGCGGAGGCCGACCTGGCCCGGTTCGTGGCTGAAGCCGCGGCCGCCGAGGGAGTGACAGTAGAGGAGCGCACGCTGGCCAGGTTCCAGCCGGTGGCGTTCGACGACCGGGTGGTCGACACCGTCGCTGCGGTCGCCGCCGAGCTGGGCCACTCCGTGAAGCGGCTTCCGTCGGGTGCCGGACACGATGCCCAGATGATGGCCCGACTCTGTCCGACAGGCATGGTCTTCGTACCCAGTCGCGACGGCATCAGCCACAACCCGGCCGAGTACACCGAGCCTGACGACCTGGTGGCCGGTGCCGACGTCCTACTGGGGAGCATGCTGGCACTGGACGCGATGGACCTCTCGACGACCGGCGCTCCGGACGGGAGTGGCGGGGCTTCGACCGACGGGGCGGAGGGCGCACCATGAGCCGGGTGTTGACGGTGGGCGCAGCGCAGATGGGTCCGATCCAGCTGGCCGACGCCCGGCCCGAGGTGGTGGAGAGACTCGTGGCGCTGCTCCGCTCCGGTGCTGCGGCAGGTTGCGACCTGGTGGTGTTCCCCGAGCTGGCCCTCACCACCTTCTTTCCCAGGTGGTGGGTGGACGACCTGGCCGACGCCGACCACTTCTACGAGACCGAGATGCCGGGCCCGGACACCCGACCCCTCTTCGACGAGGCCAGGCGCCTGGGGGTGGGGTTCCACCTCGGCTATGCAGAGCTGACGTCGGCCGGCCACCGCTACAACACGGCGATCCTCGTCGAGCGGGACGGTTCGATCGTCGGCCGGTACCGCAAGGTGCACCTGCCGGGCCACTCCGAGCACGAGCCGTGGCGGGCCTTCCAGCACCTGGAGCGGTACTACTTCGAGGCGGGCGACGGCTTCGCCGTGCACGGGGCGTTCGGCGGGGTGGTCGGCATGGCCATCTGCAACGACCGCCGCTGGCCCGAGACCTACAGGGTGCTCGGACTCCAGGGCTGCGAGCTGGCCCTCATCGGATACAACACGCCCATCCACTACGCCCCGGATCCTGCCCAGGACCGCCTGCAGGGATTCCACAACCACCTAGTCCTGCAGTCCGGCGCCTACCAGAACGGCATGTGGGTCGTCGGCGTGGCCAAGGCCGGCGAGGAGGAGGGGTGCGCCTTGCTGGGGGAGAGCGCCATCGTCGCCCCATCGGGCGAGATCGCCGCACTGTGCACCACCGACGGTGACGAGTTGGCCGTGGCTGAGGTGGACCTAGACCTGTGCGCCGGGTACACCGGGACGCTGTTCGACTTCCACAGGTACCGCAGGCCCGAGGTCTACGGTCGGATCACCGCCCAGCGGGGGCCGGAGGTTCCTGTCGGTGTCCGTGCGGCCCTGGATGGCAACGTGGAGTCCAGCGCAGAGCCGGAAGAGGAAGGCTCGTGACGAGCTTCGAGTTGAACGGAAGGCCGGTAGAGGCCTCCGTCGACCACCCCCATCTGCTGGCCGCCCTGCGCGACGAGCTGGGCGTCACCTCGCCCAAGGACGGCTGTGCGCCGTCGGGTCAGTGCGGCTGCTGCACCGTGCTGGTCGACGGGAAGGCCAGGATCGCCTGCCAGACGTCGATGGAGAAGGCCGATGGTGCCTCGATCACGACCCTGGAGGGCCTGCCGGACGCTGAGCGGGAACGTTACGCCACCGCCTTCGCCGCACATGGCGCCCTGCAGTGCGGCTTCTGCACGCCGGGCATCGTCATGCGCGCCAAGGCCCTCGTGGACAAGAAGGGCACCGCCCTGACCCGTGACTATGCGTCCCGCCACCTGGGCGCCCACCTCTGCCGGTGCACCGGCTACGTGAAGATCCTGGACGCAGTCGAATCCCTGGCATCGGGCGAGATCCCGGTGGCCATGCCCCGCGGCGGCATCGGGACCAGCGGGGTGAAGGTGGAGGCCACCGAGCTGAGCCTCGGAGACCGCCCCTTCATCGACGACATGTCGCCCGAGGGCCTGCTGCACGCAGCGCTCTGCCTCGCCGACCACGCCCGTGCCGACGTGGTGCGGATCGACACAACGGCAGCAGAAGCCGTCGACGGTGTCCACAGGGTGCTGACAGCCGCCGACATACCGGGGAAGCACCGGGTGGGGATCATCCACACGGACTGGCCGGTGATGATCCCGGAGGGTGGTCGGACCTCCTACCTGGGGGACGTTCTGGCCGTGGTCGTGGCCGATGATCGGGAGACCGCCCGTCGGGCGGCGATGCTGATTGACGTCCAGTTGGCTCCGCTGACCGTCTACAGCGACCCGGTGGTGGCCCTTACGGCTGACGAGGACGCTGTCTGGGGACTGGACGGAAACGTGCTTTCGGTGTCGACGTACGCCCGCGGCGACGTCGAGGCCGCCCTGGCCGGCTCGGCCCACGTCGTCGATGAGGTCTTCCAGACCCAGCGCATCGAGCACGCCTTCGTGGAGCCCGAGTCCACCCTCGCCGTTCCGACAGGTGACGGCGGACTGTACGTCTACTCCGGCGGACAGGGCGTCTGGGATGACCGCAACCAGATCGCATCGGTGCTCGGCGTCGACACCGACCTGATCACCGTCGAGCTGGTGTCCAATGGTGGGGCCTTCGGCGGCAAGGAGGACATGTCCAACCAGGCCCACACGGCTTTGGCCGCCTGGCTGCTGGAGCAGCCCGTGAAGTGCACGTTGTCGCGCGAGGAATCGCTCCTCATGCACCCCAAGCGCCATCCGATCCGGATGGCCTACCGGGCGGGCTGCGACGCCGAAGGGATGCTGACCGGCCTCTGGGCCCGGATGATCGGCGATTCCGGGCCGTACGCATCTGTGGGGATGAAGGTCCTGGAGCGGGCGGCCGGACACGCCGGCGGCCCCTACCTGCTGCCCACCATCGACGTGGAGGCCACGGCGGTGAGGACCAACAGCCCGATCGGCGGGGCGTTCCGGGGCTTCGGTGCCAACCAGGCCCAGTTCGCCATGGAGGGTGTCATGGACCGCCTCGCCGAGAAGGTGGGGATATCCGGATGGGAGATCCGGAGCCGCAACGTCATCACGCCCGGTGCCGTCTGGGGTCCCGGCCAGATCATGGATGACGGCTGCCTCGGCGCCCGGGCCTGCCTGGACGACGTGAAAGAGGCCTACGACGACGCGGTGGCCGGCGGCCTGCCGGTCGGCCTGGGCCTGGGCCTGAAGAACTCCGGCCTCGGCAACGGCTTCAAGGAGATAGCCAGGGCTGTGGTGCACTTCCGCCACGACGGACGGATCGAGGTCCGGCACTGCTGGACCGAGATGGGCCAGGGCATCGACACCGTGGTCGTACAGGTGGCCGTCGAGGAACTCGGCGTGGACCCCGACCTGGTCGACGTGATCGTGGACACCACCAGGGAACTGGGTGCCGGCCAGACCACCGGCAGCCGCGGGACGCTCATGGGGGCCGGCTCCGTCGCCGATGCCTGCCGGGTCGCCATCGCCGACGGTTGTCGGACCGGCGTCGACTACCAGGGCGAATACCGGGTGGACTGGACGAACTCGATGAGCGATGGGGTGGAGAACCCGATCATCCACTCCACGTTCGGGTACGCCGCCCAGATGGTGGTCCTGGACCCGGAGACAGGTGACGTGGACCTGGTGGTGGCCGCCCACGACGTGGGCCGGGCCGTTAACCCGATGCTCTGCGAGGGCCAGGTCGAGGGGTCGGTCCACATGGGACTCGGCTACGCCCTCACCGAGGGATTCCCGGCCGACGCCGATGCCCGGCCGTGCAACGAGACCCTCCGCAGCCTCGGCATCATCCGCCCCAAGGACATGCCGGACGTCGACGTGCGCCTGATCGAGTCGCCACAGCCTGACTCGCCCTACGGCATCAAGGGGGTGGGCGAGATCGGCCTGGTGCCGACGGCCGGGGCCGTGGCCGCCGCCCTGCACGCCTACGACGGTGAGTGGCGTCACAGCCTGCCGATGGCCGCTCCCGGCCAGCAGGAACACTGGGCCGACTGGGACGGACGTGGAGCCTGATGGCGGCTGACATCGGATCAGGCCTGGCCCCGAACCAGACGCCGGGCCTGGTCTGCGCTCACCACCACCTCTACTCGGCGCTGGCGCGCGGCATGCCCGCGCCGCCGCGTACCCCGTCCGGTTTCGTAGAGATCCTGGAGATGGTGTGGTGGCGCCTGGACCGGGCGCTGGACCTGGAGTCGATCCGGTGGTCGGCGATGCTGGGTGCCCTGGAGGCCCTCGAGCGGGGTTGCACGGCGGTGATCGACCACCACGAGTCGCCAGAGGCCATCGAGGGCTCGCTGACGGTCATCGCCGATGCCTGCGCCGAGGTGGGGGTCCGGGTGAACTGTGCCTACGGGATCACAGATCGGCACGGAGCCGATGGAGCACTCCGGGGCCTGGCGGAGAACGAACGGTTCCTGAGCGATGGGGGTCGCGGGATGGTCGGCGTGCACGCGGCCTTCACCTGCACCGACGGGACCCTGGAGGCTGCCGCCGGCCTGGCGGCGGAGATGGGCGTGGGCGTCCACGTACACGTTGCCGAGGGGCCCGGGGACGCAGACGCTGTGGACCGACTCCGAGACCTGGCCGCCGACGACTGGATGCTCGTCCACGGTGTCCACCTTCCCGACGACCACGGCCTGGCCGGGACGATGGTCCACAACCCGCGGTCCAACATGAACAATGCCGTCGGCTACGCCCGCCCCGCCCGATTCGCCAACCCGATGGCGCTGGGTTCCGACGGCATCGGTGCCGACATGCTCGACGAGTTCCGGCTGGCCTACGTGCGACACCGGGAGGATGACGTGACCGCCTCGCCGGAGGTGGCCTGGGGCTGGCTGGCCACCGGCTGGGACCTCTTCCCCGAGGCCCGTTCCGACCGGGTGACCTGGTCGTACGCGGACATGGACCCGTGGCACCTGGCCTTCACCACGGGCGTGGGGCCACTCACCGTGGAGGTTGACGGCGAGCACGTGCTGGTCGACGGACGCCCCACCCGCGTGGACCCCGACGAGATCAGGGCCCGGGCCGCCGAGGAGGCGGTGCGCCTGCACCGCCGGATCGACGACGCATGAACTCTGACGATGACTTCCAGAAGGTGAGGAACCGATGACCCGGCTGGCCATCTACATGCAGGATGCCCACCCGATAACGGAGGCGATCCAGTACGTCCGGTACGCCGAGGAACGCGGCTTCGAGGCCGTCTGGCAGGCCGATTCGCGCCTCGTCCGCGATGCCGTCGTGCCAATGGCGGCGTTCGCCGCCAACACCGAGACCATCAAGATCGGCTCCGGCGTAGTGGACTGCTGGACCCGCAACCCGGCCCGGCTGGCATCCACCTTCTCGACGTTGGACGACCTGGCACCGGGGCGGATCATCCTGGGCATCGGCGCCTGGTGGGAGCCGCTGGCCTCCAAGGTCGGTGTTGATCGCCGTAGGCCGCTGTTGGCCATCCGGGAGACTGTGGAGGCCTGCCGGGCCCTGCTGGCCGACGAGACGGTGACCTACCACGGCGAGTTCGTGCACCTTGACGGCGTCGAGCTGGACTACGTCTACCAGGAACGCCGACCCAAGGACGTCCCGATCTACATCGGCGCTACCGGCGACAAGATGCTGGAGCTGACCGGTGAGATCGCCGACGGCGTGGTCCTGAACTACCTGGTGTCGCCCGAATACAACCGGCGGGCCATGGACCGCCTGGCCGATGGTGCGGCCCGCGCCGGTCGGTCGATGGACGACCTGGACCGCCCACAACTGGTGGTGTGCTCGGTGGCCGAGACCCGCGCCGAGGCCCTGGACGGAGCTCGCCTCATGGTCACCCAGTACCTGGGCCAGCAGCCGCACATCATGAAGGCCTCCGGTGTGCCCGAGTCGCTCCTCGAGGAGATCGGACGCGTGCTGACCTGGCCGGCCACCCACGAAGAGGTCGCGGCCGCCTCGAAGCTGGTACCCGACGACATCGTGCAGATGATCTGCGCGGCGGGCACCGCCGACGAGGTGCGCGAGAAGGTCGCCCGGTACATGGCAGACGGCTGCACCTGCCCGATCCTGTACCCCCTGGGGCCCGACGTCCGCCTGATGGTCGACACTTTCGCCGACTGGACCCCGTGACCCTGTCGACGCTGCGAGGCTGGTCTGTATGAGCCCCCGCTTGGTGCTGCGCGGAGCCCGCCACCCGGGCGACATAGCGGTCGCCGACGGCCGGATCGTGGCCGTCGGGACGATC
>ENA-ORXI01002452-ORXI01002452.1-sediment-metagenome-genome-assembly--contig:-NODE-2452-length-13281-cov-4.895941_pt1 | contig 13281 bp, 10 predicted proteins | sample MGYA00237861_ERZ511468 | MGnify/ENA primary metagenome ERZ511468 (study PRJEB26299, sample SAMN06266213) | sediment metagenome | isolation source: Hudson Canyon methane seep mesocosm | place... | reverse complement strand
GGTGAAAAGGCTGCTTTTGGCGTATGCCAATCAAAGCCTAATTCAGCTTGATAGGCTGTTTCTTGATCAAGGTTGATGTCACCGACATAGTTATTGCCATCAGCAAGACCAGATGTTGATTCCATTGTCGCCCATAAGTAACGTTCTTGATAACTTGGTGCACGTTCTTTGCGTGCTAAGCCAAACTCAATATCAAGGTCATCATTTATTTTATGGGTAAAAACAGCGCTTAGATCAATAAGATTTTCATCTTGCTCACGTTCAGAATTATTAAATGCCATGCCAAGCATATCTAGCTGCATTTGCATCATTGCAGGCATCGCTGGTGCCATCATGCCCATAGGGTTAACATTGCTATCGACTTGATCTGCATCCATTGAAACACGAGTATAGCGAACGCCTGTTTCTACTTTCCAGCTTTCACTCAGTGGTCCCTTCCATTCAGCAAAAACACTGTAACGGTCACGTTCAACACCTTTGTAATTCTCAAGGTAGAAGTTAGCATTGTTAGGATCAAACATGGTGGCATTGTGTTCAGCTTGGTCGCCATCAATACCTACTAACCAATTACCTTGGCCATAAGTGAAGTGGTAGCCATATGACTCAACATCAGTTAAGGCAAAACGATGCATCGGCATAGTCATCATGCCCATGGTCATTGTGGGACCTGTTCTTAGTACGGAATTGCTCATTAAATGTTCAGCATCTTGGTAATTAATGCGAGCATCAAATTTGCCACCATTATCTAATGCTTGAGAAAATTTAACTTTATAGTTTTCACCTTTAGCAAAAATAATGTCCATAGGTAGGGCCGCAGTACCTGTTTCACCCGTATCATGATGTTCAACATCAAATTCTATATTTGTACCATCTTGTTGGAACGCATAGTTCACACCAACGGTATCGCGCTCATGTCTACTTGGATCGATTGTGCCGCCATCAAATTCAAGATCATCACCTCGATCAACACTGCCTGCAACTTGGAAGCGATGGTTCTTGTTAGCAACGCTAGCTAGAATGCTGGCATAACGCGAGTCACCATTTTCGGCATAGCCTGCGTTTGCATTGCCATGAAATTCAGCTTGATCACCAGAGGCGAATTCAGCTTGTTTAGAATTGGCCATAATGGTGCCGCCAATTGTTTCAATACCAGAGCTTACAGGTGCGATACCGCGATATAAAGCGACATCAGCAACACGTGATGCTGGCAGGTAACTTAGTGGAGAATCCATTCGGTTTGGACCCGCTTGGCTGATCCGAACACCATCAATTAAGACGTTAACGCGATCACCAAATAAACCACGATATTGTGCAATACTTGTGAGTGGACCGTTACTGTTAATATTAGCACCAGGAAGACGTTTTATCATATCGCCTGTATCAGGTGTTGCAATAGACAGTGGCGGGATGGCATAGGGTATTGCTTCGCCACTAACACCTTCAACAGAGATTGTCGGGAGGCTAATATGTTCAGCATGTAATGGTGCATTGAGCCCCATTATTAACAGTGGTAAGGGTAATAACTTAAAAGATTTCACAGTGTACTCCTAATATAGTTACGGGCTATTTTAAGAGGTTTAGAGATATGAAAACTGTGTTTTATAGGCTATATGTGTGTGAAATGACGCAATTTCATTTTTAAATCACATGTTAATGTGCCACTATTTAGCATCAATATCGTAAGGTTATTATTAATAATGGATGGTTTTACAGGTTCATATATCACTGCTTTTCTACTGGGTTTATTCAGTACAGTTCATTGTATTGCAATGTGTGGTTCAGTGATTGGTGCATTAACGTTAAGTTTACCAACAGAAGTAAGAGAAAGTCAGAAAAAGATGTTTCCTTACGTCTTCAATTATAACTTGGGGCGATTACTAAGTTATGGTGTTGCTGGTGCAATTGTCGGACTAATCAGTTCACCGTTCGCTGCGTTTGATGGTCACACAATATTACGATATCTATCTGTTTTTGTGATGATCTCAATGGGCTTATATTTAGCGGGTTGGTTTCCTAAATTTGCTCGAATGGAGCGATTAGGTGCCCCTATTTGGAAACTATTACAGCCAATTGGTCAAAAGTTATTACCAGTACGTAAACATTCACAAGCGTTCTTTTTAGGCATGATTTGGGGTTGGCTGCCTTGTGGATTGGTTTATGCTGGCTTAGCTGTGGCAGCAACCGCTGGCGATCCGGTCAATGGTGCATTAATTATGTTAGCTTTTGGTGCTGGAACATTGCCTGCCGTGATGGGAGCGGGGTTGTTTACTGGCTTTCTTGCCTCAATGGCGAGAGTAAAACATTTACGCCAAATTGCGGGTGTTTCTATTATTTTAATGGCTCTTGCTACTGCTTTTTGGCCGATGGATCACAGTGGAGAGCATGATCATTCGGTTAATCATGTGCATCCAGTGGATCATTCACAAATGAATATGGAGTGAAGAGATGAAAAATCTATTAGGAACTTCTCCTCAAATTACTCATATTTTACGAACACTGCCGATGATCGCCGCGAGTGATGCAAGTGTATTGATCTATGGTGAAACAGGAACAGGGAAGGAGTTATTAGCTCAGGCTTTGCATGCAGAAAGTGGTCGAAAAGATAAACCTTTGGTAACGATTAACTGTACTTCATTGCAGGTGGATGGCATTGAATTAGATTTATTTGGTCGCTGTAATGCCGAAGGTGAAATCGAACATCGAGGTCGATTATTGGCAGCAGACGGTGGAACCATTTTTCTTGATGAGGTAAACGCTTTGCCGCTTTCTGTTCAGGCAAAAGTATTACGTTTTTTAGAAGTGGGTGAATGTCAGTTGCAAGGTAGTCATAAATTACATATGGCGAATGTACGTATTCTCGCTGCAACAAGTACAAGCTTACAAGATGAAGTGGCGGCAGGACGTTTTCGATCGGATTTGTTTTATCGCCTACAAGTCGTACCGATAACGATGCCGCCACTAAGCGATCGTAGTGAAGATATCACTGTGTTATTACGTCATTTTGGTCGTGAACTTGCAGGTACAAATGCCGTAGTTCGCTATTCAAAAGATGCAGAACATTGTTTGTTTACCTATGCTTGGCCGGGCAATGTTCGGGAACTAACTAATTTTTGTCAGCGTATGGCTTTATTGAATCCCGGTAAATTATTGCATGCTGAAGATTTGCCGCATGAAATGATGCCAGAGGTGGCTGCAAATGAACATTTATTTACTTTGCCGCCAACAGGGATCAAATTAGCCCAAGTTGAATTAGACTTAATAGAGCAAGCATTAGAAATGGCTGCAGGTAACCGATCTCGTGCAGCACGTTTATTAGGCATCAGTCGCGATACACTACTATATAGAATGCAAAAATACTCGCTATAATAGCGCTTACTAATTATTGCTAGGGTTTGTCATGAAACAGTATCTTGATCTATGTAATCGAATTATTGACCAAGGACATTGGATAGAAAATAAACGTACTGGCAAACGATGTCTAACGGTTATTAATGCAGATCTAAATTATGATGTGGCGAATAATCAATTTCCTTTAATTACTACTCGAAAGAGTTATTGGAAGTCAGCAATTGCAGAGATTCTAGGTTATATCCGTGGTTATGATAATGCCGCGGATTTTAGAGCATTAGGCACAAAAACATGGGATGCCAACGCCAACGATAATGAGCAATGGTTAAATAATTCTCACCGAAAAGGCCCTGATGATATGGGCCGTGTTTATGGTATTCAAGGTCGTTCGTGGGCTAAACCTGACGGTGGACACCTAGATCAATTACGCAAATTAGTGGATAACTTATCTCAGGGAGTTGATGATCGCGGTGAGATCTTAAGTTTCTATAATCCAGGTGAATTTCATATGGGATGTTTGCGACCATGTATGCATACTCATACATTTTCTTTGCTTGAAGATACGCTTTATTTAACATCCTACCAACGTTCTTGTGATGTGCCGCTTTTATTCCCCCCAATTAAAAATGCATATTATGATGATAAGATGCTTTTTTTTAGCATTATGATAAATAAAAAGGGATATTGTGAGGATGCATAGTATGCTACAATTATTAAGTTATATGGATATGTAGGTCATAGTATGGTTGTGAGTGTAGCTGATGGTGTCAGGTTTAATTTAGAAAGTTCCCTCCTTCTAAATGAGCAGGAGGGCATCGATCAATTAGAACTTTCTGGAATTCAGGTCGTTAAAGGTTGTGTTATTACAAATGGTGATATGCAGATCATGCCGATGCTATCTGCTTGGTTATCAGATGCTATAAGATTTAATATTATTTCTCCTAACTCTGCTAAAACATATGCTAGAAATTTAAGTTACTTTCTAGCCTTTCTTGTGAGACACCCTCTCTATAAAAATCACCACTTAGACGAGGCCTTCCTTGATATTCAAGAGCATACTATTGCTGAGTATATTGCCTATATGAAAGAAGAGCTTGGTCTTTCATCGAAGACAATTAGAAATAGAGATGCATCAGTTCAGGCTTTCTTTAATAACTATCTATGTGCAACAAGAGGTAATAAAGAAGCAATAAGAAAAGATAATCCATATTCACAAGGGTTACTTTCTCCTGCACCTAAGTCAAAACTTATTGAAATGTGTGAGATTGATGAGTTAATTGCATTGTTAAGGTGTACAGAATCAGAGAGGGAGAGGGCTTTAATTCAGTTTATGTATGACTCTGGTGTTCGAAGGTCTGAGGTCATAAAAATGAAGCAGTATCAGATTGATGACGCCCTAAATTTCGGTAGAAAGACTTTTATACTTGATGACAATACATTACAAGTTCCTAGCAACTACATGCCTGTCTTTATTGATGGTGTAAAAGGGCGGAGAAGAGAGTCTAAGCCTAGGTACACGCTTGTTAGTATTGAGAGCCTTACTAGAGTGAAGCGTTACCAACGCTCCCCTCTATTTAGACGTTATAGAAGAAAACTGGGTAATGAAGCTCCGGCATTTCTAAATGCTGAAGGTAATAAATACACTGCATCAGCGATTGGTAAGTTGCTTGGAAGGCTTTCAAAGCGAGCTCTTAAAAGAGGATATATTACTCGGGCAATTCATCCTCATATGTTAAGGCATGGTTTTGCTGGAGCTATTTTACGTTCCCCTGATCATGGGCATGATGCTATCGATAGGTTGATTACCATACAGGTATGCCTTGGTCATTCCAATATAGCTACAACACAAGTTTATACCAGCCTGCCATACGATATCTATGGAACTCTATATTCAAGAGAGGGTAGGATTCTTAGGCGTTATGAAATAATGGCGAGGGTATGGGCAAAAACTAAATTAAAAATAATGCCTGGAGATGAGAAGTGACGGAATTAACTTCAACTACTAAGCTTTCACGGATACTAGCATCTATAACTGAAGACAGAAGTCAGGCCTGGATGATTCCTATCGTGAATAAATGGAAGAAAACAAATTTCTTCGCTACATCTTCACACCAATATCTTTTACAGAAGGCCGGTATACCCAAGTCACACCGTAGAGCAGATTCAGGAGAAAGTGAGGAGATTAACATCCTTTTGGCAGCTATAGACACTGTAATGGTCGAGGAGGGCGTTTTAGTTCCAAACTGGAGTGCATCGTCATTGGAGATTAGACGAAACCTTAGGAATTGGTGGTGTGGGCTTTCTTTTGAGGATAAAAAAAATCTTAAGTGCTTTGGAAATAGAGTTAGATTCAGTAAATATATAAACAACTGGCGGGGCGGGATTGGTTACGAAATTGTTGCGAAGTTAGCAGAGACCTATAATCAGGAACTCATTGGAATGGGTATTCTTGATAGTGAGTACGTTCCAACAAAAGATAGAGGGGGATTTCGTGATAAAAACTATATGAAAAAAAGGATGGCAAAGTCTAGGCAGTGGGATTTGCTGGGATCAAGGCTTCTTGAGAGTGTGAGTGACCTTATTCACCCTGATTCAACAGATGAGCCTTTCATTCAATTAAAGCAATTGTTTGCAGCAAAAATGAAGTCCTTGACGAGCAACTCTGGGCGAGCTAACTATAGGGATGGATTCAATCACTTAACTAAATTTCTGATACAGGAAAATATTTCTGAGAAGACCTGTTTGTCAGATATATTAGATGAGTTTGTTCTCAGCCGGTTTTATCAGGGGTATATACAAGAAATGCTAGAGCAGGGAAAGCTTTCGCCTTCAACCACTCCTTCGATAACCAGTTCTGTAAGGTTAGCTTTAAAACGTGCTATAAAAATAAAAGGCTTGAACTTTACCTTCTTTCATGATTTTGAATCATTAGAAAAAGGGAGAGTGACAGAGGGGTATAAGCCATTTTCAGTAGCCGAACGAACTAAAATTAATGATGCAATATGTAGTGATATTGAAGAAATAAAAAGAAAGATGACTTTATATGATAAGACGGTATGCGGTGAATACCCTCTTAGCTCTGATGGCAAGATAATCCCTGGTATGGCTACTATTGATAATGCAAAATACTTGTTTGATAACTGTCTGAATTCTACCCCTGTATTCTACGGTGGTAATAACTGTATTAAAGGTGAAGCTTTTCTTCGCATCATTGCTAGTTTAGAGGTTGGTCTACATAACGTTTATAACTCATGGGGAGTGCTTGCTATGGTTGATAGTGATACTTTGGCCCCATTTATATTTCGGTTGGCTCAAATTACTGGGATAAATTCTGAATCGATACTCACATTAAATGTTGACGATTTAGTTCTGGAGCACCCTGCTACTGGCAAGCCATGTCTACGTTATTGGAAGGAACGTAGTTCGGGCCAAAAAGAATACCATTTGGACCTGTTTAAGGCCAAGCTCCAATGGCTTACCCGAAGCCAAAGCATAGAGATTGTAGATATATTTGAAACGGTACAAAGGTTAACTGCAAGATTTAGGGAACAAGCGCCATTAGATATTCGCAATCAATTATTTTTGTACAAAAGTTCAGGCCAGACATCGGTTGGTAAACTTATGGTTGTTAAGACAGCTTTGACGAGTATTTTTAGAAACTTTGTAGAGAAGCATAACCTGCAAGATGATAGTGGTAACTCGACTAAATTTAAACTTACAAGATTTAGGCCGACGTTTGTTAGTGAGCTGATTGAGAAGGGTGTATCAATTAGGGAAGTTCAACTTATGTTAGGTCATAGAAATATTGAAACGACAATGGGATATTTAGATCGACTGGACTTCAACCGTATTGCAAGAGTTAAGGTGGAGGAAGCTTTAAAGCATATTCACGAGAAGGTCGTAAGCTCGTCTTCTTCAACTAAGGATAAAAGTCAAAAGTACAAATTAAATGAGGAGCGGATAGTTTTTACTACACCTTTGGGAGGGTGTGTAAATATATTTGAACCTCCAAGGTTTATTAAGGAGTCTCAGGCGAATAAAGATGATCAACCATGTTCTCAATATAACAAGTGCTTGAGTTGTGACAACGTGATGTTGACAGCCTCACACTTACCTGAACTGTTTGCTATGCGCCGAGACTATTTACTTCTGATGCAGAGAAATAGGATTATGGATACACCTTATGGGATTGTTATCAGAGAGAACTTATTTTTATTGGAAGAAATATTATCTCCTGAGAAGTCTGACTTTACTGTAGATGAGTTAGATGAAGGGGAAAGACTGTCACAGTTCGTTGAGACTGCAGTTATAGATGGAGTGGCTGCCTAATGGTGATGAGAAATAAAGAATCTCATGTGGAGCTAATAAAGAAGTTTAGTGAAAATCAAACTCTGTTGATAGCCTTCTACGATATCAATCCATCTCATAGTGGTGATGACATAGAGTCTGAAGAGCTATACATTCAGTATTTGACGGCATTACCTGTAACTAAATTAAGCATCTTCTCGGACAATATTTGGGACTACAATGATGACGTTATAAATCCGGCTCGTAATGTACAGGGGGCAAAGTTAAAAATTGATTTTAGTCGATACACAAATATACCTCCTTTCATCATTACTGAGATGAAATGTTTATTTCATTACCTGTTATTGGCGCCTCTTTCGTTTACAAAGAAACGGGGGCGTCAGAAGGGGGGTAGCCTTAAGCCGAATACAGTAATTTCTCAGTTTAAAAGTGGGCTGAAATTTTTGGATCATGTGTTTGGTAAATTGAATATTGATGGGGCTAACTTTGTGGCGGGGTATTACAAAACACTTGGGGATGTCCTAGAAGGTGATTTTAGGAATGCATCGAAAGATTATTCATATGCTGTAGGTGCTACGATAAAAAAATTCTTTGAGTATCTTAAGCATCCTCTTACAAGTGAGGTTTTGGGGCATAATATTCAGATTGACTTTGACTCAATGGCGTGGCCAGAACAGCATAAAAGAAAGAGAGAAGCACGGCTGGTATTTGAAAATAATGATTATGAAAAGCTGGTGTCGAGGTCAGCTTTTCGAATTGTTGAGTTCTTGAACCTTATGAATATGGATATTGAGGACGAAGTGGCCAGCAGACATTATAAAGCTTTAAAGAGCCAATTTACTGCTTTAGATTTAACTCCGAAATTAATTAATGATTATATACTTATTCGCTTACTATCTAAGGGATATTCGCAAGGTTTCATCGAAGAGAAGTGTAATATAAATAGTGGCTATTTGAATGAGGATGGCTCACTTTTAACTCATGAAAAGATTCGGGTTTTAGCTAAGAAAAAGCATAATATTTCTCACTTTGACAATGTTAGAAAGAATGTAAATGAAATCTACTATGCGTGTTGTTATATAGTTGGACAGTATACAGGGATGCGTCCTAGCGCTCTTTCTGAAGTGAGGCTAAGTTCATGCCTTATCAGTGAGGGGAGCTTTGACTTAATTGCATCGGAAGAGAAAAAGGGTAAGTCCTTTAGCTTGAATTTATTTGATGATAAGTGGGTTGCAATACCAATTGTAAAGGATGCTATCAAAGCCGCTAGAGTTCTTTCTGTTCTGAAGAATAATGATTATATGTTCTCAAATATGGATACGGTTAAGGCTGGAAATCTTATGACGAATATGGATTCATCAGGTATCAAGCATTTCTTCGGCAATTTTTTTGGTTTGGTATTAGGTGAGACAAAGACTAAGAAGATTAAATTCACAAGTTATATGATGCGCCATACTTTGGCGTATCAGTTGCATAGGGCAGAGTTGGGATTGCCATTTATCTCCTTTCAACTAAAACATTTAATTGATAGAGTTGGTAAATATACGAGTGATGGTGCAACAAGTGAAGTAACACTTGGTTATGGTGAAATAGCAGATAGCATTACAAGGAATGATAGTCAAAATAGGACTATACGGCGGATGGCAGAAGTTGAGAGGGTAAAGGCTGTTATGAATCCGGATGGGACATATATTGGGTTAAAAGGAGAGGAGCATAAGGAGCGAATCAAGAAAGCATTTGAAGGGTATATGGCATCTGGTTACTCACACGAACAGATTTATGAAGCTATGGCTGAGCAAGGCTTAGCTATTGTAAATGTAGGAACTGGGTTTTGCTATGGAGGAACAGAAGACTTTGATGAAAGCCTACCCTGCATTGGAACGTTAAGGTGTAACCCCATAAGATGTAAAAATGCGATCGTGAGTAAGGCTAATGCTCCAAAATGGAGAGAGGTTTATTTGTCAAATAAAGTATTATTAGGAAAGGATGGTTATCAAGAGCATGAGCCTCAGATCCTTGCAGCAATGAATGAAGCCGAGGCTGTTCTAAAGCTTCTTGGTGAAGGATCTGCACCATGAGTGAAAATGCATTTGATGAGCGTAATCAGCAGGATTACGATAATTATACGGATAAGATAAATGAAGCTCTTGATAAAATTGCATCTACGCCGAGCTTAAAAGCGACGCTGACAGAATTGTCGAGATTAACTGGAATGCATAGAAATACTCTGACAAATAGAGATTTTCCTAAGCGCCGGCTGGAAGCAATCAAGGAAGAAAGAAATGTACGTCAGGAACTTAAGAAGCGTAAAAAGAAAGACTTTGTTAAGGAGCTTGAGGAGCAGCTTGATAAGGCCGGTCTTGAGCTGGTTCACTGGTTTACCATGTATCAGGCTGCCCAGAGAGAAACGGGTGACCTCGGTTTGCAGCTTAAGAGAAAGCAGGCATCTTTGGAGTCGCATATGAAAGAGTTGAAGGCTGAGCGAGAAAAGACAGATATACTAGAGAAAGAATTAGAGAATACTAAACAGTTGTTGAGAGATATTAAATGAAAAATTACCTAGAGCTATTAACAGACGTGCTGGACAATGGTACTAAAAAGGGAGATAGAACTGGGACAGGGACCACGTCTGTTTTTGGGCGTCAATTTCGACATGATTTGAGTCGCGGTTTCCCGCTGCTAACAACCAAAAAAATACATTTCAAGAGTATAGCTAATGAACTTATTTGGTTTCTTAAGGGTGACACTAATACTAAGTGGCTAAAAGAGCATGGCGTATCTATTTGGGATGAATGGGCAACAGCTGATGGTTCATTGGGGCCTGTATATGGAAAGCAGTGGACTGCATGGCCAACAAAAGATGGTGGTGAGATTAATCAAATTGATTATGTAATAAATACGTTAAAAACTAATCCTAATAGTCGAAGAATATTGTTTCACGGCTGGAATGTAGAGTATTTGCCTGATGAGTCAATCAGTCCGCAAGATAATGTAGAACAAGGTAGGATGGCTTTACCGCCTTGCCATCTTTTATACCAGTTCTATGTTGCTGATGGGAAACTGTCATCTCAGTTGTACATGAGGAGCTCAGACATCTTCTTGGGCTTGCCATATAATATAGCAAGTTTGGCACTGTTAACGCACATGTTATGTGAGCAATGTGATCTTAAGCCTGGTGAAATCGTTGTGAGCTTTGGTGATTTGCATGCATATTCAAACCATATGGAACAAATTAAAGAGCAGCTTTCACGAGCTCCTAAGACATCGCCTGAGTTGCAGTTCACGAGAAAACCTAGTTCTATTTATGGTTACCAGTTTGAAGATTTAATTTTGGAAGGTTATGAGTCGCACCCTCACATTAAAGCTCCTGTGGCAATATGAGCGGTGTTAAGTCCAGAGGTTAATGATTAGGACACCCAAATATTAAGGTTAACCTCTCTAAAGGGACTCCAACTGGGCTTTGGTACCACAAGTACGTATTCTTAAAAAGATCTCGATACAAGCCAGCTAAGCATTGATTTAGAACACATTAGTCACACTAAACAAATCACCTTCAGTTAAAATAATAATGACCAGCCTAATTCAAGTTGGTATTGTTTTATTTCTAATTCAACTGTTTGGCCTTATGGTATTCAAACATCTCACCTACAGGAACCGTTAATACCTATAGTCCGTCTACAACTACAGCAAGTATAAAGTTATTTCTCAAGCTCCTTTAGCTCAGCAGCAACCTTATTAATCAGTTCTTCACATGAAGCACCATCATTAGACTTCAAATATGCAAGAGCTAGAAGCGTAAGAGGATGAATTTCAAGGCAAGAAGAAATCATCTCGACCTTCTCTAGGGTTGGACTTTTCAAGCCACGCTCTAAAGAGCTAACATAGGTTCGACTCGAGACAATTGAAAAGTCCTCCTGACTCATTTCCCGCTTCTTTCTTACCTGCTTCAGAGCTATCCCAAAGGCATTATTGATATTCATATCCCAATCTCAACTTACTAAGTATTAAGTTAATGATTTAGCCCTAATGAATACTATAGTGCTACAATCTATAGTGTTCATTGGTTCTATACTAGGAAGGGAGATGTTTGAGGTAGTTGATAATAGTAAAATGATGTCACCTGATGATGTTTTAGTATCAGCAGAGATGCTGGCATGCTCATACGTCGCGAGATTCAATTTTAACCACTGGTTTTATGTTGTTTGTGCCACTACAAGTGAAGATTATGTCCCGCTAATCTACTTCATGCACAGCATCACTCAGTTACTAGAATTAAATTTGGACAATAGCTCCATAATTGAAGAAGTTTATATCGTCTCCCCAAGTAAACTTAATAAATCTAAACAGTGGGAAATGTCCCCATTGAAACGTATATTAAAAGGAAAAGAACCTAACCTTAGATATGAGCAGTCCGTCTATATTTATGAACTAGAACGCGGGGATCTCTATGTAGACTCCATGTTTAATACTAAAAAGAATAATTTATTGGATATTAATACTATATGTGAATTCCCAACCATGAATTAAGCAGAAATAAATACCATGGATCAATCAGAGTCGCCATCTAGTAAGCTCTTAAGTTCATGCATCAAACCTTCACTATTAATAAGTGGCAGATATCCCTACAGCCCCTCGAATTGTTTATCTTATATCCAAGAACCAACCCTGAGTTCCCCACATAAATCATTCTATTGAAACCTATAGTATTCATTGTTACTCTCAGTCTCCATGGTTAAATTTAGATGGAGTCAACGAGTGTTGCCGAACTTTCTTAAAATCACATTTCCCCCGTCGGATGCACCACGCAATTATCCAATAGGTCCTCTATACCCTAAAATTGAAATTGCTTGGTCAAATGACAAAGGTATTGTCGATCACCAAGAAGTACCAATTGACTCTAGAATAGATGGATCGCTAGCTCATTATGTCTCAAAGCTTGTTGCTCGAAAGTTATCCGGGAAGAAACTTTATGTTAAGAATCTACCTGACAATATCAAGTTATATGAAAGCTTTTTCAACGGTGTCCCTCACTCATTTGAACTGATAGATCTTAATGAGTTATTTGATGATGAGATTAATAGTCATGAAAGCCTCTCTCTAAATCTAAATTCTTACTCAGGGCCAGGTAATGCTAAGCGAGCAGTAGAGAACTATGTAGCACTCTACTCAAAATTAAATAGTGAACTCCAGTTTATAGATTTCGAAGCTTCAAGCCTTAACCCAGACAGTTATCCAATCGAAGTCGCTTGGTCAAACCAAGATGGAACTCGAAAAAGTCACCTTATCAATCCTTATTCTGTAAAAGAATGGAGGGATTGGAGCACGTCATCACAATCCATTCACGGGCTATCCCGAAATAGGTTATCCCAAGAAGGAAAGCCTGCATTGTGGGTAGCCAATCATATGAATGAAGACCTCAAGGGAAAGGTTCTACTAACTAACTGCGTTGAGTACGACTTAGATTGGTGTGAAAAGCTATTTAAATCTACTGGTCAAGAGATGAAATTCAAACTAGGTGATGTATGGCATGTTTTTAGTTTGCACCTTCATCTTGAGCCATCTCTTGAACAAGTCATGATCGATCAGCCAGTAACACCTGAGCAGGTTAAGCAAGAGTTACAGAAG
>ENA-ORXI01002451-ORXI01002451.1-sediment-metagenome-genome-assembly--contig:-NODE-2451-length-13284-cov-5.067843_pt1 | contig 13284 bp, 13 predicted proteins | sample MGYA00237861_ERZ511468 | MGnify/ENA primary metagenome ERZ511468 (study PRJEB26299, sample SAMN06266213) | sediment metagenome | isolation source: Hudson Canyon methane seep mesocosm | place... | reverse complement strand
TATGAATGATAAAATTGAACATCTTGATTTTGCAGCGTTAGCCGAGTTGCGAGAGGTTATGGAAGATGAGTTTGAAATCCTCATAGAAACGTATTTGCATGATTCTGCTGAGAGGGTAATACAAATACAAGAAGCCGCTAAAGCAAGAGACGCTGAGGCACTCTCTCGTGCTGCTCACAGCTTTAAGGGTAGTTGTACTAATATTGGTGTACCAGTGCTTGCTAAGCTTTGTATGGAGGTAGAATCGAAAGGCAAGGAGGGTGATCTTGTGGGTATTGATGAACTTGTTTCTTCTATAGAAAATGCCTTTTCGGAAGTGTCTAAATTATTGAAAGAGCAAATTTAAGCTCTTTTTTATATCGTCATTCAAAGCTGGCCTGCTCTTTGCAAACTGATCTAATCATTAATTTTGGTTTTATCATTGTCATTTGTAGAGCAGCTTATGAATCCGCAATCTGTATCTCTAGATTTCACAAATAACGTAGCAAGTAAGTCTTCAGCAAATTCTGCAAAGCCGGTTGCTGACCGCGACAGGGCGGGAGAAGATCAATTTAAAAAAGAGCTTAACAAGCAAGAAAACAGTAGTCGTAAAGATGAGGTGGCTAAAACCAAGCCTCAAGAAAAACCAGATCAGAAAGTAATAGAGCCTACTCCAGAAGCAGAAGAAAGGGTATCTGTTGCCGCTGAAGAGGTTCAAAACGGCGAAGATTTGCCAGAGCCTGCAGTGGATACTGAAAGTCTAATTCAGCAAATTCAGCCAGAATTGCTTATTGATGAAAATGTATCTGAAGTTTTTGCCGGGATAGATATTGCATTCGACCTAAAGGTTGTAGATGACGCTGTAGTGGACGTGCCTGAATCCGCATTGGGTTTGCCTTTAGGCTCTGATTTTTCTACAACAATGACTGATTTGAATATGCCTATTGTTGATGGGGGAGAAGACCCGGTTAGCCTCCTTAAGGTTCAGAGTGAAAGTGGGCATGTTGTTATTCCTAGTATTGCTCCTAGTATTGCTCCTAGTATTGTTCTGGGTGTTGCGCCTGCGAATGCAAAAATGACTCTAGACAACCCTTTGAATTCACTTAATCTCGAATCAGAGCTTCAGCCAGTTGAAAAATTAATGACGCTAAATCAGATTAAGGCATCCCTTGAAAATAGTCTTGAGACTATGGCAGAGCTGGAGATTGATGTAGATCTTGATGCAGATAGTACGATAAAAGAAGTGATGCGGTTTAATGATATTCAAGTAAAAGAAAACCAGTCAGGTTTGAAATCCTATACCACCTCGGTGGCATTACCAATGTCTCAAGCTGCATGGGGTGAGCAAGTCAGTGATAAAATTGTCTGGCTAGCCAATCAAAAAATTCAATTTGCAGAGATTCATATTAATCCTCAGGAGCTAGGCCCTGTTGAGATTAAAATTAATGTACAAAATGACCAGACTGCTATTACATTTACCAGTCCGCATCAAGGCGTTCGTGACTTGCTTGAAATGAACGTGAACAGACTTCGTGAAATGATGAGTGAGAATGGGGTTGATTTGGCTCATGTTGATGTTTCAGATCAATCTTCTCAGCATGAGGCGCAGAGTGAGGGTGATGGTGGGTCGGGTCTAGCTGGGGCGGATGGAGATTCTGTTGATTTGGAAGGTGCTGAGGCAACAACCCTCGCAATAGAGCAGGAAAATCTTGTTGATTATTATGCTTGATTTTTTTCGCGGCTAAGAGCCGCTTCTACAGAATAAGGGGGTATAATTCACTCATTATTTGTAGGAGCGCCACTTTGGCACGATAAGTCTCAGTCCTTCAAATAATTGTTATTCCTCCCTTCTTCTTAATCAACCTTCAGATTTATCTCTTAGCTCGCGGATTTTAGTCATAATTGCGCTACAATGAGTATTAGAAACAAGTTCTAACTGTTTGAATATTCGAAAATATGTTGGCATAAGGCTTGCTTTATCATAGTGAAGTAGTCGCTATCATCGGAAATAATGACGAGAAATTGACATGGCAAAAAAAGAAAAAAAGGCAGAAGACCAGGCTGAAGGTAAGGGCGAAGATAATGCTGAAGGCGGCAAATCTAAGAAAAAGATAATCATTATTGTCGCAATAGTGGCCATACTCTCTATTGGTTTATCCATTGGAGCCACCTTATTTTTCTTAAATGGAGGCGATAGTGGAGACGACGCGGGTGAAGACGCTGAACCAGTTGAAGAAGTTAAACTCCCCGCAGTGTATTTAGATATTAAGCCACCTTTTGTAGTTACGTATGATGTATCTGGTAAGCAGAGATATATGCAGGTATTTGTTTCTGCGCAAAGCCGTGATCAGGCTTCTCTTGATGCAATGGAACTACATATGCCGTTAATTCGAAATAAATTGATTATGTTATTCAGTGGTCAAGACTTTCAGCAATTGCAAACCACTGAAGGTAAAGAAAGCTTAAGAGTCAGTTCGTTGACATTGATTAACGAAATGCTTGAAAAAGAATCCAGTGGCTCATCAATAGAGCAAGTATTATTTACTAATTTTGTAATGCAGTAGCGAGTAAACCAGTGCAAGACTTACTTTCACAAGACGAAATTGATGCGCTCTTACACGGCGTTGATGACGGTGATATTGATACAGACGAGGACCTTGACGAAGAGGGTGTCAGGTCGTATGACCTTGCCAGTCAAGACCGGATTGTACGTGGGCGAATGCCTACGCTGGAGATGATCAATGAGCGATTCTCCCGCTATACCCGAATAAGTTTGTTTAACTTATTGCGCCGTAATGCTGACGTCGCCACCGGAGGTATACAAATACTCAAGTTTGGTGAGTACATTCACACCCTTTATGTGCCTACCAGCCTGAATCTTGTAAAAATTCGCCCTCTTAGGGGGACTGCATTATTTATTTTTGACGCAAAGCTAGTTTTTAAATTGGTTGATAACTTTTTTGGTGGTGATGGCCGCCATGCAAAAATTGAAGGTCGTGAATTTACGCCTACTGAGATTCGTATTGTACAAATGGTGCTGGAGCAGGTTTTTATAGATATGAAAGAAGCATGGACTGCTGTTATGAAGGTTGATTTTGAGTATGTAAACTCTGAAGTTAACCCTGCCATGGCGAACATTGTAAGCCCGAGTGAGGTCGTTGTTGTGAGCACCTTTCATATTGAGTTGGATGGTGGTGGTGGTGATTTACATGTTGCTATTCCTTATTCAATGATTGAGCCAATAAGGGAGGTATTGGATGCAGGTGTTCAAAGTGATGTAGATGATGTAGATGAGCGCTGGGTTACTTCACTTCAACGAGATATTCTTGATGCTAAGGTACCGATAAATGCCACGTTGGTAGAAAAACAAATCTCGCTACGAGATATCAAAAATCTTGAACCGGGTGATGTGATCCCCATTGATATACCCGATACCGTGGTAATGACGGCTAATAAAGTTCCCATGTTTGAAGCGAAAGTTGGAAGTTTGGGGGACAGTTTAGCACTTAAAGTGGTCAATCGAATTAAGCGTCAAGGGTCCTTCTTAAGTAGAGCTGAGAGTGGTATAAGTGATGAGTGATAATGAAGAGCAAGAGGGGCAGAGCAACGACGCCATGACAGATGACGAAAAGTTGGCAGACGAGTGGGGCGCCGCGATGGAAGAGTCCGGCGATAGTGAAAATAGTGTTGATGATGAGTGGGCGGCGGCAATGGCCGAGGCCGAGGCTGTTGAAGGTGAGGGCGACGGTGCTCCGTCGGACAATGTTCAGGCAGCACCATTAGAAAGTTTTGAAAATACGGGAGGTCAGGGGGGGGGCTTAGGTGTTAACCCAGACTTAGATGTGATTTTAGACATTCCTGTGATGATCTCAATGGAGGTGGGTAGTACACAAATACCTATTAGAAATTTATTACAACTTAATCAGGGCTCTGTGGTTGAGTTAGATCGACTGGCTGGTGAGCCGTTAGATGTTTTGGTGAATGGCACGTTAATCGCTCACGGTGAAGTGGTTATGGTTAATGAAAAATTTGGAATTCGTTTAACAGATGTTGTTAGTCCGTCTGAAAGAATTAAGCGACTGAGTTAGATTATGAGTAAAATAACGCCTCTGATCACTCAATTATTGTGTATGGTTTTATTGCTTTTGGGGGGCTCGTATTCTTTTGCTGAAGACATCTCCCAGGCTACGCAGAGTGAAACCTTGGCAGTTGCGGCTGAAAATGAAGGTGAGAGCGAAAAAGTAGAGACTAAAGGCGGACTTAAAGGTTTTTTAAAGAAGCCTGTTTCTACTGTAGCAAGCTCGCCGGGAGTCGATTCAGGTGCATGGCTTAATGCTATTTTAGGCTTAATAGCGGTTGTTTCACTTATTTTTCTTGTAGCTTGGTTTGTAAAGCGATTCACTGGGCTTGCAGTGAGTAATCAGCAGCAAATGCGTATTATCTCAGCTATTCCCGTGGGTACAAGAGAGCGTATCGCGTTGGTTGAGGTTGCAGATAAGCAACTTTTGGTGGGTATTACCCAGCACAATATAAATTTACTCCATTCCTTTGAAGAGCCGGTTGTTAATAAAAATGATAAAACAGGACCTGACTTTGCAAGCCGTTTGCAGTCTATTCTCAGTAAAGGTACTAAAGGCGCCACAGATACTTCTGCCTAAACGTGTGCCTCAGTTAGTAAGTAAGGCGCTGCCTTTAGCGCTTTTATTTAGTGTGTTCTTTGGTTTTTCCCTTTCTGCGGTGGCAGAAGGAACGGGCGTTCCAGCTTTAACACTGGTAACAAATGAAGATGGAGGGCAGCAGTATACTGTAACGATACAGATACTCGCGTTAATGACGGCATTAACATTTTTGCCTGCAGCATTAATGATGATGACATCGTTTACCCGTATTATTATTTCATTTTCAATATTACGTCAGGCTATGGGCTTACAACAAACGCCATCAAATCAGATTCTTATTGGTCTATCGTTATTCTTAACCATATTTATCATGTCGCCGGTGTTAGAGGAGGCAAACCGAACCGCTATTCAGCCATATTTAGAAGAGAAATTAGCGCCAGCTGAGGCTTTGGAAAAGGCGAGTTTGCCTTTCAGAGAGTTTATGCTCGCCCAAACTCGTATGGATGACTTGGACTTGTTTGTACGAATTTCTGGTAAAGAGTATGAAACAGTAGATGATGTGTCGTTTTGGGTGTTAATGCCGGCCTTTGTAACGAGTGAACTAAAAACGGCCTTTCAGATTGGCTTTATTTTGTTTATTCCTTTTTTGGTGATAGACATGGTCGTAGCCAGTGTATTAATGGCTATGGGTATGATGATGTTGTCACCCATGATTATATCTTTGCCATTTAAAATAATGCTGTTTGTATTAGTCGATGGCTGGGCATTGGTTATTGGTACGCTAGCGGCCAGTTTTGGTCTTTGACGAGATTAAAATTTAGGAAGGAGAGGGTGAAATGACACCTGCTGTAGCTATTGAAATAGTGCGCGAAGCGCTGTACTTAATACTGTTAATGGTAGCCGTTATTGTAACGCCAAGTCTTATTGTGGGTTTAATGGTGAGCGTGTTTCAGGCGGCGACTCAAATTAATGAGCAGACCTTGAGTTTTTTGCCCCGTTTAGTTGTTACGCTAACTGTTATTATCGTTATGGGGCCATGGATGACTCAGCGACTAATGGAGTTTATCGAGCGCTTAGTGGGCAATATACCTATATTAATTGGGTAACCTTGGTATGGAAATAACAGATGAGTTGATCATAAGTTGGATGACTAGGCATTTATGGCCTTTATTCAGAATTGCCAGTTTTTTTATGATAATACCTATCATAGGCACTCAGCTAGTACCTGCGAGAATACGTTTGGGTCTGGCACTTATGACGACGATATTGGTTGCTCCCTTAATTGAAGAAATACCTGTTATAGACCCCTTGTCATTATCTGCCATTAGTATTCTGCTTCAGCAGGTCTTTATTGGTAGTATGTTGGGGTTTATGTTTATTTTATTTGTTCAGCTATTTGCGGTAGCTGGTCAGATTATCGCCATGCAGATGGGGTTGGGGTTTGCCTCAATGGTAGATCCTACTAATGGTGTGACGGTACCTGTTTTGTCCCAAATTTTTCTTATTTGCGTTACGCTATTGTTCTTAGCTACGAATGGACATTTAGTGATGATTGAAGTGTTCATTGAAAGCTTTCGAGCCTGGCCTATTTCGGAAACATTTTTTACTGTAGGTGGTTTTTCACCAGAAGTGATTTGGTTGATGATACATCGAATATCCTGGATGTTTGCTTCAGCCTTATTGGTTGCTTTGCCTGTTATTACCTCAGTTCTAGTGATTAATATTTCATTTGGCATTATGTCTAGGGCATCTCCGCAAATGAATGTTTTTGCTTTGGGTTTTCCTATATCCCAGTTATTCGGTATGTTAATTATTTGGGTCGGATTTGTAGGTTTTTTGCCTCAGTATCATCGGTTTACGGGTGATGTTTTTGTCTTTCTGCGAACACTGCTGGGGGCTTAAGGTAAATGGCCGAAGATAAAGACAGTAGTGCGGATAAATCCGAAGAACCCACCGAGAAACGACTTAAAAAAGCGCGAGAGGATGGGCAGTTACCGCGTTCGAAAGAGCTAAATACGATGGCTGTATTAATGGCCGGCTCAGGAAGCTTAATTATATTTGGTGGCGATTTGGGTTTAGCCTTAAAAAATATAATGCAGCATAGCTTTTCGTTTCCCAGAGAAGTTTTGTTTGATATGCGGCAAATGGCTTTTTTTCTGGGAGCCGCTTTTTTTGAGGCTGCCTGGGCAATGGCACCTTTCTTAGGGATATTGTTGGCAGCATCCATATTAGGCCCTATCGGATTGGGTGGTTGGTTGTTCTCAACAAAGGCATTGGCTCCGAAATTTAGTCGAATGAACCCGATTGAAGGCATTAAGAGAATGTTTTCAGTTAAATCTCTTGTTGAGCTGGTTAAGGCTGTTGCTAAGGTATCTGTGGTAGTTACGGTTGCCTTGTTACTGCTTGACTTACATACCGAAGAGCTGCTTGCTATTGGAAATGAACCCGTTATACCTGCCATGGGGCATGCACTTGATGTGCTCAAATGGATTGTATTTTGGTTATCTTGTTCGATGATCGTAATTGCTGCAGTAGACGTACCGTTTCAGATTTATGACCACACCAAAAAACTGAAGATGACCAAGCAAGAAATCAAAGACGAATATAAAGATACCGAAGGAAAGCCCGAAGTTAAGCAAAAAATCAGACAGCTGCAGATGGAAATGTCCCAGCGTCGTATGATGCAGGATGTTCCTCAGGCAGATGTTGTTATTACTAACCCTACACATTTCTCAGTTGCGCTTAAATATGATGGCGATTCGATGGCTGCCCCTATCGTGCTAGCTAAAGGGGGGGATGAAATAGCCCTAAAGATACGAGAAATAGCCAATGAACATAATGTTGAAATTGTAGCGGCTCCACCGCTGGCCCGGGCTATTTTTTATAACTCCGAGATTGGGCAAGAAATTCCTGAGGGCTTATATGTTGCTATTGCTCAAGTGTTAGCTTACATATTTCAATTGCGTCGTTTTCGTCAAGGTGGAAACCCTAAACCACATATGCCAGATTTCCCTGTTCCAGATGACTTAAAGCACGACTAAATCATAAAGCGGTACAGTTCCTGCAGTATCTCGGTTAATACGTATTTTAGCACCACTATACGTCAATAAAACGTCGTCGGGAATTGTATGAATCGGGCACTTAATTTACAAGCATTAAAAGGCTTAGCACAGGGTAACCTCGGTATACCTGCTTTGTTGTTAATTATGTTGGGCATGATGATGCTGCCCATGCCGCCCATTCTTTTAGACTTATTGTTCACCTTTAATATCGCTTTATCTATTGTCGTACTTCTGGTTTGTGTATACGCAATGCGACCTGTTGACTTTGCTGTTTTCCCTACGGTTTTACTGGTTGCCACCTTGCTTCGTCTTGCTTTGAATGTTGCATCTACCCGTGTTGTTCTTTTGTGGGGGCATGAGGGTGGGGATGCGGCTGGTAAGGTTATTGAAGCCTTTGGTGAGGTGGTTATTGGTGGAAACTATGCGGTCGGTTTAGTGGTGTTTTCCATTTTGATGATTATTAACTTTGCAGTGGTGACCAAAGGTGCAGGCAGAGTTTCTGAAGTAAGTGCGCGTTTTACCCTTGATGCTATGCCGGGTAAACAAATGGCCATAGATGCAGACTTGAATGCAGGGCTTATTGATCAGGATCAGGCAAAATTGCGTCGAGAAGAAATCGCTAAAGATGCCGAATTTTATGGGTCAATGGACGGTGCCAGTAAATTTGTTCGTGGTGATGCCGTTGCCGGTTTAATGATTTTGGTGATTAACCTTGTGGGTGGCTTGGCCATAGGCATTATGCAGCATGATCTTGAGTTTAGTGATGCAATGCAGAAATACTCGCTTTTGACTATTGGTGATGGCCTGGTTGCACAAATACCTTCTCTCTTATTATCTACTGCTGCTGCCATTATGGTAACGCGTGTTAGTACGACCCAAGACATGTCTGAACAGATTTTTAGCCAGATGTTTTCGTCACCTAAGTCTTTGGCTATTGCGGCAAGTATTTTGTTTATTATGGGTTCTATTCCTGGCATGCCTCATATGGCCTTTTTGGGTTTGGCTTCATTGGCCGCAGCGGGTGCCTATTTTATTTGGTATAAGAATAATAGAGGGCAGGTAGAGGAAGGGATTGCAAGACCAGGGAAACCTATGGGTGGTTCTCCTGGGGCTACTCCAGCTGCACCATCTGCTGGAGGTCAATCTATTGCACCCCCACAGACTGAAACTAAAGAATTAGGTTGGGATGATGTATTGACGGTTGATGTGGTTGGCTTGGAGGTGGGTTATCGACTTATCCCTTTAGTAGACAAGTCACAGGGAGGGCAATTACTGGGTCGTATAAAAGGAGTGAGAAAAAAACTGTCACAAGAATTGGGTTTTCTTATGCCTTCTGTACATATTAGAGATAACCTCGACTTAATGCCTAATGTTTATCGAATTACATTAATGGGCGTTAATTTGGCGGAGGCAGAGATTCATCCTGATAGGGAGTTGGCAATTAACCCTGGGCAGGTGTTTGGTAAGCTAGAAGGTATTGAAGGTAAAGATCCTGCATTTGGCTTAGATGCTATTTGGATTGAAACCAGTCAGAAAGATCATGCTCAAACACTAGGCTATACGGTTGTGGATTCAAGTACGGTGGTCGCCACTCATCTAAATCAGATTTTACAGAAACATGCCCATGAGCTTATAGGTCATGAAGAAGTTCAGCAGTGGCTTGAGCAGCTAATAAAGGCATCTCCAAAATTAGGTGAGGAGTTAGTTCCTGCTACGCTTTCAGTGAGTCTTTTATTAAAAGTATTACAGAGCCTGTTGATTGAAAATGTCCCTGTTCGTGATATGCGCAGTATCGCTGAAGCTATTGTAAATTCAACCCCTAAAACCCAAGACCCTATTTTATTAACGAGTGCTGCAAGGCGCGCGTTAAAACGTATGATTATTCAGAATATCTGTGGTGCGGAGAGTGAGATACCTGTAATTACTTTAGATCCTGAGTTGGAACAATTATTGCTTAAGTCTGTACAGCAGGCACAAAAAGCTGGCGCAGGTGACGATGTAGGGCTTGTTCTTGAACCAAAAATGATAGAAAAACTACAGCGATCTTTGAATGATGCAGCTCAGCGACAGGAAATGATTGGCAAGCCGCCAATATTGCTAGTATCAGCGCCACTACGGCCTGTATTGGCAAAGTTTGTACGGTTTGGAATAGATAGTCTGCATGTATTGTCGTATCAGGAAGTACCTGATAATAAGCAAATTACCATCGTCGCGACGGTTGGTCAGTAATTTGACGCTAGAGATTTTTTTGGCGGTGTCATTGAAATAGTTTTTGAATTTGGGAGAATTATCATGAAAGTAAAACGTTTTTTTGCAGCAACGATGCAGGAAGGACTGCGCCTTGTTCGCGATGAAATGGGTGCCGATGCGGTGATTCTTTCCAATCAAAAAGTGGATGGCGGTGTCGAGATAGTGACTGCGCTTGATTATGATGAGCAGTTAGCAATGAGTCAGGTTGATCTAGCTGATGAAACTGATAAAGCGCCATCACCTACTCAGTTGGCTAAAATGCAGGCTGATCGACATGTACGCTTACAGCAAGAAATGGATAGAGCCAGAGAAAAGATAAGCGGCGTTAGAAAGCAGCGGGCTGAGCATATCCCTGCTGGTCGGGGAGCCAGTGATTCGGTTCGTCAGTCAGAGCTAGGTGGGGCTCCTGATTCAGAAATGGAAATGATGAAAGCAGAAATTCATCAGTTGAAAGATTTGCTCGATCAGCAGTTACGTTTAAGCAATAAAGCCTCTGTAGAAAGTGAATCAGAAAGCTCCATTGTAAAAAAGAACATTGCTGAACGTCTGGCCGCTATGGGGGTTGAGAAAAAATTGGTAGATTCCTTAATGCCTACTGTAAAGGCGGGGACGGATATCGCTCAGGCATGGAATCGAATTTTAGCTGAACTGTCTCATGTGTTAGCGGTTGAGGAAAATGAATTAATTGAGCGAGGTGGTATCTACGCGTTGGTGGGTCAAACAGGCGCAGGTAAGACAACTACGATAGGGAAGTTAGCAGCACGATACGCTCTCGAATATGGTGCTGAATCCATCGCATTAATTACAACAGATCGATACAGAATTGCAGCGCATGAACAGCTCATGGTTTTTGGTCGTATTTTGAATATACCTGTTAGAGTTGTTGATGAACAGAATTCACTTGATGATGTTATTGAGTCATTGTCAGATAAGAAATTAGTGCTAATCGATACTGCGGGTCTTAATCATCAAGATCCCGATTGGGCTGAGCAACTACATGAAATTAGAGATTCAAAATATAATATTAAAAGTTATTTAGTTATTTCTGCCATTACTCAAACTCAAATTATGAAGTCAACGTATCACTATTATAAGATGGTGGGCTTATCAGGCTGTTTGGTGACTAAATTAGACGAAGCAGTGAGTTTGGGGGAGGTGATTAGCTTTTTGTATTTAAGTGGATTACCTGTCGCCTATATTACGGATGGACAAAAAATTCCTGATGATATTCATTTGGCAAAAGCGCATGCTATAGTCAGTCGTGCGGTTGGTTTATTTAAAGAGCAAGAAAAGTTTGAGGCTGAATTATTATCCAATAATCATGGTCGCTTACAGAATGATGAGCGTGTATCTGGGCAAAATTCGATGTATTTTGGGAACACGGCATGAAATTAAAAACAAAAAATGAAAAGCTCTGCTAAACTTATGAAAAGTTTAGTTGTTTTAGTATTAGTGCAGGTTGTTTTTTGATCTGTTCTTATGTTTTTTTGATGTACATTGGTTGTATTGATTGTAATGACTGTATCTAGTGAAGGGGTAATATTCCTGCATGAGTAATTCTAATCCTGTTCAGGTTATTGCTGTTACCGGCGGTAAAGGCGGTATTGGTAAAAGTAATGTATCTATTAACCTTGCCCTGGCTTTATCTTCGATGGGGCGACGGGTTGTTGTATTGGATGCGGATCTTGGGCTGGCAAATATAGATGTGCTTTTGGGTATTACAGCTAATAGAAATCTAGCTGATGTGCTGTCTGGGGAGTGTAGTCTCAGAGAAGTTATGGTTGACGGACCTGGTGGCATTAAAGTCGTCCCCGCTACCTCAGGAACGCAGAAAATGGTTTCTTTAAGCCCGATGGAACATGCGGGGCTTATTAATGCCTTTAGTGAAATAGCCAATGATATTGATGTGCTTATTGTTGATACTGCGGCAGGAATATCTGAAGGTGTCATTAGTTTCCTTCGTGCTGCCCAGGAGATTCTGGTCGTGGTTGTCGATGAACCAACCTCAATTACCGATTCATACGCCCTGATAAAACTATTAAACAGAGATTATGGCGTACAACGATTCCGTGTTTTAGCTAATATGGTTAAAACACAACAGGAAGGCCGGCACCTCTATTCAAAATTAACAAAAGTAACCGACCGCTTTCTTGATGTTGCGCTTCAATATGCTGGAAGCATTCCCTTTGATGAGGCCGTTAAAAAGGCTGTGCAACGTCAACGGGCAGTTTTAGATGCTTATCCTCGAGCTAAAGCCTCTTTAGCCTATAAGGCCTTGGCACAACGAGTAGAAGGATGGCCTCTTCCGTCATCACCAAGAGGTCATCTTGAGTTTTTTGTTGAACGATTATTGCAGGCCTGATTTTTTGATTCTTTGTGCTGTCATACGGTTAGATGATGTATAGCGATTCAAATATAGAAAGAGCAGACAGTCTCATTCGCCAGCATGCGCCTTTGGTAAAACGTATCGCTTTTCACCTGATGGCTCGATTGCCTTCAAGTGTTCAGGTTGATGATCTTATTCAGGCCGGAATGATTGGCTTGCTTGAAGCTTCAAGAAAGTATGATCCGTCAAAAGGTGCATCGTTTGAAACCTATGCGGGTATTCGGATTCGCGGCTCAATGATGGACGAAATTCGCAAAGGCGATTGGGTTCCCCGGTCGGTACACAGAAATTCCCGTAAAATATCTGAAGCTATCAAATTAGTAGAAGATCGTGAGGGTCGTGACGCGAAAGATTATGAAGTTGCCAAAGAGCTTGAAATGCCTTTGGATGACTATTATAGCTGCCTCAAAGATAGCGCAAGTGGAAAACTATTTAGTTATGATGAAGTGCTTGAATCCGGAGATGGCACCATCGATCAACTGGCAAGCCATTCAGAAAATCCATATTCAGAGATTCAGAGCGATGCCTTTAAAGAAGGGCTTGCCAAGGCAATTTTAACCTTGCCTGAGCGAGAGCGAATCGTCCTTTCGTTATATTATGATGAAGAGCTTAACCTTAAAGAGATTGGCGCAGTGCTTTCTGTTAGCGAGTCTCGTGTGAGTCAGATTCACAGTCAGGCTGCATTACGCCTGAGGTCACGGTTGACCGAATGGACTTAAGTAACTGCTTGAAATGGAAATAAATAAAATTTTGGCATGCAGTAATAAATTACTTACTGTCATTAAACATTAAAAAAAACTGGATACCCTTCGAACTCAAGCTAGACTAACAGTAATGCTGTTAGTCTAGGCACGTAATACTATGAAATTAAACCAGTAATTCTGGCTAATTAAACGGCAATATCGTGAAATTAAACAGAGTTCTGGCTTTTTTGGGGTTCCAGCTTCGGCATTTTGGAGGTCGACTTGGATAAGAATATGAAAATCTT
>ENA-ORXI01002450-ORXI01002450.1-sediment-metagenome-genome-assembly--contig:-NODE-2450-length-13285-cov-4.485766_pt1 | contig 13285 bp, 12 predicted proteins | sample MGYA00237861_ERZ511468 | MGnify/ENA primary metagenome ERZ511468 (study PRJEB26299, sample SAMN06266213) | sediment metagenome | isolation source: Hudson Canyon methane seep mesocosm | place... | reverse complement strand
GTGTAGTTGGCATATTTGGTGTAATGGTTGTTCCGTTCACGAATGATGGCACATCATTTGTAGCTCAGTTCTTAGGTGCTGCAACTATCTTCATCTGGGTATTCGGCGCTTCACTCATTGTTTGGGCAATCCTGAAAGCAGTGATGGGTATCCGTGTTAGCGAAGAAGAAGAGTACGAAGGTGTTGACCTTGCAGAATGTGGTATGGAAGCGTACCCAGAATTCTGTAATAAGTAACACAACAAGTAAGATCATCTAATCTCATTGATGACTAAAGGGCACCTTTAAAGGTGCCCTTTTTTGTGCCTGATAAAAATCTTAATTCCTTCACATTTAATAACATTTGATTACTAAGTAATCGCACAAACTTAAGCTAGTATCTTTTATCACACATTTCATTTCACAATTAACAATCAAGCATCGCTAATATAATCGGCCAATAACTGATAATAACTCACGTTGTAACAGAAGGTGATGAATGACAGCTCAGGCTTCTTCTCTCAAAGATACACAAGAGTTAACCGATGAAGATTTTTGCCCTGCAAACGCCAGACGAGTATTTCCAAGACGAGCAGCCAAATGGATAGTGGACGTTAAAACAACAAAGGGGCAAACGATACAAGGAAAGACCATTAACGTATCAAGAGAGGGCTTGCTTGTTTCGCTAAGCCTTGGCCCTAAGCTAGGAGATAAGTTATTTATTGATACTATTGTATTTCATAAAGGCAACCGCCTGAATTTACAGGGAGTCGCCATAGTGAAGCACAACAGCATTCAAGGCAGTCACTTTAATATTGGTCTTCAGTTTACCGTGGCAACTGAGCTAACAACTAAGTTTCTGGACAAATACGCATCCAACGAAATTTAGCATGCTCTCATCACCCAGCCTTGCTTTGCACAAAGAAGCTATCATTGGTATGACGAATATAAAGGATCAGTTCCAGCTCTGCTTCTGAGCGGTGATCAAAAGGCCCTTCCTGAGTAAACTCACGAGTAATAAAATACCATAAGCCACCGATACACAAAAAACGATCACCCCTAAACCACGTCTTATTAGACTCACCTACTCTAACGACCATACTACACCCCACTCACACAACATTTTTATTAGACATGACGATTATTGGACATTATTTGTACAGTATAGATGGGATTTTAGATCAGGTTTAGAATGATGGGCGCTATAAACTGATCGTTTTATAACCAGTTTATAGTTTAATAAAAATTTAGACTTAATCTAAGTCTAAATCAATTTTCATAAATTCTGGAACCGCTAAGGCGCCTTTATGAATATCCTTATTGTAGTAACGCGTTACAAAAGGGCGTTGCTCTGCATCGTCTTCACGAAAATAAACAAGCGGTTTCTGCTTACTAGCCATTGTGGCACTCCACCATCCTGTAGGATAAACAGGCTGAGGGAATGGAAGCGTATGAACATAATCAAAACCTGCTTCTTTCATATCTTTATGAACTGATTTTATGATTGTTTTGCTGTGCAGTAGAGGCGATTCGCTCTGTTGCACAAGAATGCCGCCATCTTTAAGTGCCAGCATGCAATTACGATAGAAATCAACCGCAAACAAGCCTTCCGCAGGACCTACAGGGTCTGTTGAATCGACAATAATGACATCAATTGAGCCAGGAACCGTATCAGCCATCCACTTAATACCATCGCCGAAGAAAAAATTAGCTCTTGGGTCTTTATTCGCAGAACAGAGGTCAGGAAAATAACGCTCAGCCATTTGAGTCACTAGCTCATCAATCTCAACTTGCCACGCTTCTTTCACGCCTGGGTGCTTAAGTACTTCTTTTAAGGTGCCACAATCTCCTCCGCCAATAATGACTACTTTTTCAGGGTTTGCATGAGTGAATAGCGCCGGGTGGGTCATCATTTCATGGTAAAGAAAATTATCACGTTCGGTCAGCATCACGCAGCCATCTATCACCATTAAATTACCAAACGTTTCGGTTGAGTAGATCTCAATATGTTGAAACTCACTTTTCTCATCATGAAGCTTTTCTTTTACTTTCAAAGAAAATGCAGTTCCCTCATTCTGAAACTTTTCTGTAAACCACTTTTCGTTAGATAATTCTTTCATGGACACATCTGATGACAAATTACTCATTGCTGCATTCTCCTAACCTGCTGACCCATTAACCTGCTGACATAAGAGGACTTATTCTAATCTTAACCACAAAATAGTCACGGTTTTTATTTCCATCTATACTACCCGTAGAGTACCAAAACCATACGCTGATTTTAAGGGCATCAATGAAAGAGACAACAAGCAGTAAATATAATATTCCTTACTGGAGTGAGGGTTACGTTGATATTGATCAGTCCGGTGACGTGGTCATTAAACCTCATCGTCATAATGACGACTTACAAATAAACTTAAAAAAACTTGTTGAACGTCTTAAGCAAAACCAGCTACAAACGCCTCTCTTAATTCGCTTTAATGAGATATTACATGACCGGGTCAACAGCCTATGTGATGCTTTCAATTTAGTCGCAGAACAACATGACTATAAGGGCGACTACACTATCGTCTACCCTATCAAAGTTAATCAACAGCGTAGAGTTGTAGAAGAAATTATTTGTGCTGAACCTGCTGCAGAACGCAATCAAATAGGACTTGAAGCCGGGAGTAAGCCAGAGCTGATGGCGGTATTGGCTATGTCACAAAAGCCGGGGGCTATGATTGTCTGTAATGGTTACAAAGACAGAGAATACATACGTCTTGCACTTATTGGTCAAAAGCTAGGCCGACAAGTTTTTATTGTTGTTGAGAAGCCTTCTGAACTTATGCTGATTCTTGAAGAAGCGGCCAAGCTTAAGGTTACGCCCCTGATAGGAGTACGGGTGCGTTTATCAACTATCGGTAAAGGTAACTGGCAAAATACAGGGGGAGAAAAATCAAAATTTGGCCTCTCTGCCAGCCAAATTTTAGACGTGATATCTATTCTTAAAAAAAGCAATGCACTGGACTCTCTCAAGTTACTTCATTTTCACCTTGGCTCACAAATAGCCAACATACGGGACATACAAACAGGTTTGGGTGAATGTGCGCGATTTTACAGTCAACTAAGGTCACTAGGTGCAAACATTACCACAGTTGATGTAGGTGGCGGCCTGGGCATAGATTACGAAGGAACCCGCTCCCGCAGCAGCTGCTCAATGAATTACAGTATTGCTGAGTACGCCTATAACGTTATTCACGCCTTTAAAGAAGAATGTGAGCGTTCCAGCCTTCCTCACCCCAATATTATTAGCGAATCGGGGAGAGCGTTAACCGCTCATCATGCCATATTAGTGGCTGATGTTATTGACGTAGAGTCACCTGAGGCTGGCCCGCTAGAAGCCCCTGAAAAAACGGCCCCTTCTGCCCTTAAAACACTATGGGATGATTACCAGACACTGGTTTTATCTAACAGTAAACGCTCTATTATTGAAATTTATCATGATGCCGCTCATGCCATGGCCGATGTTCATAGCATGTTCGCTCACGGTATCGTTACACTTCAAGATAGGGCCCATGCTGAACAAATATACTTGGCAACCTGCATAGAAGTACGCTTACGCCTGCGGCAGGAGAATAGAATTCACCAGGAAATTATGGATGAGCTGAACGAAAAGCTAGCCGATAAGTTTTTTGTTAACTTCTCGCTATTCCAGTCATTACCTGATATCTGGGGGATCGACCAAATATTTCCTATTTTACCTCTGGAAGGCCTGAATGAAGCAGCGGAATCGCGTGTTGTTATTCAGGATATCACCTGTGACTCCGATGGCAGAATCGACAAATATGTTAACGAAAATGGCATAGAAACAACGCTGCCATTACCTCCCTACCCTAAAGACAAATCCTTCATGCTTGGTTTTTTCTTAACCGGAGCCTATCAGGAAATTTTAGGCGATATGCATAACCTGTTTGGTGATACAGACTCGGTTGATATTGCCATAGGGGAGAATAACGAGGTTATTATTCAGAACCCCATGAAGGGGGATACGGTAGATAAAGTTCTACGGTACGTGAATTTTGACCCCAACACACTGCTTCATGCATATCAGCAATTGCTTACTGATAGCGATATAGCGGTTGAAGAAAAGTCTGAGCTGCTTCAGGAGTTGGAGCAGGGGTTGAGTGGGTATACTTATCTTGAGTGAGGTGAACAGGCATAAACAATAATAAATATTCACTTACTGCATAAAAATAATATTATATCTATACATCATTCTTGCGTATTATCGTTGCAACTTAACAATAAAACGAAAAGGAATGATGTCGATGAAGACCAATAATTTAGGGCTCAGTCATTTACTGACTTCTATAGCTGTATTTTTTATAGTATCAATAGCTAACACTGCAATCGCATCAGAGCAATCAATTGGGTTTTCAGTGATCAAAACCGCCAGCTCGGCAGGGGCTCAAGAAGCTTTGGTCGTAAGTACAGGCAGCTTTTTTAAACGTCGGCATTTAGCTCAGAATGCGGTTTTAATTACTCACCCTGACGGTGATATTTTAATTGATACTGGGTTAGGGCGGGAGATTGACCAACAGTTTGAAGAAAATGGTTTTTTTGATAAACAGCTGTTTAGCTACCATGATGTTAACCCTGCCGTAAATCAAATGACACAGGCGGGTTATAACTTTAATCAACTGAAACGAATTATCCCCACCCACCTGCACTGGGATCACGCAAGCGGTATCGAAGATTTCCCCAACGTGCCTGTCTGGGTTCAAAGGGCTGAATACAATCAGGCTATGGAAGGCGGTGCGCCTGCATTCCTCCACTCTCAAATGGATGCTGAGACCATTAGTTGGAACTTCTTAGAGCTATCCGTCAATCATTACGAAGGTTTTGAAAAAAGTCTGGATGTGTATGGCGATGGGTCCATTGTTCTGGTTGATATATCGGGTCACTCCGCAGGTCAGGTGGGTATTTTTTTAACCATCAGCTCCGGTAAGCGCTTCTTTTTTATTGGTGACACAACCTGGACGATTAAAGGCGTTAATGACAATGCAGGACGGCCATCAATGTTGTCTTGGCTTGTACAGTTTAATTGGAGCGATGAATTGAACATAAAACGAATTCAGGCGATTCATGAATTAGGTGAAGAGTTGACAGACTTAACCATTGTTCCTGCGCACGATGAGTTGGTTGCTAAAAATTTACCTCAATTCCCAAACTTCTTATTTTGATGGCATAAAAAGACTATGGATTTAAAAGCCCTGAGTTACTTTGTAGCAGTGGTTGAAGAGGGTAGTATTACCGCTGCTGCAGGGCGGTGTTTTGTTGCTCAACCCTCTATATCACATGCTATTAACAAGCTAGAAACAGAACTTGAACTAACACTTTTTGTTCGTCAGAAGCGAGGAGTCACCATAACCTCTGAGGGCGACGCGCTTTATAGCGAAGCAAAGAGTTTACTTAACCATGCGGAGTCAATTCGTTCTCGGTTTACAGCACAAAAAGAACCGCTAGTGATTACGGTTTCAGTAGCGCAATCTATCGCTTTTGCATACTTGAATGAACTACTAAGCACACTAAAAGTCATTGATGCGTCACTACAAGTAAGGTTAGTGCAGCAGACAGAGCAAGCGGATATTTGCTTAACCGTTGATCGCCTTGCTGCCGCGGGAGAGCAGTTTATCCCCCTTTGGCAAGACCAGTACTGTTTAATTATTCCTTCTCAACACCCCCTAGCCTACAAAACACACATTAGTTTAGCTGACTTAAATGGACAGGCCTTTATCGAGCGTACTTACTGTGATCGCAGCAATGAGTGGGGAGAGTTTTTAAGACTAAGCAATATAAGTGTTGATACTGCTGCGTCTGTAGATAACGAAGAATGGGCACTCTCTTTAGTGGAAGCAGGGGTGGGTATATCGGTTGTCCCCCTACATCAGGCACAAGATTATTCACACCGATTTGTGGTTAAAGAGCTAGGCGATATAGAGGGATTGCAATCAGTCCGACGATCGGTGGGCGTTGCAATCCCCTATAGTGATTTTACGAATACAACAGCTACCAACAGCCTGATTAATAAAATAAAAAAGGGGTTACTTAACGCTCAATGAAGCAGATTTAGCAACAGGCTAATGTTGTAGAATCTGACTCAAGAATAACTGCAGCCGATCTGTTTCTGGGTGGTCAAAGAATTCATGCGGGGTATTTTGCTCCACAATTTCACCGCCATCCATAAAAATAACCCTATCAGCCACTTTTTTAGCGAAACCCATTTCGTGAGTCACACAAATCATCGTCATGCCTTCATTGGCCAGCTCCACCATTACATCCAGCACTTCTTTAATCATCTCAGGGTCGAGCGCTGATGTTGGCTCATCAAACAGCATAATTTCTGGTGACATACAAAGTGAACGCGCGATGGCAACACGCTGCTGCTGCCCGCCCGATAGCTGTCCGGGAAACTTAAGCGCCTGGTCTGGAATTTTTACCCTTTCCAGATAAGTCATAGCAATGGCTTCGGCTTCTTTTTTTGGTTTTTTCTGTACCCAGATAGGCCCGAGTGTCAGGTTATCTAAAATACTTAAGTGGGGAAAAAGATTAAAATGCTGAAACACCATGCCCACTTCTTTTCGAATCGCTTCGATATTTTTAACATCATCAATCATTTCTACGCCATTCACCGTTAGTGAACCACGCTGAAATTCTTCCAGACGATTAATACAGCGAATCATGGTTGATTTACCTGAACCAGAAGGGCCGCAAACAACAATTCGTTCGCCTTTTTTAACCGTTAAATTAATATCTTTCAGAACATGAAAATCACCATACCACTTGTTCATATCCTTAATAACGATAATCTCTTTATCACTCGTACTGTGAATAGCTTGTTGATCTGCGCTCATGATAAATCCTTAATTTTTATGACTAGTGTCTAGTTTCTTTTCAATGGATGTCGCGAGTAATGACATACTGAAACAACATATCCAAAAGATGAAAGCGACAAATAAATACCCTTCAATCGCATGGCCGCCTAGCCAGTTAGAGTTGCTCAACGCACTCATAATTACCTGTAACATTTCAGGCACGGCAATGACTAATAAGAAGACGGTATTTTTAAATACCATCACAAACGTCGCGAGTATATTCGGCATAGAGACTTTAATGACTTGCGGAAAAAGAATGAGTAATGTTTTTTGCCAATAGCCCAAACCCAAAGAATCGGCAGCCTCATATTGGCCTTTGGGTATCGCTGCAAAGCCACTTCGAAAGACCTCAGCCATATAAGCAGACATAAACAACACCAAAATAATCCATACCCGCAATAATTTATCGACAGATACATCGGCGGGAAAAAACAGAGGCAACATCACTGAACCCATAAAAAACAAGGCTAGAATAGGTGTTCCCCGGAAGAATTCAATACAGGTTACGCTCACAGAGCGCGCAAATGGCATATGTGACTGTCGGCCTAAAGCCCATAAGAACCCAAAAGGAAAGGCTATAATAATACTGGCCGCTGCAATTAATATGTTTAATGAAAAGCCCCCCCACAAGTCTGTTGTCACTTCTTTTAGACCTATATGACTACCGTCCAAAATTAATAAACAAATAAAGGGTAAACATAAATAAGCAGGTACTGAAACTTTATTACGCAGATGTGCAGGTAGAATAAATGAAAACGCAATCACCCCGGCTAACAGCATTAGAGAGAGATTAACCCGCCATATTTCTTCGCCAGGGTAACTCCCATAAAATATTTGTTGCGACCATGCACTAATAAAAACCCAGCAAGCGCCTTCTTTTACACAATCTGCTTGTGTTGTTCCGCTCCAATTTGCGGAAAAAATCAGCCAATCCAGCATATCAGGCACAATAGCCAAAAGTGCAGCAACAATAACAACGGTAACAGCAATATTAAAAGGCGAAGAAAAGAGATTGTTTCTCAACCATGCAATAGCGCCTATTGTAGATATAGGAGCGGGTTGATCTGGTAGGGGTTTAAATTGTTTTGCTTCCACAACCGTCTCCTTAGCGTGTCGTTAGTTCAGAACGCTTATTAAAGCGATTCATTACAAGTGAAATGGTCATATTGATACAAAAGTAAACCACCAGTGTCATAAACATGATCTCAACCGCCTGACCCACTTGATTAAGCGTTGAGCCTGCAAACACCGTAAATAACTCAGGGTAACCAATAGCCGTTGCGATTGTTGTATTTTTCACAAGGCTTTGATATTCACTATTCAGCATGGGGGTAATAACCCGCATTGACTGAGGCACCACAATTAATGACATAATCTTACTTTCTTTTAAGCCAATGCTTCTTGCTGCTTCTGTTTGACCCTGAGGCACAGACTGGATGCCCGCCCTAACCGCTTCGGCGATAAATGCACCGGTATAAATAGAAAGTGCAATGGCCAGTGATATCAACTCTGGGATAATCGTAATCCCGCCTCTAAAATTGAATCCTTTAAGTGCAGGATAATCAAAGTGAAATGGAACCCCAGAGACCAATAGTGCGAGTAAAGGCAAGCCGAATAGCAGGCCTAAACTAGTCCATAATATTGGAAATTGCTCGCCTGTTTTTTCTTGACGTTTAGTAGCCCAGCGCTTCACTAAAAAGACACTGACTATAGCAATGGCCAGCGCAGAATACACAAACCCTGACCCTGACTCACCTACCAGCATTGGCAAGTACAAACCAGTTACATTTAAGAAAATGGTATCGCCAAGATTTAAACTTTCACGGGCAATAGGCAGTGCATTGAATACGGTATACCAAAAAATAACTTGTAGAATAACGGGGATATTTCGGAAAACCTCAACATAAATAATGGCTATTTTTTTAATTAAATAATTGCGTGAGAAGTAAGCAATACCAAAAATAAAGCCAAGAAGCGTTGAGAAAAGAATACCTATAGCAGAGACTAAAATGGTATTTAAAATGCCAATCGAGAATATTTTTAAATAGCTGTCCGTTGTTTGAAAAGGCAGCAGGGACATTAATACATCAAAACCAGCCGAGGTATTCAAAAAGCTAAAACCGCTTTTAATACCCTGTGCAGACATATTATCTAGTGTGTTTGAAATAATGCTGTAAAAAAAACTAATCAAAAACAGAAACAAAAAAGACTGATAAATCCAAGCTCGATACTTTGGATTATTATAGAAATATTTAGCACCTAAATTACTAGAACGAGTTTCGAGTTTAATTTGTTCCGTTGTTTTTTTTGAAAACATAAAGACTTCTTCCGCGCGACGACAACCTTAGGTACCTGAAGCAGATAACAAAAATAAAAAGGGAGCTAACTAGCATTAATTCTGAAACACCATAATTATATATTTTGTCATCCTCGCGAAGGCGGGGATCCAGTGTTTTAGTGCAGTTCCGGACTGCATGGATTCCCGCCTTCGCGGGAATGACAGTTTTTTCAGAATTAATATAGTTAGCCCACTATTTTATTAATTACCTATTAACGCATCGCTGGAGAATACAAAATCCCGCCTTTATTCCATTGCGCATTTAAGCCACGAGCAATTTTCAGCGGTGAGCCTTGACCCACATTACGCTCAAATGACTCTGAGTAGTTACCTACTTGTTTAATAGCCTGATAAGCCCAGTCCGCAGGTAAACCTAATTTTTCACCTAAATCCCCTTCTGAACCCAATAGCCTTTTTTGACCTGGTTTGCCATTGGCTTTTAAGTCTGTTGCATTCGCAGAAGTAACGCCTTGAAATTCACCTTCAATAGATGCATTAACAACCCACTTAACAACATTAAACCACTCATCATCATTTTGGCGAACAACTGGACCTAAAGGCTCTTTAGAAATAACCTCAGGCAAAACTATCGCCGCAGAAGGGTCTTTCAAGCCAATACGCAGTGCATATAACTGTGACTGATCAGATACCAGGAAGTCACAACGCCCGGATTCAAAGCCTGCACGAGTTTGATCTGAGGTATCAAACGTAATGGCTTTATAGCTCATTTTATTTTCACGAAAATAATCAGCAATAGCTAATTCAGTAGAAGTACCCGCTTGAATACAGGCATTGGCTCCGTCTAATTCAGTGGCTGATTTAACGCCTAACTTTTTGCTAACCATAAAACCTGCACCATCATAATAAATGACACCGGCAAAGTTTAATCCTAATGAAGTATCACGGGTATGTGTCCAGGTTGTGTTACGAGAAAGAATATCAATTTCACCTGACTGAAGGGCTAAAAACCGTTCTTTAGCAGTTAATGGCTTAAATTGAACTTTTGATGCATCACCTAGTACAGCTGCAGCCACTGAACGACAAACATCCACATCGAGCCCGCTCCAGTTACCTTTTTCATCTTTTTGTGAGAAGCCTGCTAAGCCTGTACTCACACCGCAACTGACAGAACCTTTCTTTTTAACAGAATCTAACGTAGAACCGGCAAAACTTGATTGCGCTGCAACGGTTAACCCCACAGCAGCAATCATCATGGTTAGGTTTTTAATTTTCATATTTTTATTATCCTGAATTTTATTTTATTTTTATGCCGTGAGAACGAGTTAATCCATACACGGTTATTTCGAGATTAGCACAGAACTTATTAACTTTTGTACTGTACTTGCATTCTTTTTTTATAATCTAATTAACGCTCAGTGAGCCAAGCCTCATCATTCTCTTCATCTTTATAAAATTCAGGGAACAACTGCTGTCCCATTCTTTCGTTATAACGCATTAAATTACCCGTCTTGTGTACATAATCTTTCATAGGGCTTCGTAATGGCACATTAATAATATTACATAAAAAAGCAAACAGGGTTGCATCTATAGAAGAGGGTTTATCGCCCATAAGATAAGGTTTATCGACTAAAAAGTCAGAGATGGCTTTTAAGTCTTTATTGGCCATTTCGTAAATCTCGTCACGGCTATGACGCCCCATTCCATTGCCTTCTAAAGCATCTTTCATATTTTTTTGCGCCAACACAGGAACAAACGTTCTAACTAATGCAGGCAAGGTGGAGAAGCAGGCATCTCTGACCTTAGTCCAGTTTTCATCAATCCAGCGATTATAAATAATCGCCCAATACAGGTGCTCTTCAAGCATTTTTTCAAACCCACGGGCGACAGCGCGATCTGCCAAAGACAGATGGCTGTCTAATTGAACTTTATAGGTTTTTTTAAAATAATCTATAGCAAGAGCGCTATCTGCTACGGTTGTAACATTGTCCCGAATATAGGGCAGCTTCCCTTTTGGTCCTTTTCGTGGATCTGTTATTTCTCTGATGTCATATTTAAGCTCTGCCATTCTTAGCCACGCCTCAAGCTTGAGACAGAATGGACTCATATTGGGAACACCCAAGAGTCGAGGGAATTGGTAAAGCGTGATCATGGAAAGGGGCGTCCTTGTCTTTATAAGTTTTTATTAAACTTAAACATAGCACGCATTTGTTCTTTTGAAACTAGCTGTTTGAAATGTAACCATGATGACTAACTAAAGAAGAACTAAAGCTCTCTCATTTTTTGAGGCCCGCAGATGTTATATCTTCTAGCTCTTTAACGGCAAGGTTGGCGCTAGCATCGGCTAATATAGTTTTCTTTAGATGCTGGGCTTTATGTGCAAATTTTGGCTCGCTCAAAACACGCTTAATTGCCTGGGCTATTTGCTTAGGTTTTGCGTTTCGGCTCAAACTCAGCCCCGCTCCGTGATGTATTACTCGCGCAGCGTTATCAGTTTGATCACGCCCCATAGGAAGGCATACCAATGGTAAACCATGCGCCAGTGCTCGCATTACGGTGCCATGGCCTGCATGTGTAACAACAATAGTGGCCTTGGGGAACACCGCGCTATGCGGAATAGCAGGCAGAACAGTAACATTGTCATATGTTTTAAAATTTTCTCGTGCCATGGCAGGCCCTAAAGTCACTAAGCCTCTAACGGGTAAGCTAGCCAATGCTTCAATCACTTGCACGAGCGTTTGACGTTGATTCTGAAAAGTAGATGACAAGCTAACTACAACCAAAGGTCTTGTGTCATCATTAGGCAAGCACACCAAGTCAGAACCTGACCAGTCAGGGTCATCAAGAATAGGTCCAACATAACGAACATTTTCTGGCTCTGGCACAATTGGAAAATCAAAAGCCTTACAGGTTTGTATCAACCTTAAATCTGCTTGTTGATAAATATCCATAACCGATTTCATGGGTGTTAAGCCAAAGCTTTTGCGAACAGTGTTTAATCGTGGAAGAAATTTATTGGTAGCATGGTTAAAAAGTATGGAAAGTATTCGGTCTCGAAAACGCCCTATATGACCCGTTCGCGGTATTAGGCCAAACCCTCCTGGTGGTCGATTTGGACCAGGCAAGTATTCTGGCATATGGAATAAGACAACCCCGGCAATGCCAGAGGCCTCTGCTGCCACCAAACTACCAACCATCATCAGATCAGCAACAACTACATCAGTGTGCGCGGCCTTAATGGCGTCCATGGTTTCTTGGGCAACATCCATGGAAGGTCCAAACAAAATATTTTCGAACGTAGGTAAATTTAGAAGACTGGCATTCCAGTCCTGTATGATGTCTTCCGTTCGATCCGTGCGGGTGAAATGTTTTTTAAACACCACAAATTCAGCACCAAGGGACTCAATTGTTTCACGCAAACAAGGTTCCGAAAGAATACGAACGTTATGCCCTCTCGCAAGCAAACGCTGGGCTAAGCCAAGAACAGGGGGAAGATTGCCTCCGCCTTCCCAAGTAACAAATAAATATGATTTTTTTGTGCCCACACTCTGTCTCAACTATTTTTTGCCATCGCTGGTGATAAGACCATTTACTAGCCTCATAAATAGTGACTTAGTTTCACTAAGGCTATGTTTCAGGTCACGTCGAAGCAGCTTCCATAAATAAAGCTCGGTAGCCGCAACAAAAGCCGTTAACTCTAGCTCATAAGTTTTATCTTTTTTATTAGGTAGAAAAGGGGTAAATATGCGCTCACACCACTCCCTGTGATAGATTCTTCCCGCCTGAAGTACCCTCTGGGCAATGTCTAGTTGATCTTCCATTGCCAGAGTTCGAATAACAGCGTCACCATGCATTTCGTAATCGGCTAATAAATACTGAATGGCGCTTTCTACATTACCCACTTCTGCTTTTTCACGATCAGACTTCATGTCGGCGGCGTTATTTTGTATACAGGCTTCAAACAAACCTTCTTTAGAACCATAACGTCGAATAATGGTTCTAACAGATACGTTTGCCCGCTCAGCAATAACGTCCAGAGTAATATCCGCAATAGATCGTTCATGCCACAACTCTGCTGTTGCTACAAAAATATC
>ENA-ORXI01002448-ORXI01002448.1-sediment-metagenome-genome-assembly--contig:-NODE-2448-length-13292-cov-35.240030_pt1 | contig 13292 bp, 12 predicted proteins | sample MGYA00237861_ERZ511468 | MGnify/ENA primary metagenome ERZ511468 (study PRJEB26299, sample SAMN06266213) | sediment metagenome | isolation source: Hudson Canyon methane seep mesocosm | place... | reverse complement strand
TGTAAAAACTCACGCATAGGTTTACCGCTACCCCAAGCAACAACTTCGGCATCATTATTTAACTTGGCCTCATGAAATCGACGTAATAAAGCAGGAATAACATGAGAGTTCATAGGGTGAAAATTATCATGTGGTCCATACAAGTTAGTAGGCATTACACTACGATAATCCCTTCCATATTGACGATTATACGATTCGCATAACTTAATGCCTGCAATTTTAGCCACCGCATAAGGTTCATTCGTTTCTTCTAGCGTACCAGTTAACAAAGCGGTTTCTTGCATAGGTTGCTCGGCAAGCTTAGGATAAATACAAGAAGAACCTAGAAATAACAACTGTTGAATTCCCACTAAATGGGCTGAATGAATAATATTACATTCGATCATCAAATTTTCGTAAATAAAGTCCGCAGGGTAAGTATTGTTAGCAACAATACCGCCTACTTTGGCAGCTGCCAAATAAACTTGGTCGATTCCTTCTGCTTCAAAAAAATCACGCACTGCTTGTTGGTTAGTTAAATCCAACTCACTCCGAGTACGAACAACAATTTTGGCATCACTTTGCTTTTCTAATTGACGAACAATTGCTGAACCAACCATACCTCGATGGCCTGCTACAAATATTTTTTTCATTTCTATACCTTTAATAATTAGAATTGATATTGACCAAAATCAATTTCATCTCTAAATTTTTTCGCAACAATAGAAATTAATTCATCATCATAATATCTTTGATATTCATACCTATTTGATTTATTTCTTATAGGTAAACTTGTATCACTAATTCCTATTTTTTTGCATAGAGTAGAGAAATCCGTATCGAGATTTTCGAATTTCATAATCTGATCAACTGATTTATGCCAAGGTGTAATATCATCGATTTTCAATAATTCAGGCAAAGTAATCACTGACTCCACCAATTGAATAAATTCAGATTTATTCCATTGGTCAACCTGCCGGTGAGGTGAAAAGAAAAATGAAACCATTCTATCCCAAGGGTTACGGATGGTGGCAAACTTAAACAAATTATCGTAACAATCCTGAGGCAATAAGTCTTTATAATCAATTAGAGCTGAATGTTTTCGCAGAACCGTAAATTTATTTCTTATCTCAAAGCGTTCAACACCATCTTGTAGCTCATTAAGGCAAACTATTTTATCTTCTGAATACGGAGATAAAATAGTTTGAATACTGTTGCCTGCTGTTTTGGGAAGATGAACAAACAGAAATTTATGTTTAAACGATAACATACGACCTCACGAAATAATTTAGGCTCAAAGTAGACTTGAATAGAAATGGACCTTATCCTCTTAACCAGCCTAGCTGATCATTCTAGCAAAGACTCAAATGTATAGTGAAATAAGTCAATTTCCCTGTTGTACTTTTCTTCTACCGCACGGATTGTGGCAGTATCGTATAAAGCCTTAATATCAAAGCTTTTGTCTCTTATTCCAGATTTAAGGTGAGGGATTTTTGTTGCATCAAATTCGACATTCAGTAATTCACAAACTTCTGCAATGCCTTCTTGTAAACTCTCATATCTGATAACTTTATCAACAACCAAATTTGGACCTAGAGTTATTTGCCCAAGAAGAGGGTAGTAACTATCTTGTGCAAAAAGTCGAAAGTCATTAATAACATATTGTCTCTTCCAATCGCCTATATTTATAGCATCTTTGACTTTCCTGTTGAAAAAATAACGTGAAACTAATCGATCAAAAGGATTTCGTACGATAGTGAATTTAAGATATTGATCCCATTGTTTGTCAGTAATTAATTCTTTTATTGATTTTGCAGGCATATGACTGTGAAGATTATCACACACGCCATTTCCACGTCCTCCAATAATACCAGCAGAACAAATCAACTCATCTCTGTCTTCAGTTATCTTTGTACTTTCATCAGGTAAACAATAAGGTTCAAAGTACATTTCGACAGATGTACCTGCTGTTTTAGATGTTTTAATGAATACAAATTTTTTACTGTGACTGACCAACATTACTATTCCTTTGCTACAGCAAAATCATAACCATGTTGTTTTAAAATGGCATGCTGTTTAGCTTTACCTAGATCATGTTGCACCATTTCAGCACACATTTCTTCCACAGTAATTTCAGGTGTCCATCCTAGTTTTTCTTTTGCTTTAGAAGGGTCGCCCAACAAGGTTTCAACTTCAGCAGGTCGAAAATAACGAGGGTCAACTTTTACAATAATATCACCAACCTTAACCCCGTGTGCATTATCACCACTAATAGCACTAATAGCACTAATGGTAGCAATTTCATCAAGGCCTTCACCAGAAAACTCTAATGTGACGCCTACTTCAGCAGCCGACATACGAACAAAGTCCCGTACCGATATTTGTTTACCTGTAGCGATAACAAAATCATCAGCTACATCTTGTTGCAACATCATCCACTGCATACGAACGTAGTCTTTTGCATGCCCCCAATCACGCAGTGCATCCATATTACCCAAATATAAACAAGGCTCTAAGCCTTGCGAAATATTAGCAATCGCACGGGTGATTTTACGAGTTACAAAGGTCTCACCACGTCGCGGTGACTCATGGTTAAACAAAATACCATTACAAGCATACATACCGTAAGACTCACGGTAGTTAACCACTATCCAATAGGCGTACATTTTAGCGACTGCATAAGGTGAACGCGGATGAAATGGTGTCGTTTCTTTTTGAGGAATTTCTTGCACTTCACCATAAAGCTCAGAGGTAGATGCTTGGTAAAACTTAGTCTTTTTCTCTAGCCCTAAAAAACGAATAGCTTCTAATAAACGTAGTGTACCCATAGCATCTACATCTGCCGTATATTCAGGACATTCAAAAGAGACAGCAACATGCGATTGCGCACCTAAGTTGTAAACTTCATCAGGTTCAACATCTTTAATAATACGCGTTAAGTTTGATGAATCTGTTAAATCCCCGTAATGTAAGAAAAATCGCGGATCTTTTTCATGACTATCTTGGTAAATATGATCAACACGTTCAGTATTTAATGATGATGCACGACGTTTAATACCGTGTACTTCATAACCTTTTTCTAATAATAACTCAGCTAGGTAAGAACCATCCTGCCCTGTAATACCAGTAATTAATGCTACTTTTTTTTTCATATTTACCCTTTATATTTACTTTATTATGTACACAACAACCACATTTAATCACTTGCAAACAAATCACGCGTATAGGTTTTATCTTCAACATCTAACAAATCATCTGAAAAACGGTTAGAAATAATTATATCACTCATTGCTTTAAATTCTGCTAAATCAGAAATAACCTTTGAATTAAAAAAAGTATCTTCTTGTAAAGTTGGCTCATAAACAACCACCTCAATTCCTTTACCTTTTAATCGTTTCATAATGCCTTGTATAGCAGATGATCTGAAATTATCTGATCCAGATTTCATCACCAGTCGATATACACCAACAATATTTGGATTTCGGCTACTAATACTTTCAGCAATAAAATCTTTACGTGTAGTATTCGCATCCACAATGGCTCTAATCATATTATTAGGCACATCATGATAGTTAGCTAACAACTGCTTGGTATCTTTAGGTAAACAATAGCCCCCATATCCAAAAGAAGGGTTATTATAATGGTCACCTATTCGAGGATCTAAACAAACACCCTCAATAATATGCTGACTATTTAATCCATGACTTTCAGCATAACTATCCAACTCATTAAAATAAGCTACACGCATGGCTAGATATGTGTTTGAAAACAATTTAATTGCTTCAGCTTCTGTTGAGCCCGTGTACAAAACAGAAATACTCTCTTTTTTTGCCCCTTGTTGAAGTAAAGCTGCAAAGTTTTCTGCTCGTTTAGATTGCTCTCCGATAATAATTCTTGAAGGATAAAGATTATCATGCAGAGCTTTGCCTTCCCGCAAAAACTCAGGAGAAAATATAATATTATCAACACCTAGTTTTTGGCTAATCGCTTTGGTAAACCCAACGGGAACCGTTGATTTAATAATGATAACCGCATTAACATTAATATCTAATACATCTTTAATAACAGTTTCAACACTACTCGTATTAAAATAGTTCTGCTCAGGGTCATAATCTGTCGGTGTCGCAACAACAACGAAATCGGCACCAACATAAGCAGACTGCTTATCCAATGTTGCTGTGAAATTTAGGTTTTCATTAGTTAAATAATGCTGGATATCAATATCGTTGATTGGTGATTCAGCACGACTCAGCTGATTAACCTTTTCATCATCAATATCAAGAGCAACTACCTCATGATTTAAAGATAATAACATTGCATTTGAAAGCCCCACATACCCTGTTCCTGCTATAGCTATTTTCATTAAAAACCTATTGTTTATTTAAAAAAATATTTTATGTAATCTCTTTGTAACGTATACACCATACCTGTACACACATCTTTTTTATAATTTAAAATCAATAACTTACTCAGCCCTTCCAACAATACCCCATATACTTTATTCGTTTAGTAAAACATTCGATAAATGTTTAGTTAACAAGGCTATATATTCCTTTTTATTATAATGATGATCCGTTAATTTTTCATTGAGTAACGTATTTTTAACAAGGCCATTATCACCTAACGAATCACTATCTAAATCTAAGAAGGAAATAGAACTAATTTCACAGAATTTCTTAATATTAAGATTAAATTTTAGTGTCAATTCAGTTCTTTCTCTTTGGCTAGCAGTGATAGATTTCCTTTGATTCGCAACAACTCCTTGTTGCGAATCATCTGATATTGTAGGTAAAGGAACACTAATAATTACTAAATTTTTACATTTACCTTTTAAAAGAAAAATAAACTTCTCGAATTCAAGTTGAGTTTGTGCAAACATATCGTCTACTTTAGACTGGTACTTATCAGCTCTAAACCAAATAACAAAACCTAAATCCACTTCCCCAATCAATAGTAAAACTGTATCCCATGCCTCAGATTCAACCTTATCCATAAACTTGGGCAAAGCTTGTGTTTTAGAGTTTGGGTTTGCTAAACCAGATACTGTAGCCCCCTTGAACTGTCAAAACCTCCCATTTATAATTAGTAAAGGTTATTTCAAATTTTTTACTATGAGCGAATGCATACGCATGAGAATCCCCTAATACTAATAACTTTTTTTTCATTTATAACTTGACCTTTAAAATAATGATGAAATTAAACTATTACCAGACCTCATGAAAGCAACTAATATTAGTTATCGACCTCGACCTTACTTTCACATAAACTCCAAATTTCGTCCCATAAACATGGTGTAAGATGCCTGTCTTGGTGCCAGGTGATCTTTATGTGGCTCTTTACATATGGATGCGTCTATTTCTTTATCCGTAATTTCAAAAGTTAATTTGGTAAATTCATTATAAGTTCGCCTAATAATTCGGGGTTGAACTCGTGTATAGTAACAATGCTGATCAAAATGGGCATAGTCGACTATTTGTTCTTCATTGGTAAAACCTCTCACCCAAGAAGATTTAGGGCCAACGATAGAGACAAGCCCCCATAACTCACCTTTTATCAAAACTTCTAATTTTTCTCCTTTTTTAAAACTTACAAAAGGAAAAATTTGCTGTGTAGCTGGATATACATAATCTCCATCTTTTCGATGAATAATATCAACAAGTTTATACATCGAAGCAAATGACTCTGAATCTTGAAAATTTTTATGCTTAGGTATATCACCAAGGTTTACCAAGCCTTCAAATATATATTGTGCAACAAGTTTTGACCCTGCGGGGGTTGAATGGACATTATCTCGGTAAAGTAAGGAAAACTCACCTGAAGTCATACTTAATTTCAATGACTCGATCATTTTGGCATTATTTATAACAGGAATACCGCAACGTTCAGCGACATTGTTATAAAGTTGACGGACGATGTCCCCTTTTTTATCTTCAAAATCTGAGCGGTAATTATGTAAGATAACTATCGATTTAGCTATTGAGTTAAGTTTAGTCACTAACTGTTGAATAACATTTTCAATCATATCTAACGGTGTTAAACCAAGGTTCAAGTCACCCGTACTATATTCTATAATCGCAAGGTCATAATCAGCGTCTAGCTTTATTTCACTCAAATTGCATAACGCAAATAAAGACCCTGTTGCTCCAGTTGCCACGACTGTTTCTTTTATTTCATTACCATAATTATTTTCCAATAAGGAATTTAACTCAGAGCGATAACCATTTTTTTGGGCTGTTACACTAGCTCCTATATAGAGTATAGAGTTAACATTAGCTATACTTATATTTTCTCTCATATTTTTTACTTTCCTTATTTCATTTCAAAAAGTTGACTTCACTGAATTACAACAATTTATAAATGGCTCTTAAAAATCGTACCCTAAACGCTCAACATCCATCTTATAAACCTCAGCAATCATGTTTTTTGTTTTTTGATTATATTGAGTTCTATAGTTTAATTGATTACTTTTATTCGAATGAGGGAATTCTCTAGTCAACTTTACATTCATCATTTCAGCTAATTCATTTATGTCTTCAGAGATAGTTTCAATTTTCCCTATATAATCAGGAATTATTAAGTCATCTAAAAAAATATATTTAGATTGGGGATAAAAATGAAAGTTTTTTATTTCTAACTCAGGAAAAGCACAACAAAATTTTTCAAATGTATCATACCGTCTTACGACTTTAATAATTGAAGGGTTATATTTATAAAACATATGATCCTCTCTCATATTATAGAAATATTGATATAAGGAAAAAAACCTATCCCATGGATTTCGCGTTATACAAAACTTAAAACTATCTTGAGCATTTAATTTATTGATTTGTTCGCTAATGCAACCTATGAAGGAATGAATTCTATAATCAATTTTATTTCCTACTTCTGAGCTAAGTAAACTAGAACCAGCCGTTTTTGGGATATGCAAAAATAAATTTTTTTTCATTACTATTTCACCTTACCATCCAATAAAAATTTTAACTCATTTATATTAATTTCAATATTAAAATCTTCATCTGCTGGTACCAGTATATGATTGTAATCCTGTGCCAATTTTGTTTTCCCTTTAAATGAAAAATCTTGACGGTTATTTGGACAAAACTCAATGATTTTAGCTTTTTCTTTGCAAAAAATTGTATTTACAAATATTGAACCATGAGGCCCCACTATTGTTTTAGCACGATAAAATAGTGAAATAATTTCAATTAACTTTTCATTTCCTGTCAACGTTCGAAACCCTTTGCCTTTTAAAAATAACTCAACCTCATCATTGTTCGTAACTCCTCTACGCCCAACATGATTACGACTCAGATAAAGGCCATTGATTTCAGGTAATTTTTTTATTTCTTCATCCAATAAATTTAAATACCCTTCTCGCATCCAACCATACTGCTCTTGACTAGATGTGGTCCAAAACGGCGATTCATTCACCCCATAATGCAGCTTTGCGACTTTAATCAGCCGATACTTTTCTGATGTTCTGTAAATTGTATTCTCTTCATAACCAAATGCTTTCAGGTGTAAAGGAAAGTCCACAACTCTATTATATTTACTACACAATACGATTGGGTTTTCAAATTTTTCATTACGCCACGGGTATAGTCGTAATAATGAGTCATGTAAGTGCCCATAAGGGTACCAGCCATGAGAATGCATTGCATAAACCGTCTGTTTTGTATCATCAAGCACTTTAGCTATTTCAATATCCTCTGTGGTTATTGTTGCCAACTCTTCTAAAAGTCCCTGATATCGTTTTTCTAACGCAATTTTTCGTAAATTTTTATCAACTAAGTTCTGTCCATGCAAAGTTCCGCCCCACCAAAACAATACTTCATACAATGTTTCATAGATTGGACATAAAGTGCTATCGAGCACTGCACCTGTTTTGGTGTCAACAAAAACATCTTCATATACATTCTTGTATTCTTGGATGTTCGTAAGGTTAATTGCTGCTTGTAAAAACATTTTATATCTCTATTCAATTCTCAAATTAATTACTGTTACTCATACTTAAAAAACACCCAACTTCTAGGAAGGTGGGGAGTATTATCTCATTATTTTTAGTTTAGTAAGTTAAAGGCTTTCTTGTCTCCTTTCTTCCTTTTCTTGATATTTAACATACTTACGTGTGCACTCTTCATCAAGAGCAACCGTATCTACACAATATTCTCTAGCGCCACTGCGTGTGGCCCAACTAAAGATTTTTGAACTCCCTGTCACAAAAATCGATTCGCCTGCCACGACTAAAAATCATCCATGATTTTCAGCGTAGGTTATGACTACATCACCATTGATAGAAAGCCGTTCTACGGATAGATACCTATCTTTCTCATCATACTCTACCACTTTAGGCTTTCTTAGGTTTATATCAGCAAATGGATCTCCATTACTTTTTGATATTACTATCGAATAACGCCCTATAGGAAAACGTTTCCGGAGTGTTTCAACAACCATTTTACGCTCATAATAACACCATGGATCAGCTGGATTTATTATCTGTTCCCAAATTAATGTATCACTATCAAAAACCTTAAAGGTTAACAAACAAACATGCGGCCCCACAGTTGTTTCTAAAAATATTTCTAATAATCCCCCTTGCCAATTCGTTGCCAAACAGATATTATTCTCATCTTTTATTGTATGTGAGCATAATAAAACCATCGGCATTATATAGCCTTCACCCTGACTCTCTTTAAATGCTATTGATCTTCTCGCATTTGAAATAGCGATAGGAACATCTTGACTTTTTATAATATCAACAAGAACATCACTGTATTTTTTTGCGCCTATTTCATTTGTATGTACCTTATCTCTGAGGTATTTTTCTGGTGAATCACCAAAGTTTGGCATGTAATCTAATAAATCCACAAATGGAACACCAAAATCCTTAGCATCATTTTTAACCTGAAAGTAGCCATCAGTTAAGTTTTCAAAATTATCGATTCTAGGAAAAAAAATCCAAATTGGCAAGCAATTCCGCTCTAATAGCAACCTATTTAGTAATGATATTTTATATTTATTAAATGACTTCATCCCTGGAGTTAACCAGTCAATAAGACATACATCAGGTTTTTCTTCAAGTACATCGGACATAAAGGCGTAACCCGCATATTCATATTGACTGGCACCAAATGTAATTCGCTCTATCACATCAAAAACATCAACAAGGTCACTCTTGGATAAATACGTAAAATACCCACTATCATTTTTTTGGGCTGTAACACTTGCCCCATAACATATTAATTTCATGAAATTTTATCTCTTACGCTAAAAATCAGGGAAATTTTCCAATCCGAAGTGAATTGTAAATTCGCTCGAAAGGAAAAACCCCATCCCGACAGCCGTCAAACCATTAAGGTAGAAAATAACGAAGCAGTTTTATGCCAAGTTACTTTCGAACGCAGGGCGAATCAAGGCACCAATAATTTACTCTGCGATATGGCCGCACCCATTAATACAGTTTATTAATTCAAATTTCTCATAGCAAACAAATAAATTATTTTGCATATTCTGCACCGTGCTGCCATCTAAACTATGTAAGTGCTCGAATAACTCACTAGATACTTCCTTATTCCATATGACTGAATTTTCAAGTACCTGCTTACCAAGAGCTGATTCTTGGAATATTGCCAAGTCATCAGAAAACACAACAGGGATACTTCCGACAGCAATTGATTCCCAAAACCTCAACGTGTTTGGCCCTGCCCCTTCTGGGCACAGTGAAAATTTGGTATCAGATAATATTGCATTATATCGAAAAGTTCTTTGATGATGTTCATCTATATGATGTGAATCAATTTCTTTTTGTAAAACCTGCTCTTCATAAACAACTTTATTAAAATGCCATTCATTACCTAGATCTACAAAAACATCGTCTTTTCCATAAGTTTTGGCTGCTTCAAATAACTTAATGCGACTATCATCTCTGTAATGCGGCATATGCGCCCCAATAAACGAAGCGAGTAAGGTACGTTGTATCATCGGCTTTCGTTCCATACCCTCATTACGTCCTTCGGTTACATAATTAACGGCAATAAGTGCCCAAGGGTGAAGCGTGAAGTTAAAACCTAACTCTTCTTGTATCGTATTACTTTTAGAATATTTATGTGATAAATATAAATCTGTAATGCCGATTTTTTTCGCCGCCTCTAACATTCGAATCCAATGAATATGCTGGCAGACTGTATGCACTTTTAATTGATAGTCAAATTCACTTGCTAATTCTTGATAGCTTTTAACCACTTTACCAATTTTATTTAAATATTCAGAAGAAAAATCTTTTCTATCAACATAAGTCGCCCATGGAACAGGTACATATATGTGAACCTCTTTATTTTCAAGGTCAAAATGTTCATGTGGCTGAATATTTAAATGGTTTTCATATGCCTGCTTTTCTGTTGCCGCCGGATATTGCCAAAAATCAAGGTCATTTTTGGGCTTAGGTAATTCATTGATATCTGTAATATAGGTATCAAGTACTGGCGGTATTAAGCCAGGTACTATAAGACTGTTTATATCGTCATACTCTGCTTTTATTATCTTAGGGAAGTTGTATATGTTTTTAAAAAAACCTGAGTCGTTCAATATAAAAGCTTCAAACGTTGCCCTCTGCTTATAAATAGAACTTCCTTTTTTCATCGCATTAAGACTTTCTTTCGCAGAAGCGTAAGTTAAAATACGTTTATCTAATACTGTAGAGTCTGGAGTTTGAATTAATTCAGTTTCATTGGCCTCATTGGCTTCATTTATCCAGCATTGCATACTTTTATTGATCGCTACCGATTTGAAGTCATCGACTTTAACTGACCAAATATCTATTTCTAACTTCGCATTACATAACGCCGTTTTCCCCGGGTGTACATAGGCGACGCCACCTAATATTCTTGTATCTAATTTTTTATGGTAAGTACGCATTCCTGTTTCATGTACATGCATCGATTTCAAAAACTTACATGGGTTTTTAACACTCCACCCTCGTGTACCAAAAAGGTAAGCTATTTTATTATCGCAACGAGGCACTCCCATCGGGAACTCAAGACTTTTAAGCATTTCAGGCTCAAACTCATTAACACAGTTTATCCCCCAAACGTCTTGAGACCAATGAGGGTTTGGATGCAATATTGTTTGGCCCTTGATTAACTCCCAGCGACTGAGTGAAAGAAAGGTTTTAGCTTCTTCTAATACCGTACATGCAACTTTTATAGAAGCATCAAAATAGATATCAGAATTACAAAGAATTGAAAAACCATGTAATCCTATACTTAATTCTATCCATTTCCTATACGTTGGCCTTTCCGTTAAGTTAATTATCTCTACTTTTTCAGCAGTAAAGGGGAGCTTACTACCATCATCAATCAAGATATAAAGTTTGGAAATATACTCATTTTCAATATTTTTCTTCAAACAAAGATCTATCTCTTTTTGCCTTTCTTTATCCCCGCAAAGGTAATATGGAAAAAACACATTAATTATTTCATTCATCATACTTAGATACCTAGTGTATATCCTATTTTTTCTTCAATGATTTTAAAATGCACTGACTGTTCTATTTCCGCTTTAAATGAGTCATTGTATTCTCGTCTTTCTCTGTTTTTAATAACACTACCACTTCGACCACTATCTCCTGTAACAGTAAAAACATCAAATATACTTAAAAACATATCATCATAAGTTATATCTAGAGCTTTACACATGTTACGAACTGAACATTCCGTATCTGAGATAAAGTCTTCATATAAAAATATTTCTGCATGAGAGAAATCATTTAACATCTGACAAACCCGCCGACAATATTCATCAAAAGTAAAAGGGATAAAATGTTCCCAGCCATTTTTTTTTAATGACATAAAGCTATCAATTGGATTTCTTATAGTAACAATAGAATTTATATTAAACGTAGTTTCCAACACCTTAATTACACTTGACTCAGTTGTAGAATTAAATTCTCCTACACAATAATCCGAGTGCGTATGGTCCCTTAGTATTAATCCCCCTCCATACTTATGAACATGTTCATAAACCTTTAAAATAGAAGAAGAAAATATCTCTGCTGCTATTTTTGAATGATTGGGCACCTGAGCATGCTTAGCGAGTGAAGTAATGTCCGATGGTAAAAACTTAGCTTTCCCTGTGCCTAAGTGCAAAGTAGTAAACGGATGTACTTCACTCAACAAAAAAATATTTGGTAATGCAGACAGACATTTTGAAATAAGAGTTCCACCAGTGCATGCAAAGTGATGAATAACTCGAATGGTAGGTTTTTTTTCTTCATGCTTACGACAAATATTATTGCATCGCTCTAAAAGTGATTGAGTATCAATAATATCGGCTGGTGAACTCATAATATTTTCTATTGAATCAAATACAACATGAGAACTTTCAATAACATTTACAGCATCATCTAGCTGCTGCGTAAATAATTCAAAATTTGAAGTCATTAGTTAGCTTACCCGATCAGCGTCAGAATTTAATAATAGTTCAGGATGCTCTTTTTGTAATTGTTGATAATATCTTGATGCTAACACAAGTTTTTCTCTTAACTCTTTAACCAAATCAACTAATTCTTTTTCTGTTTCTATTTTGTTGCTATATAAATATCTAAGGTTATCTAAATCCAGATGCGCTTTAGCAAGCATTTTTTGCCCCAGAGATACACTTATTGTCCTATCCTCCAAACTACAATTAAGCAGGTCAACTTTCGATTTTAATGATTCAGCCCATTTTTTATTTTCATGGTGCAGATGAATTTGAGCATCTCGTTCTTTTATCGCTACTTCAAGTTCAATTGTTAATTTTTGATTATTATTGGTTAGTTTCTGGAGCCCACTCTTTTGGGATGCTTCGTTTAATTTTAATTGCTCTTCAATATCGATTACTTCTATTTCAGTATTTTCAACAAGTCTATTATATTTACTTGTTTGCTCTTCTTTAGCTTCGTTACTAGCTTTTAATTGACCTTCAAGCTCGGTAATACGATTCGATTGAGCTTGTTGCTGTTCGGTACTTTTTTGATTTTGCTCTGCTAATGCAGTGATGCTACTGTCGTTTTTTAATTGTAAATTCGATAGCTCAGACTCTAGCTGAGCCATGCGCTCATTTTGTTTGCTGATTTTTTCATTCGACGCTTTCATTTTTAAAGTACTTTCGTCTTGATTAAAAACCAGATTATTAAAGACCACGTCGCAGCTTGCTTCTATATTTAATTGAAAACCCTTGTTTTTCATCAAGGTAATGAGGTCATTACTAGTTTTTTCTTGCTGAAAATAATTACTCTTACTGCTTTGAATTACCACAGTAGAAAACAGCATAAGCTT